>ERZ773027.676-NODE-676-length-20600-cov-5.134583_pt1 | contig 20600 bp, 17 predicted proteins | sample MGYA00511032_ERZ773027 | MGnify/ENA primary metagenome ERZ773027 (study PRJEB29015, sample SAMEA2738138) | human oral metagenome | biome: human oral; feature: human-associated habitat; material: saliva | place: China | collected 2190 ... | reverse complement strand
GCCCGCCGCGCACGGTGGGTAGGATTTCGCGTAGGGCCTGAGCGGTGGCGCCAGCGTCACGCAGGGCGCGCGCGGCGGCGTCGTCGCCTTCAGCGATGGCGATTAGTATGTGCTCGGTAGAGATGTACTCGTCAGTTAGCTCTTTGGCGAGTTTGTCTGCCTTTTCCAGGGCAGCTAGGAAACCGCGCGAGGGGTTGGGCTCCACTACAGAGCTGCCTGCCGAGGAGGGCAGGGAGGATAGTGCCGTGCGGGTGGCGGCCCCTACGTTCTTTAGGGTTTGTGGGCTTAGTGCGTTTAGTAGCCCGACGGCGACGCCGCCCTCTTGGCTTAGTAGCTCACCAAGTAGGTGGAGCGCCTCCACCTGGGGGTTGCCAGCAGCTGCGGCGGCTTGCACGGCTCCCGATATGGCTTCTTGGGATTTGGTTGTGTAGTTGGTGTCCACGGTTCTCCTTGAATTTAAGTAGTTATAGCAACGCGGTCAGTCTTTTAGCTGCATGAGCTGGTGGAACCGACAGCGTCACGTTCCGGTGAGTACAACTTCCACAGACTTGAGTCTATTCCACTCAAGTTTATTTTTCTTGGGTGACGCCAATCACTTACCTTCGATGTGTGGCTATTTGGGACTAAGGGCTAGACTCGCTGCTGATAGTTCCCTATACGTAAGGAGAAACGCATGGGTATCGCAGATTTCGCCAAGCAGGCCGAAGAACTAGCCGACAAGGCTAAGGAGGCCGCCAAGAACGTAGACGCCGACCAGGTTGCCGAGACCGCCCACGACCTAGCCGACAAGGCTAAGGGCACCGCCGGTGGCAAGTTCGACTCTGCCATTGAGACCGCTGAGGGCCTAACCGACAAGGCTGCCGACGCACTCAAGAACCTCAAGTGATCTAAAGTCGCGCTTATCGCAGGGGAGTTGCCAGCAGGCAGCTCCCCTGACGTTTTATATTTGGGCTATGACTTTTGCGTCTCGCAATACTTTGACCCTCGCGCTCGGCCATGGCGCCCGGGCGGCCTCCCGTCTGCGCGGCAGCGGTGGTAGCGCTTTCCCTGGCCTGGTTATGGAGAAGGCAGACCCGCATTTTATGGCTCGCGCCTTAGCTCCCCTACCCTATGGGGTGGTGCTGGTTAGCGGCACTAATGGCAAAACCACCACCACGCGCATGGTGGTTGAGTTACTGCGTGGCCAGGGCCTGAAAGTGTTTACCAACCCCACCGGCTCAAACTTCACTCGTGGCGTAGTGGCTGCCCTGCTGGGGGCTATGCCGTTAAATGGCCGTCTTGATGCCGACGTCGCCGTTTTGGAGCTGGACGAAGCCCACGCCACCCATTTCGTGCGCACCGTCAAGCCGCGCGCAGCCCTGCTGCTAAACGTTATGCGCGACCAGCTAGACCGCTTTGGGGAGATCGACTACACCGCCTCTCTACTACACAAGGTTGCCCGCGCTACCACCGGCACGGTGGTACTAAACGCGGACGACCCCCGCCTAGCTGCCCCCAGTTTCCGTGCCGATCTGCGCGCTGATGTGCGTGGCTTTGCGGTCAGCCCCCAGCTGCGTAGCGTTTTTCTTTCCGACGACGAACTGCACGACTCTCTCGACGGCTGCACCCTGGGCCAGCCTAAAAAGGACGCCGAGGACACGCCGGCCACCGAATCCGAGCCGACCACTGAGGCGCCCCTAGACAGCGTCAAGGAGCCGGGTCAAGGCGAGCCTGACACCGCCGACAGCCCCGCCAAGCCAGCCGAAAAGCTTGCCCAGCCGCTAGAAATCGTGGCCACACTGGAAGAAATGGTTGGCCGCCACGCGGTAATCGACCTGTCCGGACACCGTCACGAAGTAGACTTTGCCATTCCTGGCGCCCACAACATCCTCAACGCCACCGCCGCCATGGGCCTAGTTAAGGAGCTACTGGGCGAGCGCACCGATGAGCAGGCCCTGGCTGCCAGCGCCGCTAAGGTCACCGCCGCTTTCGGGCGTGGCGAGCTACTGAGCATTGACGGCCAAGAAGTTGAGCTGGGCCTGGTCAAAAACCCGGCCGGCTTCCGCATGAGCCTACTTAGCGCCGCTGCCGTACGCTCCCAGCAGCCCCCGCTGATCATGATCGCCATCAACGACCAGTACGCTGACGGGCGTGACATGTCCTGGCTGTGGGACGTGGACTTCACCCCGCTTAAGCAGGCGGGCGTGAGTATCGTTACCGGCGTGCGGGCCACGGACATGGCGCTGCGACTGAGCTACGACGACGTCGCCGTCGGCAAGGTTGAAGCAGACCTCAGCCAGGCGCTAGCCCAGCTGGTCAAGCTTTCACGCGAGCAGCACCGACCTATCCGCATTTTGAGCACCTATACCGCCATGTTGGAACTGCGTTCCCTGCTGGCAAGTTACACCGACGTGGAGGAGGTCCTATGAGCGCCATTAAAGTTTTGCAGCTCTACCCGCGCGACATGAGTATTTATGGCGATCGCGGCAACACCCTGACCCTAACCAAGCGTTTGGGCTGGCACGGCTATGAGGTGGAGCTACTTTCACACAACCCCGGCGACCAACTACCTGAGCAGGTAGATATTTTGGTTGGCGGCGGCGGCCAGGATTCAGCGCAAGAGCGCATCCAGGACGACCTACAAAAGGTTGCCCCGCAGCTGCGCGCCTGGGCCAGTGACGGCGTGCCCATGCTGGTGATCTGCGGTTTGTATCAGCTGTTTGGGCATGAGTTCCGCACTGTGGGCGGGGAGGTTATCCCGGGCATTGACGTGCTTGATGCACATACCGTGGGTGGACCTAAGCGCCTGATCGGCAATCTTACTGTTGAAACTGATGACTTCGGCAAGGTGGTGGGCTACGAAAACCATTCGGGCCTGACCACTTTGGGTAGCCAGGCACGTCCGCTGGGGCGCGTAAGTGGCGAGTGGGGTAATAACGGCACTGACGGCACCGAGGGCGCGCGCGCCCATAACGTGATCGGCACTTATCTGCACGGCAGTGTGCTACCTAAGAACCCTCGCCTAGCTGATTGGCTGCTGGCCCGCGCGGTTGAACACGCAGGTCAGACCTGGCACCCGGCCGAGTTGGATGATTCACTAGCTATAGCTGCCGCCAAGGTGGCTATGAGCCGTCCCCGGTAGAGGTTTACAAATGCCAGTTCCCAATTTCATTACTGAGTTACGTTCCAGCGTGGGCCACCGTCCCCTGTGGCTGCCGGGCGTATGTGCGGTTATTTTCGACGACGCCGGCAGAGTGCTGCTGGGCCAGCGTGCAGACAATGGTTTGTGGGCTGAGATCCGTGGCATCCCTGACCCGGGTGAGCAGCCGGTGGCCGCGCTTAAGCGCGAGGCGCTGGAGGAGGCTGCTCTGGAGATCGAAGTTGATGAAGTGTTTTTGATTGATGCTTCTGACCTGGTCACCTACCCCAACGGGGATCAGGCCAGCTACATGAATCTGTGCTTCATTGCCCATGCAGTCAGTGCCGAGGCGGCAGCCGGAGCCCATATCAATGATGACGAATCAGTGGATATGGGTTGGTTTGAGGTTGATGATCTGCCTTCACCGCTAGCCCCTAGCGCTAGACAGCGTCTAGAGCTAGCTCGGCGTTACCTAGCCGATCCGCAGCGCCGCACCTTCCTAGGCGAATAGCACAAACGGCGCGCCTCAAAAGCGGCGCACGGTCCTGCACTATTTACGTGCCCCTGGCCGAACCGGCGCTGACTCCCAAAGCGGCGCACACCATAGAAATTAGCAAATGCTAACTAAGGTGGCCCCAAGGCTAATGCCTTGGGGCCACATCTTTATCTGGGCAGCACTGCTTACCTGGTATTTCGTTTTAGTTCACAGCCCCCGTGTTCATCTCATATCCGGCTACTTACTTAGTGTCACATAAGTTTGCACACACATAATTTCCCATACTACCCAAAGCTTATTTATCCCTGTGGTTAACTGCTTTAGCTGCGGTTTACTTGATCCTCATTATTTACAGAAAACACACCCGTATTAGGTATAACTATGCACACTAATTTACCATTACGCTCAAAGTGATCAGACCTATATGCGTCCAGGCGGTTTTGTATCCTATTCGATAAGGCGCATGACTTTCGTAGAAGCCGCACAAAATTAATAGCTCAGACTTGGAGCATATGGTGCGATTGCAGACTCGGAACAAGCGGCTACCACCTTTGGTTGACTAATCATTTAGAGCGCCAAGACTGCTATAAGGCACGCACTTATTAGCTGTGCCTGGAATATGGGTAGGAATATCTTGAATAAATCCTGATTTAGTTCGGGAAATCCAGTAGATATCACCTCTTTACCCCCATATTTTCAGCCCCCCACACCTTACTTGGCATAAATGTAGCTGTAAACAAGTACCGCAAGTGTCTCTACCGTCTGGAGCGAACATGAATAAGGGAGCAGAATCTCTAAGTTCAGGAAATCAGCCTGTTAGCAAGTCGCACCAACATAAGGTAAAAAAGGCGTGGCGACTACGCCAGCTGTGGCGCAAGCTAGATTCAGAAGATGCGTCACTAGTAAGTACCAATCGCCTAGTGGCTCTACTTAAGACCCAGCCCCAAGACGCTAGCATCTGCATCGATTGGAGCGGTAAGGGCGACGGAAGCGTCAATGTCATATTGGAAGCAGTGGGGGTTAACGACAGTTTCGACTGCGACCTAGAGTGGGCCTGTCGTGATGCCCAAGTGTGGGAACCTATCGAGGTCTACCAGCCCACCTGCCCAGATCAGGTGTATGAGGTTTTCGGCGCTCTACCTGGTCACCTAGAAAACGTTGAAGACATCCTCAGCCCCGCCAAGCCTGAGGTTATGCTGCCTGGGCGGCGTAAGCCCACCTGGCCCTTGCCTTGCAAGTCAAACTCGCAAATGCTTATGGAAACCCTCAGTGAAGTGGGTGGCCACCTACGTGTGCGGCTAGGTAAGGCCGAGGAAATTGAATGTGAGATGGCTGAAGAGGCCTTCACCAGCACCGAAAAGCTAATGGCGGGCAGCGACGTCGATTTTTACCTGGGCACCCCCATGCGCCTGAGGGTTTTTATGGGCACAAACAGCTCTAAAGGATTCCCCTCCCGGCTATGGATCGCACTATGCAGCTGGGCAGTAGGCATCCGCTACGAACAAATCACCAACCGCGCCGAAGCTGAAAAACTATGGTGCAGCCAGGAAGCACTTGCGGGAGCAGCCCAACCGGAGGGGCTAGTTAAAGTATTTGCGCGCCTACCTGTAGCAGATACGCAAGCCAAGATCATTGGTCTGCCTGCAGTGGAACAGGACCCCGCCGTCGTACCCCTATCTGACCACACGCAGGTACGTGAGGAAGCAGGCGGGATGCGCCTGGGCACGGCCACCACCACTACCGGGGACGCCGCTGACGTCTACCTGAACTCAGAAGGCGCCTTGCAGCACGTGCAGGTTGTGGGCGCTTCGGGTGCAGGCAAGTCCACTCTGGCTGCTGCCATGGTGCATTCACTGGTGACCCAGGGGCGCGGGGGCATTGTGCTAGACCCGCACGGGCAGCTGGTGCGGCGTATCGCGGATGAACTGCCCGCCGAGGCTTTGGAACGCTGTCTGTTTATTGACTACGCGGATCTGAGCCACCCGGTACCTATCAACCTGTTTCACTGCGGCGACTTTGATATGGCATGTAGCAAAGTCATTGAGATAATGTATCTCACTTTTGACCCAACCAGGCAGGGTATTGTGGGCCCGCGTTTTGAGCGGATTATCCACCAGCTAGCCGAGCTTCTAAGCCACATCTATGGCCCTGACTTGCCGCTTACCCTTATCCCCCAGTTGCTGCTAGATAAGAAGGCTCTGGAGAATCTGGCCAGGGCCGTCTCAAACATAAGCCCAGAGCTGACGCGCAGCGTTATGACTGAGATTGTCACTAACCGCTCCTCCGACTACGCGGAGCTTATCGCCTGGGCAAGCTCTAAGTTTGAGCGCATGCTAAACTCGAAGGCTTTGCGCGCCGCCCTGGAAACTGGCGCCGACGCGCTGGATTTAAACGAGGCTATGGCCTCCAACAAGATTGTGTTGGTGAACTTGGCCTCACTCAAGATTGGTCGCTTCGCCGCACAAATGCTGGGCATGTTGTGGCTGGCTAAGCTGGCCCTGGCAGTACCTAACCGCCAGGATGATTACCTGCCTTTCCATGTGGTGGTTGATGAAGCCCACCTTTTTCAAGAATCCCTGCTTAGCCAGATGCTGGCGGAGGGACGCAAGTTTGGGATTGCTTTGACGCTGCTGCACCAGCACATGGGGCAGCTGTCTATGAGCTTGCTTGAGGCTTTGCGCGGTAACGCCTCTTCAGTAATTGCGTTTAGGACCTCAGTTCGTGACGCCCCGGAGGTTGATGAGCGTTTGGGGGTGTGGCCGGGCGGTTCTTTGAGCCGGCTACCTAACTTGAGCGCTGCGGCGACGCTGGCCACCAGCTATGGCCAGACCCAGCCTTTCACCTTGCAGGTTGACCACAATGAGCAGGTACGCGCCGGGGTTATCAACGGCCACCCGGTGGTGCACGCTTTTGACCAGGTTTTGAGCCGCTCACACAAGCAGCTGGTGCAGCCGTTTAACTTTGTTGTCCCCAAGCAGATGAACAATGTTCGCGCCCTAACTGAGCAGCTGCAGGAGATCAACAAGAAGTCAGGCGTACCGGAAGGTGAGGCTTACACTTCCACCAAGCCTAACCCCACCTTCATGGAAGAGTGGATCGCCAGGCACAAGAAGAATACCAACACGGACAGTGAGGACTCTGACTAGGGCCATTCACGCAGCTCCTCCCACTGGGGGCTTGGCTATAGCGCCAGGCCCCCAATTCAATCCGGTGCAACCCGGTTCACTCTGGCGCAGCCCGGTCCAGCCCAGCACAACCCAGTCCAGCCCGGCGCAATGACCCCGGCAGCACCTTGCCTGCATGTAAATGTAATAAGGCCTTGCATATAACTTATGTTTGGCATTAAGTTGCTTTCCGTAAGTGGTGCGCAACACTGCCACCACCCCTGAGTACGCAGCTCACGGGTGGTGTTTGCGCGCCTACATCCTCGACACGGAAAAGCGCTTGGTAGCTGGTGAACGCTGCGCCGTTCATTGACAGCGTTTGTCTTTAAGTTGCTGTAGCTATTTTTGAAACGCTTTTTAACTGGTGATAAGGCATGGAAGAACAAAGAAAACTGCGCTTGGCCCTGGTTGGTGCGCTGGTAGTTATTTTGGTGTTGGTTGGAGCTTTAGTTTGGGCTTTAACTGACGACGACGCCGTTAAGGCTGCTTCTGGGGCTGCAACTCCCGGCACTAGCGGTTCTAGCCAGGCGGGACCTAACCAGACAGGGTCTAACCAAGCAGGATCTAACCAGGCGGGGCGCAGCGATGCTAGTTCTGGAAGTACTTCTTCAACTGCAGGCAGTCAGGCTTCAGGCAACAACGGGAAAGTAAACACCTGGGGTTCAGTCTGTGGTTTGGCGGGCACCGAGCTTAAACCCACAAGGGAGGTAAACATGCCGGCTATGCGCACTAAAGTGTTTGTTGATAGCACTTATTACTACTACAACAACCTGACCGGCCCGGGTAAGCGTGCTGATGGTGATGTGCCTACCTGCTACGCCCACAGTAGTGAGGGCGCTATCCTGGCTGTAGCTAACTTTGATTCGTTGTTAGTTGGTCGTAATCGGCTGGTTGATGTAGTCAAAGCAACTACCTATGCGGATGATGGACAAAAAAACATCATAGATTCTGCTCAAAAGAATTCAGATGGCGCGAGTACCAGCTTAACTGTGGTCGGCTATAGTGTCCAAGTAATTGATGAAAATAATGTAATTGTAAGTATAGCCTTTCAATCTTCATTAAGTTCTTCTTATTTATTTAAAGACACTTGGTCTGTTGTTTGGGATAAGGGTGATTGGAAACTTAAGGCCCATGTGGATGGGAAGTCGAAAATTAGGAAAATTAGTTCTGTAGAAAATGCCGGTATGGTGCCCTGGGCAAACTAATACCAGCCTGCTTAGCACAAACGATCATCAGCAGGATTGCATCTAAACATGGTGGGGGGACTTTCTTTAGAAAGTCCCCCCACCACCATTTCCCCGCCGCAATACCTTTACGGTTCAGATATTTACGAAATTCGTGCCATTCTCGCTAACAAAATATGATCGTATTCCTCATAAGTTAACTGCTTACGAGAAACACCCCTACCTATCTCCTCACTAACCTCTCCTTCAGCTGGGCCAGGAGCAATATCCCCTACAAGTGTTGTAGGTATATCAGTCAGACCGAACCTATAGTTGACCGCTAACCTAGTTAGTTCATCGAGAGTCAGGTTACCTTCACTGTATTCTTTGATCATGCGGGTAACCGTGCATAGCCGCTCGAAACCAAGCTTTTCTAAAGCTTCAGGAACCTGTTCCTCTATCATTGCCTTTACAAGATCCCAGTCAATCTGGTCTTGCCAAGGCCGCCTGTAGTCATAAACATGTAAACGAGTTCCAGTCATTTCCCAATTAAAGAAATCTAACAACAAGTACAGCTCTTCATCATCAACTTTACAGTCAGAATATTCACGTAAGATCTGGCGTACCGTGCGCAAGCGGTCCACACCAACCTTACGCACAGCCCCAGGTGCTAAACGCCTAATCGCTTCCTCGGCTACCTGTGGATCAATCGTTAGATCCTTAGTCGGATACTGTTCCATTTTGTTCTCCTCTCAAATTCAATGCACCCAAAACCCAATTAGGGCGCACAAACTCCACCTACTCAACTAATTAGCGAGCAGGAAACCTAAATAAATCAATGTTTCCACCATTAGGGCAGCGCCAATACAGGCACAGCATTAATTGCCGCCCTTAAAAGTTTTAGTCGGTTGCAGCGTTATCGACATTGACTCAGCTGCTTGTTGTTAGGACCTTGAAGTATCAGCCCCTTCAATCACTATGTTAACCCGAATGCGCCTATATGGCCAGCATTTTTAGTTTGGAAAATTTACAAGCATCTAGCCACCAAAATTTACCCGTCCTAGACACTCGAACACGGGCACAGCAGAGCCGGCAAGGGGCAGCTTAGCTGCTCCCTTGCCGGGGCCCAGCCTTGGTTAACAAGGTTTAATTGGTGTTGCCCTGATAGCCGCGCTTAAAGGCCAAGATCCACTCGGGCCAGTCCAAACGCTTGTGTTGCCAGCGCGCGTAGATCTCTCCGACCAACCAACACACGGTGCCAACCAGCCAAATGATCATCAGTTGTGGCCAGGTGTTCCACAACTCCCGGGCAGCTAAAAACAGGAACAGGCTCAAAACCAGCGGCCCGCCCGTGCGCATCCTCGTAAATAACTGTTCCATCATGTTCACCTCTAGACACCTGCTTTGTCTGCGGCTACAGAACACTGGCGCAGCCAAGGCAGTAGGGATGGGTGCATGCACAACCACTATGTAGCCGCGCACACATTCATTAAACGCCCCTCCTGCATGGTCGCGCCACAAAAATTCGCGGCATTTAAACGGCGTGTGCCCCAAGGCTAAGCCTTGGGGCACACCACAAAACAAAATCACCAACTAGCCTCGCTAGCTACTGCACAAACGTGCACCGCTGCGCAGCGCCCACGAAGCAGCTAAACCTAAACCAGCCAAGCTGCGCCGTCGTAGGCGAAACTAGATACTAAAACGCAACTTACACGCGGGGCTGACGCTGCGCCCACACCACCGGCTCTACGCGGTGACCGGTGTAGAAGGGGGTATCTACGCGCACGTGCAAACGCGCCTCGGTGTAACGCTGGGCGTGCATAACCCCCTCAAGGCGATCAAGGCCGTCAGCCTCAAAAGCCAGCACCCACTCATAGTCGCTCATACCGAAAGCACTCAAAGTCGAGCCCTTAACATCGGGGTACTGAGCAAAACCATTACGGCCGTGATCAGCCATAATGCGTGAACGCTCAGCCGCATCGAGCAGATACCAGTCATAGGAGCGCACGAAGGGGTACACCATGATCCACTCGCGCGGCACCACACCCGCAAAGCAGGCGGGAATGTGGCGGCGATTGAACTCGGCCGGAGTGTGCAGACCCATGCAGCTCCACACCGGCTCCAGGTAACGCCCCAGCGCACTGGCGCGCAGACGCTGGTAGGCATCCTGTAGCGCCTTGGGGTCGTCGTTAAGCCACCAAATCAGCAGGTCAGCCCCAGCCCTAAAACCGGCCAGGTCATACCAGCCGCGCGTGGAGGCGCCTGAGCCGGCCACATACTGCACCGACTCGTTCACCAGTGCCTCACGGACGGCGTCGTCGGCAGGTAGCGGGGCGGCCAGCTTCCAAACCGTGTACAGGGCGTAGTGCTGCTTGTTGTTTACCTCGTCAAAGTCCACGGTGGCGACGTCGCGCGGATCGTGGCGGCTGACAGTGTCTGGATGCCCATGCGGGTGGGTTTTAGCCATAGCTTTCTCCTTTGGCCGTGTGGTTACCTTAGGGTCTTTAGGGTCCTGCGCCTGGCCCGGGTGGCAGTTTTTAGTCTCGACGCCGTGGCTCGCCTCAACCGGGCAAGCGGCGGCCTGGTTACGGTTTTGCGTCTCTGCAGCCAGTTTGGCCAGGTATTTCTTGCCAACCTTGGGGTGGCCCTGCGGCAAGGGCAGTACCTGCCCTTCCTTAACCAGCTTGTGGGCTTGCTTCTTGGTTAGCGGGCGGCCATCCCAATCCTTAGCGTTGGCACTGATTTGCGCTTTACGCTCTTTCTTGGCGGCTTTTTTGGCAGCTTTCTTAGCTTTTTTCTGGCTGCGCTCAAGCTCCTGCTCGGCGCTAAGCTCCTTAGCTTTCCCCATGTTCAACTCCTAAAACTGTTAAATGCGGACGCCGGGGCGAAACGGTCCGGACCAGGGCGGGCCGGGGTGGCCCCGCTACGACAGCATTGAGGTGGACATACAGTATGGAACGGGCCAGTGCCGGTGGTGTTAACAATTTCGTAGCTTTCGCCACGGGCGTGTGCGGCGCGCTCCTCCATAATGTCCACCAGGGAGGACACAAACTCTGGGTCTTCGCTGACAGTGTCTGCGCGCTCATAGCCCAAGCCCAGTTCGGCGGCAGTTTGGGCGGCTTCCGTATCTAGATCGTAGACCACTTCCATATGGTCAGTGATGAAACCAATGGGAGCTACCACCACTGCCTGAATCTGGTCTCGGTCAAGCTGGGCCAGCACGTCATTAATGTCGCTTTCAAGCCACTTGGCGTGCGGCGGGCCAGAACGCGAGCAGTAAGCCAGATCCGCGTTCACCTGCTTAACTCCCAGCGCCCACTCCAAAGCTGGCTGTAAAGCCTCAATCAAAGCCTGGTGCTGGGCCACATAACTAATCTCGTTAGCCAGGCGGGGGAAACGCTCCAGCTCCTCAGCGCTAGGGGCACTACCGGCCTCCATAGCCAGCGGGATCGAGTGAGTTACATATAGCAGCTTGATTTGCTGAGGTTTAAAGCCTTGCTCAGCTAGCTTGGCGTAAGCCACCTGGATGGAACGTACCTGGGCGTTAAACATGCCGTCAGTGTTGTAGTAGGGACGCACCTTATCCACGGTCAAAACCCCGGGGGCGTAAGTGTCCTCTAACTCCACCAGGGCGGCTGCAATATCCTCACGGTACTGGCGGCACCCCGAGTAGGAAGCATAAGCAGAGGTGGGCAGGGCCAAGATGCGGCGCGCGCCGGCGTCGGCTAACTCCCGCAAGCCCTCACTGACGAAAGGATGCCAGTTGCGGTTACCCCACCCCAAGGCAATGTCACAGCCGCGCCGATCCAGTTCGCGCCGCAGGTGGGCCAGTAGGCGTCGGTTGCATTCATTAATGGGTGAAACCCCGCCAAAAAGCTGATAATGCTCACTCACCTGCAGCAAGCGTTCATCAGGTACGCCGCGCCCGCGCGTAGCGTTACGCATAAACGGCAGTACATCCTCGGGCCCATTAGGTCCGCCGTAGGACAGCAGCATGATCGCGTCATAGGGCGCAAGTGAAGACATTTCTCTCCTTATTAGACACTGTCAAAGTGTCGCTTGGGCTAGCATCCATGCCTAACACTAGCTGCAAAGCCTCCAGGTATGCGTCCTGTTGTCCACTTTCGCCCGCTTTGCGGGCCATAACGGTGGGATTATGGATCAAACGTGCCGCCAAATGACGCAGTGCGCGGGTGGCGTCGTCGGCGCTAATGCACCCATCCACAGGGCGCAGCCGAGAGATCTCCTCACCCACCACCTCATCCACATGGTCACGCAGGCGCCGCACCACCGGATCCATAGAACGCGCCCCCAAGCTGCGCTCAAACTCGCCCACCTCACGGGCCACAATCTCGCGGGCCGCGCGCACCTGCTCACCATGCGCCTGAGGCACTGCGCGCTGCACACTAAGCAGGTCAATGTAGCTGATGCCAGCCAGGTCAGCTACCGCCGCCTCCACGTCACGCTGTAACGCCAAATCCAAGATCACCAGCGGGGTTTTAACCCGCTGCACAATCTCGCGGGTAAGCACCGGGCTACCCAAGCCGCGACAGGTAACCACCAGGTCCGCCTCATCAAGAGCCTGCGCCAGCCCTGCCTTATCAACCCAGCCGATGCCGCGTCCCTGCGCAAAAAGCTGAGCACGTTCAGAGCGCGAATACACCCGCACATTAGTGGCCCCCAACTCGCGTAGGGCCGTGACTGTGGCACCCGCATAGGCACCAGTTCCCACCAGCACAACCTGAGCCTCTTTAAGCGGGCGCAGTTTGGCATCTCGCAAAGCCTGGGCGGCCAGGTCTAGCCCCACCGCCACCACTGAGCGGCCCGAAGAAGCCAATCCGGTTTGCGTGGCCACCAACCGACTGGTGCGTGAGGCGTGCTCAAGGGCGCGTCCCAAATCGCAGCTAAGAGTGTCTTCCTCCCAGGCCGCATGGAAGGCGCGGCGCAGCTGGCCAGCAATTTCGCGCTCCCCCACCACCATGGATTCCAGCCCGGCGGCGGTGGCAAATAGGTCTAGGTGGGCTTGGTGTCCGGCCAGGTGGCGCAAATGCACCTGCTCAAGGGACAGTTCGACGCAGTGAGCCAGCACCGCGCGCACGTCGTCGGCAACAGCGGGGGTGACGCCAGAGCCAGCCAGCCCGCTTGGGGCGTCAACCAGGATTGCCAGGCGGTTGCAGGTACGCACCACCACGGCGCCGCGCAGGTAGGGCAGCGCGCGCATGAGTTTGGGGCCCAGGTTGTCTACCCGACTGAGTCGGGCAACCTCATCCAGGCTTTGATAACGATGATCGGCGGAGAGTAGATGAATAGTCACAGCGAGTGCTATTCAAGCACCTATCGGCCCGCCACACACAGTTATCTCGCGATTTGCGCAAAACTATTTTTATGCCACCACGACAGTTAACTCTAGAGCGTCGGTTTTCCCTGCAACCGCAAGGTTTTTTAAGTGTCGAAGTGTCATTTTAAATAAATAAAGACGCGGCGTCATAAAAGCGGTTAGGTAAGCATAACTGCCACTAATGCGGTATTTGAAAACGTGAATATTATTTAAATTATCTATGGCTAGAATTAATAAACGATGAATGCTTTGCCGCCACCCAACTCGCCCCAGCCCGCCCTCTTGGCTGCACTTAATGGGCAACGCCCCGCCCGCACCCCGGTGTGGTTTATGCGCCAGGCCGGGCGCTCTCTGCCTGAGTATCGCCAGCTGCGCGCCCAGGTGAATCTACCCATGCTTGAGGCTTGCCTAAATCCGCAGGTGGTTGCGCAGGCAACGCTTCAGCCGGTGCGCCGTCACGGGGTGGATGCGGCTATTTTCTTCTCAGACATCATGGTGCCACTGCGCCTGGCAGGGGTGGATGTGGAGATCAAACCGCAGGTGGGGCCGGTTTTGTCGACTCCAATCCGCACGCGCGACGACGTTGAGCGCCTGCTTGCGTGCAGTTTTGGTCAGGGCACTTGGATCAGTCACGACGGCGCCGCTCACCAGGGCGCTGAGGGTGTGGCAGCCCTGCGTGAGGCTATTGCCCTGATTTTGACCGAGCTAGGCACGCCCGCGCAGGTGCCGAAACCAGGAACATCGCAGCCGCTAGCCGGGGCGCAACCAGCAGACCCAGCGCAACCAGCAGACTGGACCCCATTGATTGGCTTTGGGGGCGCGCCTTTCACCCTGGCCGCTTATCTGGTTGAGGGTAAACCCAGCCGTGATCACCTAGCCGCGCGCTCCCTAATGCACGCCGACCCATCCACTTGGAACCTGCTAATGCGCTGGTGCGCGCAGGTCACGGGCGATTTCATAGCATTGCAAATTAGCTGTGGCGCCTCGGCGGCACAGCTGTTTGACTCCTGGGCCGGTTCACTTAGCCCCACCGACTACCGCGAGCGCGTGGCCCCATACTCGGCGCTAGCTATTGCGCGGGCCCGCGAGGCAATCAGCCCAACTACTGGCAAGGCGGCGCCACTGATTCACTTTGCTACTGGCAGTGCGCGCCTGCTGCCGCAGATGCTGGCGGCGGGGGCGCAGGCTGTGGGGGTTGATGACCGCACTGAGTTGGATTGGGCGATTGACCAGCTTGGGGGCAGCTGTCCAGTGCAGGGCAATTTGAACCCGGCTTTGCTCACAGCGCCATGGCCGGTGATTGAGCAGGCCATTGTTGAGTGTTTACGCGCGGGGCGCCAGGCGCCGGGGCATGTGTTTAACCTGGGCCACGGGGTGCCGCCAACTACTGACCCAGCTGTGTTAACGCGAATCGTCGAATTTGTTCATAAGGAAAGCTTATGAATCTGGATACTAGAAACAGTTCCGCCCCGGCCACTCCGGTCGTTTCTCGCCCAAACCCGCTTAGTGACCTGCCCGATGAGGTAGATGCCCTGGTGATTGGCGGAGGGATCGCCGGTCTGTCTGCCGCCTGGCAGCTAACCCAGGATGGGCTCAAACCGCTGCTGGTGGAGGCGCGCGGCTATCTGGGTGGGCTGATTGCCCCCGGCTATATTGGCCCGGTCCAGGTGGATTTGGGTGCTGAGACTTTTGTTCCGCGCGGGGTGGAAACCGCCCAGATGGTGGCCGCTTTGGGGCTGGAGGCACTGGCCCCTAGCGGCGACGGCGCACGCCTGTTTTTACCCCCCAACCGCGCCAATGGTGAAAGTCGCTGGCGTCTGTGGCGGTTCTTGCGTGACGCCTACCTGGGTATTCCTGCCGATCCGGGCGCGGACGACGTCGTCGCCATTTTGGGCGCTAAGGCTGCGCAACGTGCCGCCCAAGACCGCCACCTGGGCAGCGAGGTGGGCCAGGGCGCTGAGGGCGAGACTTTGGCGGGGTTTGTGGCCGCGCGCATGGGGCAGGCGGTGGTTGATCGTCTGGTGCGCCCGATAGTTGCCGGCATTTACACGTGCGATCCGGCCGATCTGGCCACTGACACGGTTACGCCGGGGCTGCGTCAGGCTACTCGTGAGCATGGCTGCCTGGCTGATGCGGTGGTTTTCCTGTTGGCACGCTCACGTAAAGCTACTGGTGGGCGCAGTGTTGATAAGTGCGTTCGCGGTGGCATGTTCCAGCTGACTGCGGCTTTGAGTCAGGCCATCACGACGGCGGGAGGCACTGTGCTCACTCGCGTTGGGGCCCAGCAGCTCATTGCTCCCGACGGCGCAGGCAACGCTGACACTGCAAGTGGTGCCACTACCTGCGGCGCTAGTGGCGCCAGCAACGCGGCTTCCCACGACGCCAGCGACAGCGTCGGCTACTGGCAGGTGGTGCTGGCCCCCACCAAGCCGGGCCCGACCCCTTCAAGTGAACCGGTCCCTGCCGCCGCGCCGCGCACTTTGCGCACTAAGCGCCTGGTGGTGGCTTGTTCGGCGCGCCCAGCCTTGCGGTTGCTGACCAGCGCAAACTTGGCGGCCCTGGACACTGACATCACTATCCCGGTGGGCGCGCCCATTGCGCGCTACTCGCTGCTGGTTGATAGCCCTGAGCTGGACGCCGCCCCGGTGGGTCAGGGCCTGCTGGTGGCTCCGGCGTCGCCGGCAAGCTGCGCCGACACCCAGGCCAAGCCAGACCAGTCCACCCCCGACACCCAAGCCGACTCAGAACCATGCGGCAACACCCAGCCCGACGCCGTCGAGCCCAGCAACCAGGGAAGCCCAACCCAGCCCGGCGCCGTCGAGAGCCCCGTGGGAGCCAAAGCCCTGTCACATTTAAACGTTAAGTGGCCCTGGATCGCCCAGGCTTTGGCGCCGCACCAGCATTTATTGCGCCTGTCGTATGGGCGTTTGGGGCAAAGTGAGCCGCAGGTGAGCCTGGAGCAAGCCCTAGCTGACGTGCGGGTTTTGACGGGCGTAACTATCCACCCCGAGCAGGTAAGCGAGCACAAGCTGGTGCGTTGGAATGGCACTTTGCCGCCACTGCCACCCAGCTACCGCGCGCGCATTGCAGCTTTTATGAGCCAGGTTGAAAACATTGAGGGTTTGGCGGTTACTGGCGCCTGGGTTGGTGGTACGGGCGTAAATGCGGTGGTCGCTCACGCACGAACGAACGCCAGGCGCCTACAGCGCTCATAACGCCACAGTCCGCATAGCACTACAAATATATAGGAACTTCTTATGAGTGAAAAGGTTGTGCGTCTGGGGACGCGCGGGTCGGCTTTGGCTTTAGCCCAGTCGGGCATGGTGGCGCGCATGTTGGAAACTGCCGCCGCTTCTCAGGGGCTGGATTGGCGCGTGGAGCTGGTTACCGTGCGAACTCAGGGCGACACTTCGCGCGCGGCACTAAGCCAGCTTGGAGGCATTGGAGTGTTTGCTGCCCAACTGCGCACTCACCTGCTTGAGGGACAGGTGGATTTGGCGGTGCACTCGTTTAAGGATCTACCCACCGCCCCGGTTACAGGGCTGCGCATTGCTGCCACCCCACGCCGCGCCGATCCACGTGACGCCCTGGTGGCCTCGAACGTCATGAGCCTAGCGCAGCTGCCTAGTGGGGCGAGTGTGGGTACCGGCTCGCCTCGGCGTGTAGCCCAGCTAAAGGCTTTACGCCCCGACATTAAGACCGTGGATTTGCGGGGTAACGTGCCCACGCGGCTGGGGCGCGTGCGCGGGGTTCAGGTTACCGCCGACGCTGGCACATCCCCCCAGGCTCTTGGCACCGGCGCTGATCTGGACGCCGTGGTGCTGGCTTGCGCTGGATTGGAGCGGCTGGGTTTGGCTGAGCACATAAGCGAGGCTTTCAACCCCGAGCAGATGCTGCCGGCGCCGTCGCAGGGTGTGCTGGCTATTGAGACCGCCCAGGAGCTTGACCCCCAGCTGGAGGCGGTGATCGCCCAGGTGAATGATCCGGCTTCACACTTGGCTGCAGCGGCTGAGCGTGCGGTGATGTCTGCTTTGCAGGCTGGCTGCGCGGCCCCTGTGGGTACTTACGCCTACCTGGTGCATGCCGGCTTTGATTATGAGCTGCACTTGGAGGCTGGGGTGTTTGCTCTCGACGGCGCCGCTAGCGTGCGTAGCTACCAAGCTGTGACGCTTGAGGGTGTGGACCTAACTAAGCCGTCCCACCTGCAAAAAGCGGTGGAGCTGGGCCAGCGGGCCGCGCAGGATTTGTTGGCGCAAGGTGCTGGGCAGGTGGCAGATTTGCGAGCAGTTAAGGAGCGTGGCTAAGGGCGTGCCAGGGCAACAACTAAGCGCGCAGCAAGGTGACAACTAAGGTTTTACGATCGGATTTAGAGGTAGATGGTTATGGTTGTTTCACGTGAAACACTCGCCGATTTACGGGTGGCTTTGCCGCGCCTAAAGTCCGACGACGCCATTGCGGCGGCCCTTAAAACTGCCGGTGCCCAGGTGGATACTTTCGCGCTAACCCAAACCATTCCCATTGAATCTGAGCAGTTAGAACAGATGCGCCAAAGGCTTGCATCTGGCTATTACGCCTGGGTGGTGCTATCTTCCTGGCGAGCAGCACAGGCCGTGCTGGCGCAGCTAAATACGCTTGCACTAGCACCCGCCTCAGCCCCCACACTCAACTCACCCACCCTCGCATTGAGCTCATTTGCACTAGCCTCGGAAGCTGAGACTCGCGAGAGTTCCGCTAAACAGAGCCTTGACCGAGACAGCCAACCAGATTCGATTCAACAAGCAGATTCCATTCAAGGCATTCAAGGAACCACGCACTTGGCCGTGGTTGGCCAGTCCACTGCCGAGTGGGTAAACACCCACTGCACACTTAAGCCCACCCTAGTGGGCGCGGGTAGCGCCGCCAAGCTACTGGAAATTTTCCCGACGCCGCCCGTCAGGCAAGCCACACCCACCGGGCCCACTAGGCCCGCCGCCCCGGCCACCCCACAGCAACCCGTTGTCACCATACCTGCCGCACCCACCGGGCAAGCCCAGGCCACCAGACCCACCGGGCAAACCACCATTTGCCTGCCTCAGTCGCAGCTAGCCGCCCCCACGCTAGCCCAGGGACTTAGCCAGCTTGGCTGGCAGGTGGACGCCGTTGCAACCTACACCACCGCCCCCCTCACCCAGCTACCAGCCCACCTCAAAACCCAGTGGCAAGCCGGGGCGTGGGACGCCGTCGTCGTCACTGCAGGCTCTAGCGCCCAAGCCCTACTGCAACTGCTGGGCCCTCCACCTAAGAAAACTGCAGTGGTCAGCATCGGCCAGTCCACCAGTGCACGCTGCCGCGAACTGGGCCTGCGCGTAGACGCCACCGCCGCCAAGCCGCGAGCCGAACACATCACCCAAGCCATAATTAACCTATTTAAAGCAAAGGATTTTTCATGACCACCATCCCCCAAAGCGCCCTGGACCTGCTAGCCAGCCACGGCGTCGCGCCGGCTCCCATTCCCACGCTGCGCCCGCGCCGCCTACGCTCCACCCCGGCCATGCGCGCCCTGGTTAGCCAGCACCGCATCGACCCGGCCAAACTGATCCTGCCGGTGTTCGTGCGCGAGGACATTAGCGAGCCGCAAGCCATTAGCGCCATGCCCGGCGTCTACCAGCACACCCTGGATTCACTGCGGCGTGAGGCGGCGGCCTGCGCTGAAGCTGGCGTGGGCTCAATTGACCTATTCGGGGTGCCCACAGTGCGCGACGCGGCAGGCAGCCAGGCCTGGGACAGTGAAGGAATTTTGAACCAGGGCATCGCTGCTGTGCGTGAAGAGGTGGGCGACGCAGTGGTGGTTTGCGCCGACACCTGCCTAGATGAGTTCACCAGCCACGGCCACTGCGGGCTGCTAGACGAGCGCGGCGGCGTCGACAATGACGCAACCTTGCCGCTCTACCAGGCCATGGCCGTCAGCCAGGCCGAAGCCGGCGCCCACATGGTCTCCCCCTCAGGCATGATGGATGGGCAGGTAGCCGCCATTCGCCAGGCCCTAGACGCCTCCGGTCACGCCAACGTGGCAATCCTGGCTTACTCGGCCAAATACGCCTCCGCCTACTTTGGGCCCTTCCGTGAAGCCGTGGGCTCCACCCTCAAGGGTGACCGGCGCACCTACCAACAAGACCCCGCTAACCGTCGCGAAGGCCTGTATGAGGCACTGCTCGACGCCGCAGAAGGGGCTGACATGGTAATGGTTAAACCCGCCGGCCCCTACCTGGATGTGCTTAGTGACGTGGCCGCAGCCAGCGATATTCCGGTGGCGGCCTACCAGGTCTCTGGGGAGTTCGCCATGGTTGAGGCGGCCGCAGCCAACGGCTGGATTGACCGCGAGCGCGTGATCCTTGAAAGCGTGCTGGGCATTTTCCGCGCCGGCGCTGACACGGTACTTACCTACTGGGCCCGCGAAATCGCCCAGATGCTGCGATAGGACTTAATTATGAATCTAAATGAACGCTTATTTACCCAGGCCAAGGGGATTATTCCGGGGGGTGTTGACTCTCCCGTACGCGCCTTTGGGGGCGTGGGCGGCACCCCGCGTTTCATCAGTGCCGCTAAAGGGGCCTACGTTACCGACGCCGACGGGCGCGACTATGTGGACCTGGTGGGCTCCTGGGGCCCAGCCCTGCTAGGCCACGCCCACCCGCAAGTGGTGGCCGCCGTGCAGGAGGCCGCCGCGCGTGGACTATCCTTTGGTGCCCCTACCCAGAGCGAAACCCTACTGGCTCAAAAGGTGCGTGAACGAGTGCCGTTTGTGGAGCGGGTGCGTTTTGTTTCCACCGGCACTGAAGCCACCATGACCGCGATCCGCCTGGCACGCGGGGCCACCGGGCGCGAGCTGATCATTAAATTCGCTGGCAACTATCACGGCCACAGCGACGGCCTACTGGCTGCGGCCGGCTCCGGCGTAGCCACGGGCGGCCTGCCTGGTAGTGCGGGCGTGCCCGCAGCGATCACCGCCTGCACCATTGTGTTGCCCTACAACGACTTTGAGGCGCTAGAAGCCTGCTTCGCTGAGCGCGGGCAGGAAATCGCAGGAGTCATTTTTGAAGGCGCCCCCGCCAACATGGGCAGCGTGCCCCCACTGGCCGGCTGGAATGAGCGCATCCGCTCCCTATGCACCCGCTACGGTGCGGTAATGATTTTGGATGAAGTACTCACCGGTTTTAGGGTCAGCTCTGCCGGCTGGTGGGGTTTGGAGGCTGTGGCCGGCTGGCAAGAGCACGACGGCGCCACCCCCGCCACCGCGCTGGACGCCGTCGCCGCAGCTGAGCCCAGCGCCGTCGCCACCCCC
>ERZ773027.675-NODE-675-length-20610-cov-20.923717_pt1 | contig 20610 bp, 18 predicted proteins | sample MGYA00511032_ERZ773027 | MGnify/ENA primary metagenome ERZ773027 (study PRJEB29015, sample SAMEA2738138) | human oral metagenome | biome: human oral; feature: human-associated habitat; material: saliva | place: China | collected 2190 ... | reverse complement strand
GCATATCCCTTATATTTGAAAGGCTCTTGACATACACAATGTATTTTCCTCGCCTCTCCATCGTCTTTGCCGTCATGTCGACAAAACCATTGATTAACTTCTTTAGGTCAAGAGCAAACCTCTCGCTGTTGCAGACGAATTCGAGGTGGTAGGTTTTGTCAGGATTGTTTACAGAACCACAAGCGAGGAAAACTCCTCTGATATAGGATTTACGGCAGCACTTTGTCCTTACAACATCGTCGTAAATACCATCGGAAATGAAGTTATTTCCCTCTCTTACAAGTAAGATTCCTGTTTCACGCAGAATCTGCTCAGATCTTTCCTCAGGCCCTATTGCAAGAAGATAGCTCCTCTGCTTATTAAAGCCAGAGCCTTCACCGATTTCTAGCTTTGCATCAACCTTAAAATATTCTTTGATTAGGCGCTTATAATGTCTTGCTACCGCTGGTATTTCAGTAGTAACCACTATCTTAAACTTTCCTGCACCAGCAAGACGAAGACTTCCAGAAACACGTAAAAAACCTGCCAGCTCGGCAAGCTGGCAGCACTTTTTCTCTATTTCTGTTCTAGCAAGTTCATTCTTTACTTCTGTTGAAAAGCTCATAATCCTCACGCCTAACAATTTATTCCTTGATATTGCCCTCTGCAATATGTTTATCGATTATATCTTTGATGACCTCAAATAGCTCCTCAGAACCACGTCTCGTCTTCTCCTGCCTGCACATGATTTGTTCCTTGGTGACTCCATGTTCCTTCCAGTCTCCGCCGCCATTGGCTTCATGCAGAAGTACAGGCTGAAGGTTATCCATGGCTTTCGCAAACTTAGCCTCTGCAGTTTCCTGAGCCTCAAATTCATCGAATAGAGCCTCAAGCTCCTGCCCCTGGTCGCTAGGTAGCATTCCGAAGATATGCTTCTTTGCAATTTCCTCACGCTCCCTTTGGGACTTCTTTGCCTCCTCATCATAGGCATAGGTATCGCCTGCCTCGATTTCAACGATATCGTGAATCAGGCACATGAGTATTACCTTTGATATATCTATATCCTCGTTTGCATACTCCCTAAAAAGATAGGCCATAACCGCCATATGCCATGCGTGCTCGGCATCGTTTTCCCTGCGAGAATTATCCGCAAGGTGGTTTTGCCTGAAGATATTCTTTTGCTTGTCCATAAGCAGAGCAAATTCAATCTGCTTACGCATTCTGTCGTCCATCTAGGCCCTCTCAAGTTTACCCTGTGCTTGCGCCTCCTCTATAAGAGTTGCAACGCGTTTATTCGATAAACCTATTTTATCATTAGCAAGGATTACGCGTCTACATTTTTTGATGGTTTCAAGTGCCTTCTCTAGGCTCTCTTCGCTTATTTCTTCAAAAGCTGGCACCGATATTAAATCGCTCGCTAGATTCTTTGCTACATAAAAATCCACATCATTTTCGTGTAATATGCCTGTACAGAACGGAATTCCAAGCCTTGTCATCTCCCTAAAAACAGGAATGCCCTTGCCATTTCCCGCAATTACAAACACCTCTGGCTCTCCCACCGGCTTAGGAAGCTCAACGCTACCGAATGTTATGTTGTAGGAACCCTTCTCTATGCTGTAAAGTTCTCTAATGATTTCATCAGTAAATATATCATTAGGTCTTCCGAAGTGCTCAATAGAGTCGCCGTGAACGCATATAACCTTGTCCGAGATTTTTTGGGCAAGATCTATTTCGTGAAGCGACATCAAAACAGCAATATTCTCCTTCTTTGCCATGGTGTGAAGGATGTTCAAAAGCTCAAGCTTATGCTTTACATCAAGAAAGGATGTCGGTTCGTCCAAAACTATAATCTTTGGCTCCTGGCAAATCGCCCTTGCAAGCAAGACTCTCTGCCTCTGTCCATCACTTATAGCGCTGAAATCCCTACTAGCAAGTTCTTCCACATGAGCCTTTTTCATTGCCTCAGAAACCTTGACTCTGTCCTTTTCATCAAGAACTCCTAGCGAGTTTGTATACGGATATCTTCCCGTTGCAACAACATCAAAGCAGGTCAAAAGCTCTCCCTTAATCTTCTCTGTCAAAACCACAGACATCTGCTGAGCGAGCGCCTTAAAACTTAGGTTCGCAAGTGAAGCATCTGCTATAAAAACCTCTCCACCAACCATTTCAAGATGCTTGGTTATGCTCTTGAGTATGGTCGACTTTCCCGCGCCGTTTGGCCCAATCATCGTAACGATTTCGCCTAGATCGACGTCTATATTTATATCCTTAATCAGCGGTTTTTTATTGTATCCGACCGTTAAGTCTGATGTTCTAAAATAAATGTTTTCCATTTGATCTCTCTAGTACTTAGTACCGTGTCTCTTAACGAGCATTCCAATAACTATAGGTGCACCAAACATTGCTGTTACAGTGCTTATCGAAAGTTCCACTGGCGCAAATGCCGTTCTTGCAACATAGTCGCAGAACATACAGAATACGCTTCCTGCCATGAATGAGCATGGAATTACAAGGATTGGCTTTGCCGTCTTAAGCCCTATTTTTACAACATGAGGAACTGCGATTCCAACAAAGGAAATCGGTCCAACAAAGGCAGTTACGCATCCAGCCAGAAGGCTTGACATCATGATTAGATACACCCTAAAGCGCTTTACGTTTACGCCCATGCTCTGTGCGTATGATTCACCCATCTGATAAGCTCCGATAGGCTTTGACATTGCAAATACTATAGCAAAGCAAACTAGCACAATTTTGCTAGAAAGACTAACGTCGCTCCAGCTTACTCCTGAAAAGCTTCCCTGTGACCAGTTGTGCAAGTTAACTATATCTGAGTCCTGAGCAAAGGTAATCAAAAACTCTGTTATCGCAGAACAAATATAGCTTATCATGATTCCCGCAACGAGAAGCATAGACATCTGCTTTATCGCTCTTGCCGCAAGAAGTACAAAGCCCATTGCTATCAAAGCACCTGCAAAAGCAGCTATGACTATCATCCATGAATTGGTGTGATGAACGTACTTTAACGCTACAATCATCGCAACTGCAACAAAGAGCTTTGATCCTGAAGATATACCTAAAACATAAGGCCCTGCGATAGGGTTGTTGAAAAAGGTTTGCATCAGAAATCCCGATACCGCAAGCCCTCCACCGAGTATCGCAGCTGTTATGATTCTAGGCAGTCTAATCTGCCATATGATATTTACATTTGTTTGATCGCCCTTTTTAGTGAATATTATCTTCATGATTTCCGTAAAGGAAATATCCACAGCACCTGAATTGATATTCCATACAATCAAAACGAAAAAGGCAATTATGAGACAGATGAAGACCGCAAGGTATCTCCATCTGTCGCTGATTTTATGATTTTGCTGAAGTGTCATATTCTTCCTCTTTATTTAAGCTTAAACAGGTACTCCATCTTCTTCTGAGCTTCCTTATCTCCTGAGAATATTGCGTTCATCTCCTGTATGATGCTTCCCATTTTGTTGGTCTGCTGAAACATGCTTCTGCTTGTGCACCAAGCATTTCCCTCTTTGACTGCCTTAAAATCCTTGAGAACAGGGCTCTTATCGAGAAGCTCATCTAGCGTATAAATCTGTTCAACGATACTGCAGTTATATATTAGGATATCTGCATCCTTTGCTGTTTTGTAAAACTCTTCCATGCTCATGTTTATCGTGCTAAGTTTGCTGTCTTCACCTGTCCCTAAGTCAGAGAAAGCATATTCGCCCCCTGCAATCTTTATCATCTCTGGGACATATCCATTTGACTTATATGTTACGACATTTCCTCTAGTGTTCACATAGAAGAATACTACCTTCTTGCCAGTTGATTTTGTATCTTTGAGCTTTTCTATTTTTTCTGCCTGCTCATCAAAGACTTTGTTAGCAAGCTCCTCCTTGTCCAAAAGCACGCCAAAGAACTTAATCCATTCCGTTCTTCCAAGCGGATGCGACTCATAGCTTGACTTTTCTATCATGGTCTTGATTCCGAGCTCAATAAGTTTTTCTTTTACCTCAGGATTATGAAGAATCATAGTGTTTTGGATAGCAAGCTCGCACTTTCCATTAATCAAAGTCTCATAGTCAGGCGCATTATACTTACCTGCATTAATCCACTTCTTCTCTTCAATTGCCTTTCTAGCGTTTTCTATGTACCAGTGGTCAGTACCTACGAACTTAATGTTATCTAGTGAATCGAGCGAATCAAATAGCGCCATAACCGCAGTGGAAACAAGATATATATTTTTAAGTGGCTGTTTTACAACTATGATGTCCTTATCTAGATTCTTTGGAGCTTCTTTGCCCTTAGGCACAACGAGAAGCTTATCCCCATCGACAATCTCAAGATAGGCATAACCACCTTCGTACTTATATATAGAAAATTGGTTAGCGTATTTAAGCTTAACCTTTTCCTTAAACTTTAGTCCTTCAAAAGCAGGCGCGCCGCTTTCATTTGATCCGCTAGAACCTAGGTCTGCAAATATCAAAACCATAAAGCCTATTGCTATCGCAATAGCTAGCCCAACCACTCCTATTAAAATAGCTTTGTTTTTCTTAGCCATATTATTTTTTCTTTCCTATCTTAAGTATCATTAATATACCTACTCCTGCTACTCCTAGCGAAACAACTAGGCCTCCGATGTATAAAGGCAGCTTACTATTTTTTGACTCAGAAGCCTTTGCCGAAGTCTGCTTCTTGTCATCAGCTTTCTTTGCTGCTTTCTTGTCAGCTTTCTTTGACTTATCGCTTGCCTTGGCGTTCTTGTCGTCCTTGCTGTCCTTAGAATCTTCCTTAGCCTTATCATCCTTCTTATCATCAGTCTTCTCGGATGCCTTTGCGTCTCCACTAGCACCATTTGATGCTGCACTATTATCACCAGTGCTTCCTCCACCTACCGTTGGAATTGCAGAGTCATCAAAGTAGAATGTATAGTTTAGAGTATATGGGGTTGACATCGCCGTTGTTTCCATTGTTACATCAACGCTTCCTAGGTTTGAAAGTGGTGCATTGCTAAATATCTGTGCATGTGCCCCATATTGCTGAGGATAAACCGTTCCAGCCGTTGTTGTAAAGTATGTGTACTGGGGAGTCCCGTCATCTGAAACTCTTTTAAACACTATTGTTGCATAAATCTGACCCCCAGATATTGTCACAGAACACGGTGAAACAATAGCATTATGTGACATTCGTCCTTTTGTCAAGCTAACCGGAACGCTGTATGTTCCATCCTGATATGTCGCCGCAAGCGACGGAATCGCGCTAGCCATTACGAAAACAGCTAATACCGCTGTAACGGCTAGTCTTCTAAATACCTTCTTAAAATCTCTCACCTATTTTCTCCTTTTCTTAAATCGAGCATCGCATATATTATTGCCCTAAAAATAAAATAACGGTGCTTCGACCGTTATCTGATAAGTGTTTCTTCTCAATTGCATCCAAATATCATGTGGCGCAATATCAAAACCTTACTGTCGAAGCTTTGAATATCTAAATGCAAAACATCTGGTATCCTGACTCAGGTTCGTCCTCAAATGCGCCTTCCCGTCTAATAATCCTGCCTATCAGCAAGCCTTAAATAGTGGCATCTTGCATTCTCGTCCCCCATACAGTAGCGCAGACTGCTACGGATTCTCACCGTATTCCCAGAAGTTCTGTTTTGCTGCACATATTCGCACATATATTATAATCTGTGCGCAGTTTTTCCGCAAGGAAATAATATAAGTTAAACACCAATCCCCAGCTTATCAGTCTAGACACCTACAGCATTTGCTAAGTATGAAATTCTCTTTTAAGAATATATTGCATTTTTGTAAAATTGAGTTATATTTAAAGTGAAAAGTTATATTATATATACTAGGAAAGGATGGTTCAGTATGTTCTTATCAAAGAAAAACGCGCCAAAATTAATCCTCGTTATAGCTTTATCCAGCCTGTTAACAGCCTGTGCATTTATGGCATACATACAGGAGGTTTATTCAGAAGAAGTTAACGTCACTGGTTGTTACTCGACAACACCGCAAAATCCAGACAATACAATATATTTTTCTATTAGAGAAGAAAATCATGAATTCATAATTTATACATCAGATGTTCCTGCTAATATCCTAGCTTCTGGCAAATACGAAACCGTGTACAAGAATGGTAAGGATATCATCTGCCGTGTAAATACCGAAAACGGCACTGTTTACGTTTCTATACACAACAAAAGTGCTGTGATTCTAGGCCTTGATGGTAAGGAATATAAACTTCAAAAGAAAAGCGATACCTTTACTCTTATCAATATTGAAGAGAAGGACAGTAAGTATTCCCCAAGGGTTGAATTCTAAATATTACTTATTATAGAATGAACACATAGCTATCCATAATGCAAAAGTGGTGCTCGGAAACTCCAAGCACCACTTTTTTATCCACATGTATTTAAGATTGCATCTATTACCAAGTTCTCTTAGGAAGACTGAGAATCTCTCTTGCTTCGTCTGGTGTAGCAATCTCTCTTCCGAGTAGCTTTGCTAGTCTAACAGCTTTCTCTACCATCTCGCCGTTGCTCTTTGCTAGAACACCCTTCTCTAGGTATAGGTTGTCCTCAAATCCTACTCTTACGTGTCCACCCATTGAGATTGTAGCTGCTGCGATGTGCCATGCATTCTTACCAAGACCTGTAGCTGTCCATGTTGAACCTGCAGGAATTGATGTTGCCATGTATACTAGGTCTCTAACTGTTGCTTCCATCTGAACGCCTAGAACGAAGTCCCAGTGAAGTGGATGAACGAGAAGTCCCTTACGGTCAGCAACTCTTAGAGCTAGGTCGATCATACCCTTATCGAATACCTCAAGTTCAGGCTTGATTCCTCTCTCCTTAAGGATCTTAGCGAAGTTCTCGATTGTTGTGTTTGTATTTGTAAAAACCTCATCTCCACCGAAGTTAACAGTACCACAATCTAGTGTAGCCATCTCTGGTGTAGGAACGATCTCTGTTGACTGAAGTCTCTCAAGGTCTGTCATTCCAACTGCACCACCTGTTGAAGGCTGGATGATTACATCTGGACACTCCTTACGGATAGCGTCTACACATACCTGGAATCTCTCCTTGCTCTGTGTAGGTGTACCGTCATCTTCTCTAACGTGAAGGTGAATTAAAGCAGCTCCTGCATCGTAAGCTGACTTAGCCTCTCTAACGATTTCCTCTACAGTGTAAGGAACCGCTGGATTCTGTTCTTTAGTAACCTCTGCACCGCAGATACAAGCGCTGATAATTAGTTTTTCCATTTCTCTCTCCTTAAATCTACCGAATTAAACCTGATATCATAAAAGTGATTCGATTCTGGTTCACTTATTTTTATAGATTCATTATAACATCAAATGTCTCTATGTTCAAGAGTTACTCTATAACCTTTTGCCCTTAGTTCCTTTGAAATAATATCCGCCATAGCTACCGATCTATGTTGCCCGCCGGTGCAACCGAAGGCTATATTTAGGTGGTATTTACCCTCTTTGATGTATGCTGGAATAAGCATTTCTAGCATCTCTAGTTCAGCCTTGATAAAGTCCTGAGTAACCTTCTGTCTGAGAACATATGAGGACACCTTCTTATTGTTACCCGTGAGTCTCTTTAGACTCGGTAGATAATATGGGTTAGGAATAAATCTCATATCTAGCACTAGGTCAGCTTCGATAGGAATACCCCTCTTATATCCGAATGATTTTATGTTTATCAAAAATGACGACTTGCCGCTTCCCTCTTCAAAGATTTTGCTTATTTCCTGCTTAAGCTCGGCAACCTTTAGGTTTGTAGTATCTATGATGTAGTCTGAAAGGTCTCTTATCTCTTTGAGTTCTTCTCTTTCTGCTGCGATGACTTCCTTTGTTGTACTTCCCGTCGCCAGAGGGTGTGCTCTTCTGGTCTCATTAAAGCGCTTTATCAAAGTTCTCTCTGAAGCCTCGATAAACAGGATTCTGCAGTCGATATTCTCATCGGATTTTAGGAGATTTATATACTCCTTCATGTCAGAAAAGTAAGCACCGCCACGCGCATCGAAAACAAAAGCCGCCTTTTCAATCTGTTTCTTAGACGACTTCGTAAGCTCGATAAAGTTAGCAATCAAAGCAGGAGGCATATTGTCAACACAATAGAATCCCCTGTCTTCGAACCAGTCCATAGCATTGGTCTTTCCTGCTCCAGAAAGGCCAGTTACAACTACAACCTTCATTTTTTCCATTTAAACAACCTCTTAAATATGCTCTATATTTACAATTCTATCAAAATCAAGTCTAGCGATATAGGCTCTGCCAAGCCCACCCTCATATAGCCCCACATTCTCAGGTCTATGAGCGTCGCTGCTGATAACGAAGCTTACATCGTACTTTGATGCTGTCTTAATTCCCTCGTAGTCTAGGAATGGGTGCTTCATATTTATCTCAAGCCATGTTCCCTTATCCTCACATGCCCTTGCGATCTCAGCGATGTCAAACCTTCCCTTGTCTCCAGGATGTGTGAATATCTTCAGGTCGTTTTCATATATGCACTTAACACACATATCCGTGTTCTTTACAAGCATCTTCTTACCCCAGCTTTCTGGATAAGCTTTTCTGAAGTCCAGCCAGTTGCTTATGCAGTATCCATGCAAAACACCGTAGTGATAGCCTGCATGAAGAAAGTCGAGGTACTTTAGATCATCATCATTTACATCTACATGGTTTCCACAGTTTAAAACATTTGCCTCCACACTGAGGTAAAGGTCAATCTCAGGATATACCTCCTTGAGTCTATCTATCTCAGCCCTCATCACAGGAAGATTTGACCTCTTCACTCCGTAGGTCAGATGTCCTGGTCCGTGGTCGGAAATCGCAAGTGCCTTTAGCCCCTTTGATATTGCAACCTTGACATTGTCCTCAATGGAGCCCTTTCCGTGTGAGAATGTCGTGTGCGTATGATAATCAAAGGTCATGCGATACTGCGATACCTTATTTTCTAAATCAGTTAAGCTATAAGCCAATTATCCTCACCTCCGGTTCGAGCTTGACACCGAACTTATCAAAGACAGTGTTCTGAACTAGGTGCATTAGATCTACTATATCATCTGCCCTTGCTCCACCTGTGTTAATCATAAATCCGCAGTGCTTGCTTGAAATCTGAGCGCCACCTACACTTACACCCTTAAGGCCAGCATCCTCTATCAGCTTTGCCGCAAAGTAGCCATCAGGCCTTTTGAAGAAGCTTCCAGCACTTGGAAACTCTAGCGGTTGTTTGGAGGTTCTCTTCTTTGTTAGCTCAGCTAACTTTTTCTCAATCTCAGCCTTATCTCCTCTTGCAAGTTTTAGGGTTGCCGAAACGACAAGCTCCTTTGTTTCCTGAAGTCTGCTGTGTCTATACGCTAGTTCTAGTTCCTCTGCAGGTACAGTTTTTAGCTCCCATTTGCCCTCAGAGTTAGGGGAAAGAAGTTCTACGGATTCAAGCACATCTACGATTTCTCCGCCATAGGCTCCAGCATTCATGAAAACTGCACCGCCTATGCTTCCTGGGATTCCTGATGCAAATTCAAAGCCCGCAAGACTCTCTGCGAGCGCCTTCTTGGCAATCTTTGATAAAAGACTTGCCGCCATGCATTTTAGACGAAATCCATCCTCCTCTTCGATGAGCTCTACATCATCAAAGCCCTTTCCAAGAGTAACCACAGTGCCATCGTATTCACCATCTAAAAACAGAGTGTTGCTTCCGTTTCCGAGAAAGAGATAGTTTTCCTTTGATTCTGTAATCTCATTCATAATATCTTTGAGTTCAGAAACCGTCTCACAGATTACAAGTCTCTTTGCACTTCCACCACATCTGAAGCTGGTATACTTTGACATAGGCGCGTTGTTCAATATTTCCATTAACGGAGTTCCTCCTTGTCGATTTTATATTTATTGAGATCCTCATAGCTATCGGTTCTAAATTCAAGTCCCTTTGCTTCAAGTCTCTTGTTTATGCTGCGTGAGAAATAGTAGTAGATAATTGCAAAGACTGGAACTCCAAGAACCATACCAATGAAGCCAAAGAGTCCGCCACCGATTACGATGGAGAAAAGCACCCAAAAGCTTGCGATGCCTGTAGTATTTCCTAGTATTGCAGGTCCTATGATATTTCCGTCAACCTGCTGAAGAATGAATATCAAAATCAGAAAGTACAGCGCATGGATAGGGCTCACGAGCAGAATTATTATTGCCGCCGGAATCGCTCCGATAAAAGGACCAAAGAAAGGAATTACATTAGTTATTCCTATAATGGCACTTATCAAAATTGGATATGGGAAGCCAAAGATTTCCATCAGTATGAAGCAGATGATTCCTATGATTATCGAATCTATTATCTTACCGTTGATAAATCCACCAAAGGTCCTGTTTGTAAACTTAGCAAAATCAAATACAGCCTCTGCTTTTTCCTTAGGAAGCGTTGCTAGAATTACCTTTTTGAACTGTCCTTGGAAGCGTTCCTTGCTATTTAACATATACACACATGCCATGACTCCAATCATAACATTCATCATTGTTTTCAGAGTTAAAAGCACCTGTGTAGAAACCTGACCAACAAGCGTTCCCATGCCAGGAAGTAGCTTTGTCTGAGCAAGCTCTATCAAATTAGTTTGAGCCTGAGCATAGATTTCGCTCATCTTCATAGCTAGCCTTTTGTTATCCATCTTGCTTGTGATGTCATTAAACAAAGCACTTAGCTGTGTCAATCTCTGAGGAAGACTCTTCAAAATACCTGTAAGACTCTCTATAACCTGTGGAACTATCAAAGCAATCAGCCCTGCAACAGCGCCAATTAGACAAACCACGGCAACAACTGAAGCTACAAGCTTGCAGAAAGAAAATAGCCTCTGCTTATTCTTGACATATTTTCCAAGCATCTTGTATAGGCCCCTAACCGTCGCGTTATATATCGGACTAAGTAGATAAGCCATTACAAAACCATAGATAAATGGTGAGATTATGGTCTTTATCGTGCCAACACCCTCGCTAAAGGACTCGTAGTTTCCCACGATTTGATTAAAAATAATCAAAAGCGCTCCAACGATAAAAATCATAAACATCAGCCTTGCATGTTTGTTTTCGAGTAGTCTTTTCACCCTAAACTCCTTATTCTTAATCAATTAATCACTTATATCCATCAAAACAACTAGCCATAAATCAAGCCAAAGCGTCGAGTTCTTAAAATCCGTCGCTATAGTTCAGCATATCCCTAAGCTTGCCGCTTTTTTTCGCCTCGGTCCTCGCCCCGCAAACAGTTCCATAAAGAACAATATTCGCATAGAGCTTATCACCCTCTGTCGTGATCACAGCGCAGGAATTCTCACTTCCGCCCCTAGGCTCACTCAGACTACCAGGATTTACAATCAAAACACCATCGTGCTCCATGCACAGCGGCTTATGCGTATGCCCAAAACAAATAGCACTGCAATCGTAGTCCTTCGCCGCTTCGACTATGTCGCTAAGCCCGTAGTTCACTCCATAGTCATGGCCGTGGGTCACAAAAATATCCCCAGCCTCGGTTTCAACAATCGTAAAATCCACGCCCATGTGCATGTCGCAATTGCCGTTCACTGCTACGACCTCAATATCAGAAAATCTATCTGCTAGTTTTTCCGCATCCCTCTTATTGTCTCCGCAGTGAATTATCATGTCTATCCCCTTGATACTATTTACCAAATTGATAGCCCTTTTGATATCGCCATGCGTATCGCTAATAACAAGTATTTTCATAAATCTATTTGCCCTGCTCGTAGTAGCTTCTCATCTCAGCTTCTGGAACCATGCTTCCGCCCGTAGCCCAAAGGATGTGAGTTGCGTTCTTCATCTTTGATTTCAGATTCTTATCGCTAAGCCTTTCTAGATTCTCAGTCACATGCATAGGACCTGTGAAGGAAGCGCATGCAGAAGGCTCAATAAATATGCCCTCAGAGTCAGCAAGCTTTGTTAGGAATGGATAAAGCTTGTCATCTTCTATTGTAAAGCATGCTTCTAGCAAGGTTGACATTATATCTCCAACTAGTCTAGAGGCCCTGCCTACAGCAAGTCCATCAGCAGCCGTTTTTCCATCCAATCCTATATCTGAGCAAGCTATGCCATCGTTCAGTCCCGTAGCAAGACCTAGAGTCATACAAGGTGCATGAGTAGGCTCTGCAAAGAGAACATGCATGTTCTTTCCATAGATTTCCTTAAGTCCAAAGGTAACTCCGCCAGGTGCACCACCAACTCCGCAAGGTATGTAAACAAAGACTGGATGCTCATCATCACAAACTATTCCTGCATCCTCAAACTGCTTTACGATTCTCTTTGCCGCAACAGAATATCCCATGAATAGATCAAGTGAGCCCTCATCGTCAACGAAGTGGCACTTGTCGTCACCTGCTGCAATCTTACGACCCTCTGCAACAGCCTTCTGGTAGTCATCCTCATATTCAACAACCGTAACTCCCTTAGACCTTAAAAGAGCCTTCTTCCACTCTCTCGCATCAGCTGACATGTGAACAGTCACTTTAAAACCGAGCTTAGCGCTGATTATGCCTATCGAAAGTCCTAGGTTACCAGTTGAACCCACTGCAACGCTGTAATCAGAAAATAGCTTCATGCACTCATCGCTCATGAGTTTTGAGTAGTCATCATCTTCCTTTAGGAGTCCGTGCTCCATAGCAACCTTCTCGGCGAACTTTAGAACCTCGTAAATTCCTCCTCTAGCTTTAATAGAGCCAGAAACAGGTAGGTGCGAATCCATCTTGAGGAATAGTCTCCCCTCAAAATCACAGCCCGTCATCTTCTCTAGTTCCTTCTTCATCTCAGGTATCTCTCTGAGTGGTGACTCGATTATTCCCTTTGATTTTTCGGTCTCTGGAAAAGCGGCCTGTATGTACGCAGCAAAGCGAGCTAGCCTTGCCTCTGCATCTTCGATATCGCTCATTCCAAACTCGAGCTTTCTATCCTCGTCAGCTCTCTCATTTAACCAGAAAACTTCCTTAGCATCTGCCATATCTGCAACTACCGGATATAGTATCTTTAGCTTTGTAATATCCATATTCCCACCTCGAAAAATTTTATAAAAAAGTTCCATTAATTATCGTGCATTACTACGCTTTGATTATACCATTTATTATATTCTTTTGATACACAGTTTCTGTTTAATTAACATATAATATGTGATATACTTTAGTAATGTTATAGCCAGTAGAAAATATGGAGGATTTAGATGACTTTCAAATCTGATATTGAGATTGCTCAGGCATGTGAAATGCAGAAAATAACCGAGATAGCAAAGCTTGCTGGAATCGACGAGGAATATCTAGAGCTATATGGTAATTACAAAGCAAAGATAAACTATAAATTGCTCAAGGACGCTGACAAGAAACAGGGTAAGCTAGTCCTTGTTACAGCTATAAATCCTACACCAGCGGGTGAAGGAAAAACCACAACCACAGTCGGTCTTGCAGACGCTCTTCGCAAGCTAGGCAAGAACTCAATGATGGCTATTAGAGAGCCTTCCCTAGGACCTGTTTTCGGAGTCAAAGGAGGTGCCGCAGGTGGTGGATATGCTCAGATAGTACCTATGGAGGACATCAACCTACATTTTACTGGGGACTTCCACGCTATTGGTGCAGCTAATAACCTGCTTGCAGCTATGCTTGATAACCACATCCAGCAGGGCAACGAGCTAAACATAGACCCTCGCCGTATCACATGGCGCAGAGCTGTAGACATGAATGATCGTCAGCTCAGAAACATCGTAATTGGACTAGGCGGTAAGGCTAACGGAACACCTAGAGAAGATGGCTTTGATATAACAGTTGCAAGTGAAATAATGGCAGTTCTCTGCCTATCAAGCGATATCGAAGACCTAAAGAATAGACTAGCAAGAATAATCGTTGGTTATTCATACGACAACAAGCCAGTAACTGCAGGCGATCTCAATGCTCAAGGCGCAATGTCTGCACTCCTAAAGGATGCACTCAAGCCTAACCTTGTTCAGTCACTCGAGGGCACACCAGCCTTTGTTCACTGCGGGCCTTTTGCTAACATTGCTCACGGCTGCAACTCTATCACAGCGACTCGCATGGCACTTGCTCTCAGTGATTACACAGTTACAGAGGCAGGCTTTGGCGCAGACCTAGGTGCAGAGAAGTTCCTAGATATCAAATGCCGTATAGCAGGCCTAAAGCCAGATGCAGTTGTAATCGTAGCTACCGTTAGAGCGCTTAAGTTCAACGGCGGAGTTCCAAAGGATCAGCTTAACAATGAGAACCTAGAAGCTCTAGAGAAGGGACTTCCTAACCTTCTTCAGCATGTATCAAATATCACTGGCGTTTACAAGCTTCCTGCAGTAGTTGCAATAAATGCTTTCCCTACAGACACAGATGCTGAGCTAAGCCTCATCAGAACAAAGTGTGAAGAACTAGGTGTAAATGTTGCACTTAGCGAGGTTTGGGCAAAGGGTGGCGCTGGCGGAAGAGAGCTAGCCGAAGAGGTAATCAAGCTCTGCGAAAAACCAAACGAATTCCAGTTTGCTTACGATGACACACTCTCAATCAAAGAAAAGATCGAAGCAATAGCTAAGAAGATATATCACGCCGATTCCGTTAACTTTGTCGAGAAGGCACCTAAGCAGCTCGAGGAGCTTGAGGCTCTTGGCTTCGGAAATCTTCCTGTCTGCATGGCAAAGACACAGTATTCCTTCTCTGATAATCCAGCTTTGCTCGGAGCACCTAAGAACTTCAGTATCTCTGTTAGAAATCTCAAGGTTTCTGCTGGCGCAGGATTTATCGTCGCCCTTACAGGAGATATCATGACCATGCCTGGACTTCCAAAGAGACCAGCAGCTGAGAGAATCGATATCGATAACGATGGAAAGATCACTGGACTTTTCTAGTTTTCAGCGTTGATTTTCACAGTTTGGCAGTTTCAGTTTATGAGATCTGAAGAAGCTCTGCCTTCTCAGATTTAGGGGTATAATAATGACAAAATCACATAATATAGAAGAATTTCTAGAAGTTTTATCTTCATCAAGTCCGACTCCAGGTGGCGGTGGTGCCAGCGCTCTAGTAGGTGCAATCGGTGTTTCACTAGGTCACATGGTTGGAGCCCTAACCAGTGGCAAGAAAAAATACGAGGATGTTCAGGGCGAAATAGACCTCCTGCTTAAACATGCGAAGGATTTAACCATAAGTCTTACGGATTGCATCCAAAAAGACGCTGATGCCTTTGCTCCACTAGCAAGATGCTATTCATTGCCAAAGGACACACCAGGAAGAGACCAGATTATGGAAGGTTGCCTTCAGCAGGCTGCATCAGTTCCATTAAATATTATGCGACTAGCCGCTCAGGCTATAGAGATTCAGAGAGAGTTTGCGATTGTCGGAAGCCCACTTGTCATCTCAGATGCTGCAACAGGCGTCGCACTTTGCCGTGCCTCACTTATGGGTGCACTGGTCAACGTGAAGGTAAACACCAAACTCATGAAGGATAGATGCTATGCTGATATGATAAATGCAGAGGCAGAGGCCCTTGCTGAACAGTACTGCAAACTTTCAGAAGAAATTTTCTACAACATATTGGAGAGATTTTAAATGACAGATATATTAAAGGGCGCCCCTCTCGTTGATAAGCTCTGTGCTGAGCTAATCGCTAAGGTTAAGGAGCTATCAAAGCAAAACATCAAGCCTTGCCTTGCCATAGTTAGAGTTGGTGCAAAGCCTAATGACATAAGCTATGAAAACACAATTCTAAAGCGTTGTGAAAAGATTGGTGCAGTAGCAAAGCAGGTAGTTCTTGCAGATGACATCCCTGCAGAGGATTTTTATGCTGAACTAGAGAATTTAAACGCTGACTGCAATATCCATGGCATACTGATGTTTAGACCTCTTCCATCACATATAGATGGGGAGAAGGCTCGCAATTTGATTGCTGCGTCAAAGGACGTAGACGGATCAACCGATGCTTCTCTTGCAGGCATCTTCACTGATAGCGATGTAGGTTTCCCACCTTGCACCGCTTCCGCAGCCATGGAAATACTAGATTTCTATGGAGTTGAGCTGAGTGGCAAAAATGCAGTTGTACTAGGCCGCTCTCTAGTTATTGGAAAGCCTGTTGCAATGATGCTTCTCAGAAAGAATGCCAGCGTAACAATCTGCCACAGCAGAACCGAGAATATCGAGGAACTTTCACGCTCAGCGGATATCCTTATAGCATGCACGGGCCAGCCAGAGAGCGTAGGACCAGAGTATGTTAACCCAAATCAGTGTATAATAGACGTAGGCGTCAGCTATAGTGAAGCTAAGCAAAAGCTTTGCGGAGATGTAGATTTTGATGCAGTCTCAGATAAGGTCGCTTCCATAACCCCAGTGCCTGGTGGTGTTGGTGGCGTCACATCAACCATACTAGTTAAGCATCTTGTTGAAGCCGCAGCTAAACAAGCATGCACTAGATAGAACAATAATTTGTACTAGTTTAATAAGCTTAATGTCAGAGTAGGATTTGGCGCGTTAAGTGTCGCAGGATGGGAGTTGTCTGCGAACGAAAGGAATTTATTCCTGCGGTGCCAATTCCGCATCCGCTGCCACTTTAGATTCTTCTTTTGTGGCATAGCCATGAAAGGAGTTTTTTTAATGAAAACAAACACAAAACAGATGACGCTGAATTCAGTTCTAGCCGCTATTTGCGCAACTCTAGCCTTCCTTGCAATCTCAACGCAAGGAATGAAGATTACCTTTGAGAGTTTCCCAGTTCTCATCGGCGCATTGTTATTCGGCCCGCTAAGCGGAGTTGCCATCGGTACACTCGGTACCGTAATCTACCAGCTGCTCAAATTCGGCATCACATTCACAACACCACTTTGGATTCTCCCCTACACTCTCTACGGGCTGTATGTGGGATTATATGCAAAGCGTCACGGCTTCAAGCTAAGCACTAAGCAGACATTCTTCATCGTAATGTCAGGAGAGCTTCTGATTACAGTAATCAACACTATTTCACTCTACATAGATAGCCACATCTACGGCTACTACACTCCTGCTTTGATCTTAGGACTTCTGCTTCCTAGACTTGGACTCTGCGTTGCAAAGGGAATCGCATTCTCAGTAATCGCACCTCAGATAGTGAAGCCACTTCAGAAAATATCAAAGTAAGATTAGATTAAAATGGAAAACACAAACAAAAGAATGAAGGCTGAGCAAATCCTCACCTACGATGATGCGCTAAGCTATATCGAAAACTATACATGGAGCAAGACTCGCCTAGGTCTTTCGAGAACCTACGAGCTACTTGATGCGCTTGGAAACCCACAGGATTCACTTAATTTTATCCACGTAGCCGGAAGCAACGGTAAAGGAAGTACCTGCGCAATGCTCTCATCGATACTGTCAAAGGCTGGATTTAAGACAGGTTTCTATCTGTCTCCTCACCTTTTCAGTTTCTGCGAGCGTTTTCAGATAAATGGAAGACAAATCGCTGAAGAGGATTTCATAGACATAACAAGGAAGGTTGCAGCTGCTGCGGACAGCCTAGACGACCATCCTAGTCAGTTTGAAATTTCGACCGCCATAGCCTTTCTCTACTTCAAGACTCAGGGCTGTGACATCGTCGTTCTCGAAGTCGGCATGGGAGGAAGCCTAGACAGTACCAATGTTATAAAGGCTCCTGAAGTTGCCGTAATCTGTAACATCGGCCTAGACCACACAGATTTCCTTGGAAACACTCTCGCCGAAATAGCAGAAAACAAAGCAGGCATTATTAAGTCCGGCTGCGATGTCGTTTGCTACGAAATGGCTAGCGAAGCGCTATCAGTCATAGAAAACAGATGCAAGGAGCTAAACACTCCTCTTCATATATCAAAGTTTGATAGCCTAAAGTATCTAAACCAAAACCTGAAATTTCAATCCTTCAGCTACGAGAATATAGAATACTCAATCTCCCTTCTCGGCGAGCACCAGTGCAAAAACGCCTCTGTCGCAATAGAGGTAATCAAAGCGCTCCGCTCAAGAGGATGGACAGTCTCTGACGAGTCCCTAAAGCAAGGCCTCCGCGACGCTAAATGGCCAGCAAGATTTGAGATACTGTCACTTGACCCTATATTCATTTTAGACGGAGGACATAATCCGCAGTGCGCTAGCTCCATTGCTAAGGCAATCTCAGATTATCTTCCTGAGCAAAAGCTTAAACTTGTGATTGGAATGCTTGCAGACAAGAATGTCAGCGAGGTCATAGATATAATTGCACCTAAGGTAAGCGAGTTCTACTGCCTGACACCAGATAGCGATAGAGCAATGACAGCTGGCGAACTTGCAGGTTTGATTAGGTCAAAAGGATTAAACGCTAAGGCATACGCTTCAAGCGAAGATTGCCTATCTGAAGTTTTAGATACTGCAGGTGAACAGCCTATAATGGCCTTCGGCTCACTATACCTTGCAGGAGAACTTAGAAAAAGCGCTGCAAAAGTACTTCAGAAAAAGCAAAGAAAAGAAGCTCTAGCTGCAAGAAACTCACTCAGTAGTGACTATATAGAGAAGGCATCTCATGCAATCTGCGAAAAGCTTATCTCTAGCGATGACTTTCAAAACGCTAACAAGATATTCGTTTACAAGGCTGTAGCTTGTGAGGTAAGGCTTGATGACCTAATAGAAAAAGCATTGTCCCTTGGTAAGGAAGTCTATTATCCGCTCTGCAAGGTTAAGGGAGAAATGCTTGCCCTAAAACCAGGTCTGGGCACATTTTGGAAAGCGGGTTCTTTCGGTATATCAGAGCCTAGTGAAGCTGGCTCTATCGAGGCTAAACCGAGCGAGCTAAACCTCATAATATGTCCACTGGCTGGCTTTGATGAAGCTGGTAATCGCATAGGGATGGGCGGTGGATACTACGATAGATTTCTTGCGAAAGCTGGATTAGCAAAGGTCGTAGGAGTTGCCTTTGATTGCCAGAGGCTAGAGAGAATACTTGCTCAGCCACATGACATTGCGCTTCCAAAGATAATCACAGAAAAATAAACTGAGCCCTGCATCAAATGCAGGGCTTTTTCATCAAAAAAGAGTGCATGAAATTCTCATACACTCTTATATTTTATTTTAGCTTAGGTCCTGCTGCTACAACCTCCGCATCCATCTTTGTGTACTTCTTGAAGTTTTCAACAAAGCTTGAAGCCAGCATCTGACATCTCTTCTCATAAGCCTTCTTATCTTCCCATGTGTTTGCTGGGAATAGTAGCTCTGAAGGAACGCCCTCAATAGCCTTAGGAACTGCCACGCCAAAGGTCTCGTCATTAACAAACTCAGACTTCTCTATTTCTCCTGTAAGAGCAGCTGTTACCATTGCTCTTGTGTACGATAGCTTCATTCTCTTGCCAGTACCATTCCATCCTGTGTTGATTAGGTAAACATTAGCACCTGACTTTTCTACCTTTTCAGCTAGCATCCTAGCATAAACAGAAGGATCTAGCGGCAGGAACGGTTCTCCAAAACATGTTGAGAATGTTGGAACTGGTTCCGTTATGCCGATTTCCGTACCAGCCACCTTTGATGTAAAGCCCGAAACGAAATAGTACATAGCCTGATTTCTATCTAGCTTAGAAATCGGAGGAAGTACTCCGTAAGCATCTGCTGTAAGGAAGATTACAGTCTTCGGCACGCTCTTGCATATTCCGGAAAGCACTGCATTTGGTATATGTTCGATAGGATATCCAACTCTTGTGTTTACTGCTAGGGAATCATCAAAGAAGTCAAACTCTCTTGTCTCCTCATCCATAACTACATTTTCAACCAGAGCACCAGCCTTAATTGCGTTATATATTTCTGGCTCAGTCTCTGCTGAAAGATTTATGCACTTCGCGTAACATCCACCCTCAAAGTTGAATATTGAATCATCAGACCAGCCGTGCTCATCATCACCGATGAGCTTGCGATTAGAATCTGCTGAAAGCGTGGTCTTTCCTGTTCCTGAAAGACCAAAGAACACTGCGCTGTCATTATCTTTTCCGACATTTGCCGAGCAGTGCATTGGAAAAACATCCTTCTTAGGAAGCACATAGTTCATAATCGAGAAAACAGACTTCTTGATTTCCCCTGAGTAGTATGTTCCGCAGATTAAAACCTCATGTGATTCATAGTTTACTATGATAGCTGCCTCTGAATGTGTTCCGTCAACCTCAGGGATGCACTTGAATCCAGGTGCTGCATAGATTGTATAGTCCTGCTTAAAGCTCTCAAGTTGCTCAGCAGTAGGTCTCATCAAAAGTTGATGAATGAATAGGTTCTGTGAAGCAAGTTCATTTATGATTCTAAATGACTGTCTATATCTTTCGTCTCCACCTGCAAATCCATCAAAGATGAACACTTCTTTATTCTGCAAGTATGCCACAATCTTAGCTTTTAACGCATTGAACTTTGATTCTTCGATTGGGCGATTAACCTTTCCCCAGGCTATTTCATCGTGAACTGCTGGAGTATCGACGATGAATTTGTCATTTGCACTTCTTCCTGTATATTTGCCAGTTTTTACAACTAGCGCTCCAGTATTTGAAAGCTTACCCTCGCCTCTTCTCAAAGCATGCTCAGTGAGTTCATCAGGTGATAGATTGCGATAAATTGCCTTTGTATTAATAATGCCGGATGTTTCCAG
>ERZ773027.672-NODE-672-length-20638-cov-4.934801_pt1 | contig 20638 bp, 9 predicted proteins | sample MGYA00511032_ERZ773027 | MGnify/ENA primary metagenome ERZ773027 (study PRJEB29015, sample SAMEA2738138) | human oral metagenome | biome: human oral; feature: human-associated habitat; material: saliva | place: China | collected 2190 ... | reverse complement strand
GGCGGCGGCGCGCTGCTCCAGGACGCGGGTGGCCGCAGTAACTTCAGCCTCAATGGCGTCCCAGCCCTCATCTAGACCGCGTGCCAGGGTAACTACTTCCTGCACCTTCTGGTCAGCGAAAGCCAGCCAGGCGTGCAGGTTTTCGTTCAGCGTGGGGTCATCCCAGGTTTCCAGGGCGGTGTCGTGAGGCACGTGCTGGAGCGAATTGGAGGTAGCCACAGCCACCTTGGCGGCTCCCAGGCCCTGGGCGGTGGTCAGGGTCTGGCGCAGGGCAGCCAGGTCAGCGCGCCAAATATAGCGTCCGTCCACAGCCCCAACCACCAGGGTTACCCCAGCCAGGTCCGCGTCCTTAGGTAGCTTGCCGCGCAGGGTGTCAACGTGGATAGCTTCCACCCCGGTCTTAGCTAGGGCGCCTACAGCCTGGGAGGCGTCCCCATAGGGGGTGGTCACCAGGATCTGGGGGCGGTTAGTGGCTTTAGCCAGGCGCTCATACACGCCCACAGCCAGCTCGGCCAGCTCAGCGCGGGGGTGGGAGAGGTTGTCTGAGGTCAGGGCCGGCTCGTCCAGCTGCACCCAGGGGGCGCCAGCCTCGTGTAGGGAAGCTAGGGCCTGCTCGTAAGCGGCCACAGCCTCATCAAGGCGGCTTAGCGGGTCAAAGTCGGGGGTGGCCGGGTCAGCCTTAGCTAGTGCCAGGTAGGTCAGCGGGCCCACCAACACCGGGCGGGTCACGTAGCCCCACTGACGGGCCTGCACGAACTTACGGGTGACGGCGTCGTCGGCAAAACGCAGCGCAGTGTCAGGGCCGATCTCGGGGACCAAGTAGTGGTAGTTAGTGTCAAACCACTTAGTCATCTCCTCCGGGCCCACCTTTTCGTCCCCACGGGCCAGGGCGAAGTAGAGGTCTAGGCCCTGCCGGCCGGCAAAACGCGGGGGGATAGCACCCAGCAAAATGGTGGCGTCTAGCACCTGGTCGTAAAAAGAAGGCGCGTCAGCCAGGGAGGCGTCCGAGGCGTCCAAACCCAGCTCAACTAGGCGCGCCAGGTTCTCCTGGCGTAGCTTGCTGGCGGCTTCAAGCAGCTCAGCCTCACTGCTGCGCCCGGCCCAGTAGGCCTCCAGGGCGCGCTTTAGCTGACGCTGACGGCCAATGCGCGGATAGGCCAAAATGGTGGCGGTGGGGAACTGCTTAGTTGCAGCGGACATGGGTGTTCTCCTTGATTTTCTTGGATTAGCGCGCACAAAAGTAGACGCACGCTAGTGGGTAGCTAATGGTTGATGGTTACGGATTGACGACGACGGCGCTGGTTTAGCGCGCAAGTAGCGGGGAGTGGTGCGCGCTAGGCTCCACACCCATTAGAGACAAAATGTCTAGTACCGGTTTGGCCTTGTTGAAGGTGTATAGGTGCACACCAGGGGCGCCCGCCTCCAAAACCGAGTGGATCAGTTTGGAGCCAAAAGCCGCGCCGAAAGCGTCACGTTGTTCTTGGTGCTGGTAGCCGGCCAAAGTGGACAACAGCTGTTCGGGCACCTCAATGCCGGTTAGGTCTTGGACGCGGCGCAGACGCGCCGGGTCGGTGGCCGGCAGGATACCGGGAACAATCGGGATATGTACGCCGGCGCGGCGGGCGCGCTCCACGAAGGAGGAGTACACATCTGCATTCCAAAACAGCTGGGTGATGGCGAAAGAAGCGCCGGCTGCCTGCTTAACTAGCAGCCGCTCCACCTCCTGGGTGGGGGTGGTACCAGCCGCCGGGTTACCGGCTGGGAAGGCGGCCACCGCAATGGTTAGGGGCTTAAAAGCTGAGCGTAGCGCCTCACCAGGGTGGGCGTCGCAGCGGCGCTGTTCAACCGTGCGGATCAGGTGGATTAGCTCAGTGGCACTGGCGACGCCGTCAGGGCCGGGCTCCCAACTGATTTCGCCTGCCGGGGGGTCACCACGCAGCGCCAGGAAGGTACGCACCCCAGAGTCCAGGTAGTCATAAACCGTGGAAACCACTTCAGCGGTGGAGTTACCCACGCAGGTCAGGTGGGCGATGGGCTGGATGGGGGTGTCTGCCACCAGGCGGTGCACGGTGGCGCGGGCGTTTGAGCGGTCCTTGCCACCAGCCCCGTAGGTGACAGACATGAAGTCGGGGCGCACTTGCAGCAGCTGATCCACTGTCTGCCAGAAGGGGGCCTCCAGGGAGGGTTTGCGCGGAGGCATAACCTCAAAGGAGAGCAAGGTGGGCTCATGGTCGTGGGTACAGGGGCAGGCGTAAATGTCGTTAGAGAAAGGCACTATGAAACTTTCGTGTTTGTGACCGTGCCTTCGCATAAGTGCATTGCGCCGGTTATGGCGCTTAGTGGCTGCACTGGATTAGCTACAGATATACCTGTAGATACAGTGAGGTTAATGAATACGGTTTAGGGCGAAGGACGGTCAGTTAATGGCGGACAACGGTGTCAGCTACACATTCGAGCACGAATCGATCCACATACGCGCATGCGTTGGGGGAATTCGAATTTGGTCCAAACACTCATAGTGGTTTGATGCTAACACATCTGAGCGGTTGTGCAATCACCAGTTTGTCTGGTGGACAAAATTGAGACTGCGCTGAGGGGTGTGTTGAGGGATGCAGCGAAGGTAGCGCTGAGAGGTGCGCTGATTGCACTTAGGGGCGCTGAAGGCTGCGAAGGGCGCACCAAGGGGTGACAAAGCACAAAAATGCCCTGATAGATTGCTAACTAAATACCTAGGTTTTATGGGGAAGGCTCCCCATCGCGCTAGGGTGAAGGCTAGACCTAGGGTGTTTGTTGCCCTGCTTGCGCCCTCAAAGCGCGCTGGCAGCAACATAAAACCTACAAATCCCCGGCCCTACCAGGCTGAACAATGGCCGGCAGTGAGAGTCTCGCGAGCTCTGGCTGCCAGCTCCAAAATTTTCAGTGAGGTTAAAAATTGAAGCTGCCCAAGTTGGTTCGCTCCAAGCGCCAAGACGCCGATAGCTCTGCCCGTACACGTTTACGCGCAGGCATGGGAGCCCGCATTAAACTTCGCAACCTCATCGGTGCGGCCACCGCCGTAGCCACCGCCTCCGTGGTGGCCCTGGCAGTAGCCCACCCGGGCATTGTTTCCAAAGAAGTAAACCTCAACGACGGCGGCGTGTGGGTAACCAACCAGGACATGCGCCTGGTTGGGCACCTGTCTTACCAAGCCCAAGCCCTCGACGGGCGCGTACGCACCGACTCCACTAACTTTGATGTACGCCAAAACGGCGCCACAGTGTTTGTATCCAACACTGATGGCGGCTCTTTTACTCGCGTAGACCCTGCCCGCGTGGCCCTAAAAGAATCCATTAAATTTGCTGGCGCCGACCAAATCCAGATGGGCGGCTCACGTATCGGCTATGCGGATGCTAAAACCGGCAAAGTGTGGCTAGCTGACGCCGCTCAGGCCGCCAGTTTCAACCCTGCTACCGCCTCCCCGGTGGTGACCGACATGCCCGGCGCGGTGCTAAGTATCGGTAGCGACGGCGTCGCCCACGTAGTAAGCCTAAAAGCCGGCAAAATTAAGACCCTCACCCCCGCCGGTGAACAGCTAGACGTAAGCGAAACCAAACTGCCCAAACTCGCCAACAACGCCAAATTGCAGGTCAGTGCGGTAGGCAAGCAGGCAGTGGTGCTGGACACCAAAAACAACACGCTGGTACTGCCCAGCGGGGAGACCGTCCACCTAAACGGCGCCGACCTGCAGCTACAAGAAGCTGGCCCGGAAGCTAAAGACGTGCTGGTAGGCGCACGCGGCTCACTGCTGCGAGTAAACCTGGATGACAAAAAAGTCACCACCGTTAAAGCCAAAACCGCCCAAGGCTCCCCTTCACGCCCGGTGCTGCATCGAGGCTGCGTCTACGCGGCCTGGAGCGGGCAAGGTAGCTTCCTACGTGACTGCCCCGGCACCAAAAATGACCTGGCCCGTAAAGTTTCCACATTGAACCAGGCCAGCCAGGCAGTATTTCGTACCAACCGTGACGTGATCGTACTCAACGACGTTAAAACCGGTGGGCTGTGGCTACCCGATAAAGACATGGTTGAGGTAAAGGGCTGGGAAGAGGTCAAATCCAAGCTGGAAAACGAGGATCAGGAAGACGACTCCAACCAGCGCGACCAAAACGCCCCCAAAGAACACAAAGACGAAAACCACCCACCCAAAGCCAATAATGACGAGTACGGCGTGCGCGCAGGTGGCACCGCCTACCTGCCGGTAATCAACAACGACACTGATGAAGATGCCGACGTGCTCACCGCCGCCCCGCTCAGCCAGCCCAGCTGGGGGAATGTGGCCCCGGTGCGTGACGGCGCCGCCCTGCAGGTGCGGGTAGATGCCGGCGCCACCGGCTCTAGCACCTTCACCTATGAGCTCAGTGACGGACGCGCCAACGCCCAAGCTAATGTGCAGCTGACCGTGCACCCCGACTCGGTAAACGAAGCCCCCAAGCAAACCAACCGCTCTGTGCTAACCCTGGCCACCGGCGCGCAGGGGCAAATTAACGTCTCTAACGACTGGCTAGACCCAGATGGGGACCAGATCTACATCAAGAGCGTGCAGGCGCCGTCGACCATGAACGTCAATTGGCGCGCTGACGGCACTATCACCATTAAAGACACCGGCACTTCCCCCGGGGATGTAAGCCTGAAAGTTATTTTCTCTGATGGGCGCGCTGACGGCGAAGGCAGCCTGAACGTGACCGTTAAGGCCCCGGGTAACCTGGACCCCATCACTAACGGTGACCACCTGGTCACCCCGGTGGGTGTGTCCGCGCAGCTAACCCCCATGGATAATGACTCTGACCCTAACGGCGGCACCCTGCGTTTAACCCAGGTGGATGAAGCCCCCGCCGGCTTGTCGGTAACCAGTGACCTACCTACCGGGGTGCTTACCTTTACTCCCACTGCAGAAGGTACCTACTACCTGAACTATCAGGTTTCTAACGGCCCCAAAACCGCCTCGGGCTTTATTAGGGTTGACGCCATTAAGAGCGCAGAAAAATCTGTGCCAATTGTGCAAGACGACGTCACCTCACTACCTGAAGGTGGCTCGGCCTTGGTGGGGGCCTTGGATAACGACACTGACCCTACCGGGGGCGTGTTGTCAGTCCAGTCAGTTAAAACCCCTGACGGTTCCCCGCTGGTGGCCGCAGTTTTGGAACACCGGATCGTGAAAATCACGGCTCCCGGTGGTCTAAGCGAGCCGGCCACCTTGACCTACACCGCCGTCAACCAGTCTGGCTCCACCCAGGGCACTATCCGGGTAGTGCCCACCCCGGCAACTGACATGACTAAACCCCCGGAGCTAAACGACGACAACCTGGTGGTACGCGTTGGTGACGTGGGTAGTATCTCGGTGCTAAACAATGACCGCTCCCCGGGCGGGCTTAAGCTCACCGTACAGCCTGACCTGCAAAGCTCAGTGTCAGCCAACCTGGGTAAAGCTTTTGTCTCTGACAATGTGGTGCGTTTCCGTGCCGCTAACCAGCCTGGCTCAGGCAAGCTCATTTACACGGTGCGCGACGCCTCCGGGAACGTAGCCAGTGCCAGCGTGAACCTGACGGTGGTGGGCTCTGATCCTGAAAACGACACCGCCCCCCACCCGCAAGATGTGCAGGCACGCGCCGTGGCGGGGGAGAAGGTAACTATTCCTATCCCGCTGCAGGGTATTGACGCTGAAGGCGACTCGGTGAGCTTGACGGGTATCGCCACCTCACCCACCTTGGGTAGCGCCGAAGTTACCGGCAACTACCTGACCTACACCGCCGCTAATGGCGCAGCCGGCACGGACGTGTTTAGCTACACCGTCACCGACCGCCTGGGGCGAAGCGCTAACGGCCAGGTCAAGGTGGGTGTAAGCGCCATAGCTGGCACCAATCAGCAGCCGGTAGCTATCTCTGACTCAGTGCGGGTACGCCCAGGCGTGAAAGTCTCAGTACCGGTACTGTCTAACGACCTTGACCCCGATGGGGACCCGCTGTCACTAGTGGCTGATAATGTGCGCAGCAGCGATGACTCAATTGAGGTCAGCGCTGAGCGTTCACGAGTAGTGTTCAAGGCCCCCGAAAAGCCTGGTACCTATTCACTGCAATATGGGGTCAGCGACGGCCACTCTGAGCCGGTAATTGGTTTGGTCACCGTAGTGGTTTCGCCCGACGCCGCCCTGGTTGCGCCCATTGCGCGCGACGACGAGGTTAGCGTTGAGCAGGTACGCGCCGCCCAGGGCGCCGTGAAGGTGTCTGTGCTTGATAACGATGAAGACCCCGACGGCGATATTGAATCTGACCGCGTCACCAGCTCTGACCCGGGCGTGAAAGTTTCGGGTAAAGACCTGCTAATTGAGCCAGCCACGCAGGGGCGCTACGTGCTCTACACGGTTAATGACAATGACTCCCTGTCTGCTTCAGCTGTGGTGTGGGTGCCTGGCAACCAGGTAACTAACCCTGAGCTGAATGTGTCTAAGACTCCTATCCATGTTAAGGCCGGCACTAAAACTCCTATCGCGCTAAAGAATTATGTGCGCGTGCGTAGTGGCCGCAGCGTAAGTGTGCCGAAAGATGGGCAGGCTAGCGCCTCCGCCGGTTGGGATGGCTCAACGCTAGTTAAAGACTCTGCCACCTTGGAGTTTGGGGCTAAAGCTGACTATTCAGGTCCCTCCTCAATCACGGTTACGGTAACTGACGGCAGTGACGATAAGGCCCTGTCTGCCACGCTTACGATCCCGCTGATTGTGGATCCGGGCGCCGCTAACCGTCCCCCGCAGGTGCGTCCCACCGCCATTGAGGTGGCTGTGGGTGGCCAAAGCGTCAGTGCGGATATGAGCAGTTGGGTTAGCGACCCTGACGGCGATGATCCTGCCTCCATGACCTACACGGTTTCGGGGGCTAGCAACGGCATCCAAGTCAGCGTCGATGGCCACACCCTCAAGGTGCAGGCTGGCGCCGGGGCTAAGCGTGGCAACAGCGCTAACTTGGCGCTGACTGTACGCGACGCCAAGGGGGCCAGCACTAAATCGGTAATTCCGGTTAGCGTCACCGGCGCTAAAGAACCGCTGGTGCAGCTAAGCCAGGCCCAGGTGAGTGTAGATGCAGGTAAATCCACCACGGTTGACGTGGCCAACTATGCCACCAACCCCTTTACTGACACCCCGATTCACCTGGTGGGCTCACCTAGCTCCAGCGACGGTATTACCGTGCGCGCCTCGGGCACGTCCCTGACCATTAGCGCCCGAGATGGACTGCACGGTACCTACAACATCTCTTACCGGGTGGGCGATAAAACTAACGACGCCGAACGTGAAGTTTCGGGCACCATTGCGGTGAGCGTGCGCGGCTTGCCTGACGCCCCCAGTGGGGTTAGCGCCACCACTAATGGGGCCGGCTCGGTGACGGTTTCCTTCACCGCCGGGGCTTCTAACGGCGCCGACATCACTAACTTCACTGTCCACGACACAGTGCAGGGTGACCTGCTTGACTGTGGCGTGGTCACCAGCTGCATTATGACCGGCCGCACCCCGGGAGTTACCCACTCCTTCTATGTGGTGGCCCATAACGCGGTGGGGCAGTCCCCGCGTTCTAATACCGCTAGTGTGCAGGTCAGTGTGGTGCCGACGGCGCCTGGGGCCCCTGTTGGTAAGGCTGGTGACGGTAGCGCTAGTTTCACGTGGAACAGGTCTAACTCGCCAGGTTCACGTATCACCGGTTACGTAATTACGCTCTCCCCAGGTGGGCTCAGCCAGAACGTAACCGAACCTGAGGCTACCTTTACGGGCCTGACCAACGGCACGGCCTATACGGCCACCGTGCGCGCGGTTAATGCCCAAGGCGCCAGTCAGGAATCAGCTGCCAGCCAGCCGGTGACTCCCTATGGCAAGCCTGGCCCGCCCACTAATTTAACGGCAGTCAAGCAGGGCCAGGGCTCAGGTGGTACCACCAGGGTGCTGGTGTCGTGGAATCCGCCATCTGACACTGGTGGGCTGCCGATTGCCCACTACCTCCTGGCCTACTCCGATAGCGGTACGCCCTCTAGCTCCATAGTAATTTATGGGTTAAATAAGCCCTATGAAATTGATACAAGCGTAGACAGGACCGTGAGGTTCTCAGTTAGGGCAGTAACTCGCGGCGGCACCTCTGAGGAAGTCTCATACACCATGACGCTGGAGGGGAAAGTATCTGCTCCTTCAGTGTCTGCAGCACCCAAGGCTACTGGCGCCGATAACGCGGTAAACTTCACGGCTACCAGCGGTGATAAAAATGCTCAGCTGGAATGGTCAACCGATCAGAACACCTGGCAGTCGGTAGCCAATAAAACAGGTAACGGCTTAACTAACGGTAAAGAATCCACTATTTATGTGCGCGCCTGTAACTCTTCAGGCAAGTGCTCTGAAGGGGTAGTGGCCGGTAAGGTGACGCCTTTTGGCGCCCCAATCTCGCCCACTTTGGCCTGCACTCGCCCTGAGGCCACTAAGGTCAGCTGCCAAGTTGGCCCCGCTAACGGCAATGGACGCACCGCCACCAGTTCGGCTTATATCAGCGCCGATTCTGGCGCCTACACCAATAAGCAGGAGCCACCGGCAGGTGGCGGCACTGTGGAATTCCAAAATGGGGTTGAGGCAGGTAAAGAAGTAAAAATCTGCACCAGCTCCAAGCAGGTAACCAGCGAGGCCGGCACCCGCGAATCTGAACCGCGCTGCCAAAGCCTAGCGGCGCCGTCGGCGGCAGAACCCAAGCCAGCCAACAACTACCAGGGCTTTGTAGATCGCTCCCAGGTAGTAAACGGCAGCTGCGGCAGCACCAGCCCCAACTGCTACCGCTATGGCGTCAAGCTGTGGGACTGGAAGGATGGCTCCACCACCAAGTGCACCATTACCTGGGCAGGCAAAACCTACACGATGGCCCCCAGTGCTGGTAAAGAAGAAAAGCACTACACCACATTTGATGGTGGAGTGAGTCTATATGTCGCCACCAGCATTACCCCGGCGGAAGAAAAAGAAGATAACGCCGCCTTGCAATGCGAGTCAGGCACACACCAATAAACCAGCTTCGCAGCTATAAAGCTGCCCCGTATATAAGCGTCAGCGAAAAGTTTTGAAAGGAATAACCCATGTCGCTCACCCAGGCTAACGCCGCCCAGTTTGCTGATCTATTTAACAAAATGGTGCTTAACGTAGGGCAGGCCTTGCTGGGCAAAGAGCAGGTAATTCGCCTGGCTGTCACCACCATGCTGGCTGAGGGGCACCTGCTGCTCGAAGACGCCCCGGGCACTGGCAAAACCGCCCTGGCCCGCGCCCTGGCGGCCACTATCCAAGGCACTCACTCGCGTATCCAGTTCACCCCCGACCTGCTACCCAGCGACATCACCGGGGTAACCATTTACGACCAGCGCAGCGGCCAGTGGGAATTCCACAAGGGCCCGGTATTTGCTTCTATCGTGCTGGCCGATGAGATCAACCGTGCCAGCCCCAAAACCCAGTCGGCGCTGCTGGAGGTCATGGAAGAGTCGCAAATTACCGTGGATGGCAAAACCCACTCCACCGGGCGCCCCTTCATGGTTATCGCCACCCAAAACCCCATTGAGCAGGCCGGAACCTACCCTCTGCCCGAAGCTCAGCTGGACCGTTTCTTGATGAAAACCTCCGTGGGCTACCCCGAGCGTGGGGCCATGGCCCAGGTGTTGGCTGACTCAGCTAACCCCGACCGCTCCGCTAAACTGTCGGCCGTGGTTTCCTCCGCTGTGGTCACCCAGCTGGCGGATGTAGCCGGAACTAACTATGTTGACGGCGCCGTACTGGACTACATTGCGGCCCTAGCTGAAGCTACCCGCCTACACCAGCAGGTGCGCGTGGGGGTCTCCACCCGTGGTGCTATCGCTATGACCCGCGTGGTGCGCGTATGGGCTGCCGCTCAGGGGCGCAACTACGTAATTCCCGACGACGTCAGGGAGCTGGCCTCAGTGGTGTGGGCTCACCGCCTGGTGTTGGATGTAGACGCCCAGTTCTCCGGCGCCAGCGCCGAAGGTGTCATTGAGCAGATTCTGGCTTCTGTCCCCGCGCCCACCGCACACAGCTAAACCATGGCCGCTAAAACTAGCTCTACGCCCCCACGCGGCGGCGTCGACTTAAACCCTGGCGCAAAGGGCCAAAAACCCACTAGCTGGCGACGCCTGCGCACCCGCGCCACCCAGGTGCTCACCCCCCTGTGGTGGGGCGTGGCCGCAGTGGCGCTAAGCGCGCTAGGCCTAGCCTTGCTAACGCATTGGGTGGAGCTGGCGGTGATCGGCCTGGTACTAGGCGTACTGGCCCTACTATCCCCGCTAAGCGCCCTGGGATTGGGTAAACACAACATCAACCTGTATGTGCAAAACGAGCGGGTGGTGGTGGGCGATAACGCCTACGGTGAGCTACAAGCCACCAACGCCGGCACCCGGCGTACCCGCAAAGCCGTGATGGAACTACCGGTAGGTAAATCCACCGCCGACGTACTGGTGCCCTCCCTGCGCGCCGGCCAAATGATTAGCCAGCCTCTAGCTATCCCCACCGCCCGACGCGGCCTGGTGCCAATCGGCCCAGTGCGCAGCGTTAACGGCGACGGGCTGGGCCTAGTGCGCCGCGAGCGCCGCTGGAGTCAGCGCATTGAGCTGTATGTGCATCCGCGTACGGTGGCTTTGGAAAGTGAAGCCATTGGTTTCATTAAGGATATTGAGGGCGCTACGATCCGGGATTTGTCTAGCTCGGATGTGTCTTTTCATACTTTGCGTGAGTATGTGCCCGGCGATGATCGGCGCAATATTCACTGGAAGTCTACGGCTCACACCGGCAAGTTGATGGTGCGTCAGTTTGAGGAGACGCGTCGGGCTCACCTGTTGGTGGTGTTGGATACGCGGGCGGCATCTTGGGCTAGTGAGGCTGAGTTTGAGGTGGCTGTCTCGGCGGCGGCGTCGCTGATTGTGGCCACGATTAAGGCTAGCCGTGAGGTTACTTTGGTGACTCAGGCGGGGGTGCCGGCGCTGCCTAACCCTAAGCGGGCTTTGGATGCGTTGAGCCTGGTGGAGATGGATGGGCGCGCCGCTGACTTGCCGGAGTTGACTAAGGAGGCGGTGGCGGCTTGTCCGGGTGCCTCAGTGGCGGTGTTGATTACTGGTTCGGGGGCTGATTTGGGGCTAATTGAGCGTGCTTGGGTGCGTCTGCCGGTGTCGGCGCGTTCTTATGTGTTGCGGGTGAGCCCGGGGCGGGCGGGGCGTAACCGTTTGGGGGCAATGGATTTGCTGCACTTGGGGGCGCTTAGTGAGCTTCCGGCATTATTGCGAAAGGCGGCGCTATGAGTGTTGATGGGTTTGAGGTGGTTGGTTCTAAGCGCCGGGCTTTTAACTGGCTGGGGCTGGTTGCTTTTACGCTGCTGATGTTGGCTGCCAGTGTTAGCCATGGGGCGGTGTTTGGGGACTGGTCTGGCTATATTGCGGCCATGGGTGGCACTTTGCTGGCTGTGGTGGTTACTGGCGTCGCTTATGCGTTGGGGTTGCGGCGGCTGGAAACTATTTTGGCCCTGGTGATTGCCTACCTGCTAGGTGGAGCTTTGGCTTTACCGAATCTGGCTAGCGCTAAGGTGTTTCCGTCTTTGCAAATGGTGCAAACCCTGGTGTTGGGGGCGGTAACTAGTTGGCGTGACTTGCTGACTTTGGCGCCGCCGGCTAATGCCTATGCGGGTATTACGGTGGTGCCGTATTTGAGCGCCATGGTGTGTGCTGGCCTGGGTGCCTCGATTGTGTTGCGTCACCAGCGCGGCCAGTTGTGGGCGCTGGTTCCAGCTGCGCTGATGTTTGCCGTAGGGGCATTGTTTGGTGGTTTTGAGGCTCCCTATGGGCGCGATAGTGCGTTGGTGGGGGTGCTAGTGGCGCTGGCGTGGGCGGCTTGGGCGGTTAATAAGCGTCACGGCCGGGGTCAGCGCGGGCTGATCGCTTTGGGGGCGGGGCGGTTGCGCCGTCGAGCCCGCCTGGGCACGCTGCTGATGCTGGCTTGTGCCATGGCTGCGGGGGCGGTGCTGGGCCCGCAGGTGACGGGGGCTAATAACCGTGAGGTTTTGCGTAGCTATGTGACGCCGCCGCTAAATATTGCCGAGTACCAGGCTCCGCTTACACGCCTGCACTACTGGGTGGATACTCAAAAAGACACCACTTTGTTTACGGTTTCGGGGCTGCAAAATGGTGAGCGTATCCGTGTCGCCACAATGGACGCCTATGACGGAAACGTTATGCGAGTTGGGACGTCAGACAACGGTGAGGGTTTTAAGCGGGTTGGGGCCCAGGTTGATACGCGCGTATTACCTAAAGGCGCTAAAACCCATAACCTGACTTTCACTATGGTTGATTACCAGGGTAACTGGCTGCCAGGTGGGGGACAGGTGCGTAGCTTCACCCCGCGTAAAGGCCAGGGTTTAACTCAGGATCTGTTCTATTCAGCTAATTTGGGCGCTCTGCTTAGCACCCGTACCCTGGTTAAAGGCGACAGCTACAGCGTAAATGTGGTGAGTGTGCCTACCTATTCGGATGCGCAGCTATCTAAGCGTAGGTTTGGGAAGGTAGCAAATGGCACAGACACTAATGTGCCAGCTGTGGTGGCTACGCGTCTGCGTGAGTTTGTGGGTAACGCTAACAGTCCGCTAGGCCGTGTGCGCGCAATGGCCACTAAATACCATGATGAGGGCTACTACTCTGACGGCTCAGACTCTATGGCGCGCCCCGGTCACCGCACCGCCCGCATTGATGAGCTGCTAGAACCCAACTACTACATGGTGGGTGATGACGAGCAGTACGCCGTGGCTATGGCACTTATGGCCCGCCAGGCTGGTTATCCAGCCCGCGTGGTGCTGGGTTTCTACCCTGAGCACTACTCCAAGGGCACGCTAGAGGTTAAGGGCACCATGGCCCACGCCTGGGTGGAGGTTAACTTCGACGGCGACTAGGTGGCTTTTGACCCCACCCCGCCGCGCGACAAGAAACTGGTTAACCCCAAGCCGCAGCCCAAGCCCAAGCCGCGTCCGCAGGTGTTGCAGGCACCGCCGCCCCCACAGGAGCAGGCTGACCTGACCCCGGATGTGTCTGATGACCGCGACACTAAGAAAAAGCATGGTTTTGACTGGGCCCACTACCTGCTGCTGGTAGGGCAGGGGCTGGGTGTGGCCGCTTTGGTCAGCTCCCCGTTTGCGCTGATTTTAGCGCTTAAAGCGCTGCGTGGGCGCCGGCGTCGTAACCGTGACGAGCTCGGCAGTGCCCTGGGGGCCTGGGCGGAGCTGGAAGACTGGATGCGCGACTATGGCATCAAGCTGCCCACTAACGCCACCCGCACCCAGATGGCACGCTACCTGGATATTGCGCTGGCTGATTATGATGCCGCTGCCGCCCAGGTGGCCCAGGCTAAACGCGCCAAGCAACAGGCTAAACGTAACGCCCAGGCGCTGGGTGGGCAGGTTGATTTGGCGCCTAAACTGCGTGGCGCCGAGGCCATTGCGGCCGCTAACGCCGCTGGTGGCGCTGGCTTGGGAGGTGAGGGCGTGGTTAACGACGGCGCCCACGGCTTGGCAGGTGGCGCCCAGTTTGCCGGCGGTCAAGTCCCTGGCGGCGCAGGTAGCGGTGCTCTGGCGGCGCCCCTGTACGTGCCTGTAAAGGGACGCCAAAAGCGCCGTCGTCACCCCATTAAGGCCCTTAAAGCCAAGTGGGCCCGCGCTCGCGAACGCTCCCAGCGCCTAGCGCAGGCACGAACCGACGCGCTAGAGCCGGTCTTTGGCTCTAACTTCCCGCCAGGCTCGGTGCGTAACTTTGCGTTGTCAGTCAACGCGGTAGCTTTCGGCCAGCCGGAGCAGGTGAGCCTAACTACCGTTGATGGCGCCCAAAACCCCGCCAAACTGCCAGATCCCCAGGGAGTTGGGAGCGAAAGTGGCTACGAAGCACCCCAAGTGGGTCGTAAGCAACGCAAGGGGCGCTTTGCAGATAAACAAAAGTCTAAAAAACGTTCAAATAATGCCAATCTGGAGCTAACTGAGCAGCAGCTTTCAGCTGATTCCCAGGAACCCTTATGGCTAGAGATGCAAAATCTTAAACAGCACCTTGGTGCCAGTAGGCGACGCACGCGTCGATGGCTAGCTGCGGTATCTCCAGTTTCATTAGGGATGCGTGTGCCGCAGTGGCTGCAGACCATGCGCGCTAACTTCAGGAGAAAGAAATGAGCCTAAATAGTCGCCCGGCCCCGGTCCCCGCGCATTTGCAGGGGACTCGGCTTGCTGCGCTTTGGCCCAGGGTATTTGCGCGTCTAATTGACTCGCTTATCTTTTCTCTAGTCATTGGCTGCGGCAGCGGGGCCGTAATGTTTTTTGGTGCTGGCAACCAATCTAACCGCACCCCTTTTTGGATTAGCCTAGGTGTATCAATCGCGGTAACTGTGCTGCTATGCATTGGTTACCTGGTGGCTTTGATGCGTAGTGGGCAAACCCCAGGCTTGCGGATGCTGGGGCTAGCTTGGGCTGGTTTTAAAAACAGTGGCCCGCCGCGTGGGGCAGCTTTCAACAAGCTAGCCTTGCAGCTAGGGGTGTCCCTAGTTACTGCCGGGATTGGCAACCTAGTTATTTACGCCCTTAGCCGCGACCACCTAAACCGGTTTTGGTTTGACCGCGCTAGCGGCGTGATTGTGCTTAATGTGCGCCAAGGCGTAAACCCGGTACGGCTGCAAAGCAACCCACTGACTCTTCCTAACCAACCTTTCGCGCCCCAAACCGGGGCCGGGGCAGGGGATATGGATGAGTTCGGGCTACACCCGCAGCTGCCTGGAGTGCAGGCGGCGGCGCACCTGGCTCAAAATTCTTTCGCCGCGCAGGTACCTGGGCCAAATGGTGCTTTCAACCCCGGCGCTGGGGTTCCTGGTGGTGCAGGGCCGGCTAACGGCGCCCCTGGCATGGCTGGCGGCGTCGTAGCTAATGGCACGCTCAGCTCCGCCTCGGCCCCCAGCAGCGCCAGTGCCAACTTTGCTGGCGCCAATCAAAGCGGCGGCTTTGGCGCCAACCCAGCTAACCAGCCCCAGCTAACCAGCCCCGGCCCTGAAGGCGGCCAACGTGACAGCGACGGGGTAATCACCTCCCTGGACTGGAACCTGCAAGCTCCCGCCCAAACCGCTCCCGGTACCAGCGCGCCCAGCTCCACCCAGACGCTAGGCAACAGCTACGACGAAACCATTGTTCCCAGCGCCAACACTGAAGTTGGTATGGAGCCGGTGCTCTCTAGCAACTTCCAGGCTCCCGCCCAAACCGCTCCCGCTGCCAGCGCCCCCAGCTCTGGCCAGCTGCAAGTGCCAAATAAGCCTTTTAGCGGCCCCATCCCGGTGGTAGTTCCCGACGAATTAATGGGGGAGGCAACCGCTGCCCAAGAAACCGGCCAGGTGGATATAAGCGGCACGGATTGGGATGAACACGTCACTATCGCTAAAACCAGCGTAGGTAAGTGTTTGCGCCTAGACACCGGCGACGTCATTAACGTGACCAGCGCCGTGGTGTTGGGGCGCAACCCGGTTCCCGCAGGTATGTGGGCGCAAGCTGACGTGGTGCCTGTGGCTGACCCCAACTTTTCTATCTCCAAAACTCACTTGGCGGTGCGCGTCGATGGACAGTACATGTTTGTCACCGATCTAGGCTCAACCAACGGCACCAGTGTGGTTGCCCCTGACGGTAGTCGCACACATGTGCTTGCTGGGGCTATGGTTCCAGTTGCTAAGGGATATTCAATTGTTTTCGGCGACCGCCGCCTGGAGGTTGAGTGATGCGCACACGCATCGCGGTCAAATACGCCGCAGGGACTGATGTGGGATTAGTGCGTCAACACAACGAAGACGCCTACCTAGCTTCCGGCCCAGTATTTTTAGTGGCTGACGGTATGGGGGGACACAAGGCAGGCGACGTCGCCGCCGCCACCGCCCTGGCAGCCTTCTCCGAGCTAACCCAGGACCATCTGGTTGAGCCCTCCCAGCTGCAAAAAGCAGTTAAACGCGCGGCCCGTGCAGTCAATGGCCTGCCGGGAGTGCCCGCGCCTGGCTCTACCCTGACCGGCTTGGTGCTTAGTGAAAATGGGGCTATGCCGTGCGTGCGCGTACTCAATATTGGGGATTCGCGCACCTACTACCAAAGCAAGCACGGCTTTGAGCAAATCACTAAAGACCACTCACAGGTGCAAGAGCAGATTGATGCCGGGCTCATCTCTGCCGAACAAGCCCAGCACCTGCCTGGTCGTAATGTAATTACGCGCGCGTTAGGGGCCGGTTGCGGCCCGCGTGTACGCGCCGACTATTTTGTCTTGCCTGCACGTGTGGGAGACCGCTACATCATCTGTTCAGATGGGCTTTCTTCCATGGTTACCGACACTCTCATTGAGGCTACCGCAGCTGTGGTTAGTGAGCCTGAGGGTGTGGTTGATGCGTTGGTGAAAGCCGCGAGGAACGCAGGCGGTCGGGATAATATCTCGGTGATCGTGGTGGATATTGCGGCCGCATATCCGCCTTGGGAGGATGACGATCTGACCCACCAGAACCTGCCTGGCACGCAGGGTTGGGACTATGATCCGGATGCTCCCACCCTGGATAGGTCGCTGCCGTGGCGTGGCGGCAATGAGGTTGCTAGTGAGCAATGGTCATGGATGTTCAAGGACAATGAATGAATACTCAAGTTAATTGGTACGCAGGTACCACTCTCAGTGCGGTCAGCGAGAGCGGATTCGTTGCCCTAGAGGGGCCCAACGATCTGTTGCTCGACCTGTGGCGCGAGCTTGAAGATGGTGCTAATTTGCAGCGTCTGCTGCAGGTGCTGGCGGGTTACTACAACAACAACGTCTTCCACCTGCCTGACTTTGTGGCTGGTGTCTTCTCCGACGGCGCCGTCCACCTGGCCCTGCGTGGTTCTATCACTGCTGAGGTCACTCAGGTTAATGGTTTCGTGCGCACTGTTTCGGCGCTTAACCCCATTGCTTGGGAGGAAGTACGTCTTGACGACGTCGCCGCCCTGGTAATTCAGGCTCACGGAGCTGGTACTGAGGCTCTACCTTTACGTAGCGGGGTTACCCGCGCCTCCATGCTGCACTGGCAGCTACGTGAGGTTAACCGCCTGGTGGGAGCCGTCAAAAGTCAAGCCTACAGCGGTTACAGTTCAAACTCGGCAGCCAGCGGAGTCAGCGCAGCCAGCGCGCCGGCGACGCGGTCGGCACAGTCTGTAGCTTCGGCTTACTCTGGCTACAGCGCCGGTAGTGCCGCCTCGGTTTACAGCCCCGCCTCGGTGGTGCCCAGCGCCGCTGAAGCTTCAGCGGCCCGTAGCCTGCTAGAGGACACTCCTATCAGCGAGGTCAGCTCCCAGCCGGTAGCCGGCCTGCTGCCTAGCGTGCCCTCCCCGGAGGCTGACGCCGCTGAGACTAGCGCCGCCGCTCCGGTTAGTGCGCTTAGCGAGCCTAGCCCGCAGTTGCCGTCTGCTCCCAGTCCGGCTGCGCCCAGTGTGGAACTACTGTCCGCACCCAGCCCGCAGCTACCGGCCGTGCCCGCACCCAACCCGGTGGCAGCTAGTGCCTCACTGGCAGCTGAGCTGGTGCCTGGCCAAAACCCGGATCTGTCTATCGCCACCGCTAGCCCGGCTGCACCCAGCCCAGCTAGCTTCAGCCCCGCTGCCCCCAGCCCGGTAGCCCAAACCCCGGCCACTGAGCATTTTGAGGCGGTCAGCTCGGCGCCGTCGTCGGCTCCTAGCGGTGCGCACGCCGCCCCGGTAGCTGCTGACCTGCCTAGCCAGGCCAGCTCTGCTACTTCAGCCGCTTCAGCTGCGGCCAATGCCCCCACTAGCTTGCTGGATGTGCCCGCTGACGCCGTCCCGGTGCCGGCCCCGGCTGCCCCCAGTGCGGAAATCAGCGAGGCTGCTCCTAGCCCAGAGCCTGTTAGCGCTCCGGCTCAACCCAAGGTTTCCAGGGCTGCTGCAGCTTTGGCCGCTATGCTGGGCGGCTCAAGCGCCGCCAAGAACCAGGCTCCGGCACCGGCGGCTTACAGCGCCCCGGTAGCTCCGGGCGCCAGCTACCGTATGGATGACGCCCCGGCTACGGTCCCCACTGAGGTTGTGCCGGCCGCCCCGGCTGAGCCTAGCGCGCCACTGGCCGCTCCCAGTGCCCCGGCCGCTAGCTTCCAGGAGCCGGCGGCTTACAGCGCCCCGGCTGTGCCTAGCGCCCCGCTAGCAGCTCCTAGTGCTCCGGTGGTGGCGCCCAGTGCCCCTCTGGCTGCTCCTAGCGCCCCGGCGAACTCTGGTGAACTGGTTATTCCTGACGCTCGCACTGCCCGCGCTACGGCGGCCCCGGCGGCCCCTGCCGCACCTCAGAGCCAGCAAAACCCCGAAGACCAGTACTTTGGCCACCTCTACGGCCAAACCATTGGGGTGGATGTAGAAAACGCCGCCGTGCGTGAACTGCGCGATGATGAGGCCTCAGGCCTGGAGTTCAACTTTGAACAAGGCGAAGGCTTGGACTTCTCACGCCGAAAGGGGGAGAAAAAAGCGGAACCCACCGGACCTATCCAGGGTATCAACGAGGGCAACCCCTTTAGCTCCTCCCCTTTTGGTGGTGACCCCGCCACTGCGGGGTCGGATCCGGTTCCCAATCCCCGAACCCAATCCGCTGAGCTCCCGCTAGAGGCACAAGCCACCCAGATCAACCCCGTAGGTAATGCGGTGCCATTACCCGGTGTGCAGGCCCCCACCGGCGCACTGGACGTGGCCCCCGGTACCCCCTGGACGCACGATGGTTACACCATCGCTGTCCCCACCGGCGGTGTGCAGGCACCGCCGCCGCCCGTAGCTGACAGCGCTAACGCCGATAGCGACGGCCCTGAAGTACTGGCAATTAACTGCGTCAACGGTCACCCCAACCCGGTGCATGCCAGCTCCTGCCGCATTTGCGGTGGGGCACTAAACGGCAAGATTGTCCACGTAAAGCGCCCCAGCCTGGGCACTTTGGTGGCCTCCACCGGCGGGTCGGTAACCCTAGACGCCGACGTCATTGTGGGCCGCCTGCCCAAGGCTGTACCCGGCACTGGCGTGCACCTGATGGCGGTGGCTAGCCCCACCAAGTCCATTTCCAAGTCCCACTGCCGCATCAACATTGATGATTGGGAGCTGAACTTGGAGGATCTGAACTCCACTAACGGCACCTACCTGCTGCGTGAAGGCCAGTTGCCGCGTCGCCTGGGCGGCGGTCAGCGTGAGCTGCTGCGTTACGGCGACCGGATTGACCTGGGTGACGGTGTAGTTCTGTCTGTGGAGCCCTGATGGCTGCTCGGCTGCGTGAACCTGTAGGCCCGCACCTGGAGGGGGCGGAGTTTATCCGCTTCCTCGGTGCGGGTGGTTTCGCGGACGTTTTTCTTTACCGCCAAGAGATGCCTCGGCGTGAAGTTGCGGTTAAAGTAATCCGTTCGGGGGCCAGCGCAGCCCAAAAACAAAAATTCCAGGCCGAATCTGACCTGATGGCCAAATTCGGGGCGCACCCGGCGGTGCTTTCACTGTACGCCGCCGGGCGTCTGCGCGATGGGCGTGCTTACCTCACCATGGAGTATTGCCCCCCGCCTCACCTGGGCAAACGATTTTCTACTACTTCACCAATGCGGGTGGAGCAGGCTTTGGAGATCACCATTAAGATTGCTGGCGCTGTGGAAACTATCCACCGTGCCGGCTATCTGCACCGCGACATTAAACCGGCCAATATTTTGCTTACCGCTTTTGGCCACCCGGTTTTGACTGACTTTGGTATTGCTATCAGTCAAGACACTCCCGCCGATCAGGTTGATTCGGCGTTTTCTCCCTACTGGGCGCCGCCTGAGCAGCAGCTTAACCGGCCTTTGACGCCCGCTTCTGACGTCTATTCACTAGCTGCCACCACCTACACCATGCTGGCGGGCAGGCCTCCGCATGTGGATATGACCCCGGGTGCGCACAATGACCCGGCCTCTATTCTTAAACGCCTGCACCACGGCTCTATCGCCCCCATTGGCCGCAATGACGTGCCCGCCGCGCTAGAGCGGGTGCTGTTTACCGCCATGTCTAAGCGCCCCTTAGATCGTTTTGCTTCGGCGATGGCGTTCGCGCGGGCTTTGCGTCAAATCCAGTCTTCTTTGGGCTTGCCGCTGACCAATATTGATGTGTGGGAGGACCAGCCTGTAATTGCTGCTGATGGCAGCGACGACGACGCCACCCGGCTGCGTCCGGTAGTGTCCATTTCTCCTGAAAACACTGGCCGCACCGCCGACACCAACGCCCGTATCAACACTGCCGGTGCCAATAGCTGGGGTGATTCGCTCGGCTCAGGCAGCCACTCGGGCACTTTCTACCCCAATGCCCACCTATCTCCAGCTGACGCGCGCACTTTTACCGGTAACACTTCGGGGTTTAACCGCAACACAACCCTGGGCTCTGCGGCCAGTCCCGGCGCCAATACCGGTTCTGGTTATGGCACGGGCTATCCGGCCTTGTCAGGCGGGACCGGTCCAGGAACTGCCACAGGCGGCCACTTCAACCCCCAAACCGGCGCCCCAGCTGCGGCGGGAGCGGGCGACGTCGGCCCCCAAAGCGGCGGCGTC
>ERZ773027.670-NODE-670-length-20697-cov-5.996124_pt1 | contig 20697 bp, 19 predicted proteins | sample MGYA00511032_ERZ773027 | MGnify/ENA primary metagenome ERZ773027 (study PRJEB29015, sample SAMEA2738138) | human oral metagenome | biome: human oral; feature: human-associated habitat; material: saliva | place: China | collected 2190 ... | reverse complement strand
CCTATGGCATCACCGTCTATCAGGAGCAGGTGATGCTACTCTCCCGTGAGATCGCCGACTTCACGCGTGGGGAGTCCGATGGCTTGCGTAAGGCGATGGGTAAGAAGCTCGCCGACAAGATGGCCGAGCTGAAGGTGAAGTTCCTCGCTGGTGGCACGAAGAAGGGCTACAAGGAGGACACACTGGAGAAGATCTGGGCTGACTGGGCGAAGTTCGCCAGCTACGCCTTCAACAAGAGCCATGCTACCTGCTACAGCTGGGTCGCCTATCAGACAGCGTACCTCAAGGCGAACTATCCCGCAGAGTACATGGCTGGTGCGCTGAGCCGCAACCTCAACAACATCTCCGAAATCATCAAGCTCATGGACGAGTGCCGTACCATGGGCATCCGTGTGCTCACGCCGGATATCAATGAGTCTGACTTCAAGTTCTCCGTGAACCAAGACGGCAACATCCGCTTCGGGCTCAATGCCATCAAGGGTGTCGGCAGCTCTGCGGTCGAGATGATCATCCGTGAGCGCGAGGAGCATGGGCCCTTCGAGAATGTCTATGACTTCTTCGAGCGCGTGCCCATGAGCGTCGTCAATAAGAAGACGCTCGAGAGCTTGATCTTCTCCGGTGCCTTCGATAGCTTCGGCCTACAGCGTGAGATCTACAGCGCACCGATGGAGACGGGGAACGATGATTCCTTCCTCTCCGCCCTCGTACGCTTCGGTCAGGTCAGCCAGGCAGAGCAGAGTCTCAATGAGTCTTCCCTCTTCGGAGGCGATGACGAAGCCCTGCAGATCCCCCGCCCCACGCCTCCGACGCACTTCGTCGAGCTCTCAGATATGGAGCGTCTCAATAAGGAGCGTGAGCTCGTCGGGCTCTACCTCTCAGGTAATCCGCTTGACCCCTACCGCGTACTCCTCGAGTGCTACTGCCCCGTCAATGCGCAGATGATGAATGACCCAGAGGCTCTTGGCGAAGGGCGTCAAGTCTCCTTCGGCGGTATGGTGTCGAACGTCTTCATCGGCACGACCAAGCGTGGCGACCCCTATGCCCGCATCACGATCGAGGATACACAAGGCTCGTGCACGATCCCGCTGTTTAGTGGGAACTATGTGAGCTACTCGCAGTACTGCCAGAAGGGGCTCTTCGTCTTCGTCGAAGGGGTCATCCAGAAGCGCCGCTACGGCGAAGAGCTGGAGCTGAATATCCAGCGTGTGAGCCTGCTGAGTGATGTCATCGACCGAATCATCTCCAGCATCCACCTAAATATCGATGTACGCATCGTCAATCAGAGCATCATCAGCGAGCTCGGAGATATCATATCGAACAATAGCGGCTCTGCTATGTTATCAATAAGACTCTCGGATGGTACGGGGCGCAATGATGTCGAGCTCACCTATGACCAAGGTATGGTAGCTCCGACACCTATCCTCCTCGACTTCTGCCGTCAGTACGGCATCGAGATGACAGCTAAGTAGCAAGTAATAATATTAGTCTCACCTATAAGAAAGGAAACAATCATGGCATTAGAAATCAACAGCCAGAACTTCGACACGCTCATCGCCGGCGACCAGCCCGTAGTCCTCGACTTCGGTGCCACTTGGTGCGGCCCCTGCCAGATGGTGGCTCCCATCATCGAAGAGCTCGCAAAGGAATACGAAGGTAAGGTCGTCATCGGTAAGTGCGACGTCGACCAGGATCCCGAGCTTCCCAGCCGCTTCGGTGTACGCAACATCCCTACGATCATCTTCGTCAAGGGCGGTGAAGTCGTAGAGAAGAAGGTCGGCGCTCAGAGCAAGGACGCTCTAAAGAAGTCTATCGAAGGGCTGCTCTAAGCTCCATATCCGATAGCCGGAAATAGCATAAGGGCTGTACCACCAAGACAGGTGGTACAGCCCTTATCTCTTTTGCATGTAGGCTAAACGGCCTCGAAGAAGAGGCGTAGCGAGTAGCTCAGCTCATCGCCAAGGGACTTCCCAAGCTGAGCGAGAAGCTCCGCCGTCGTGTGGCACTTAGGATAGGCGTCCGATGTAGGATAAGGCGTGCGATGCACCGCCCCACCCTCGACTGTGTAGAGCCCATCGAGCGCAGGGAAGAGCTCGTCGCTATAAGCCCAAGCACCTCTTAGGTCGGGGTGAAGCGTAGCGAGATGCTGCAGGAAGCGTAGTGGATCGAGGAGGCGAATCATTCCCCGTCGCTCCTCTCCTACCCCTCGTCCTCCCTCGGGACGAAGATAATAGCTCACTTTCTTCGCCGAATCAGATAGCTCTTGAAGCAAGACTTCTCGCACCGCAGAGCTTCCGTACACAGCCTGTACAATGACTTCGTCCTCACGCTCTACGTAGAAGAGTGCACCATTGATCTTGTCCTCTGCCGTGCGATGCTCACGAAGCACATAGCCCTCACTGGTCGGATAGTCTTCGGTCACTACACGCCAAAGCGCAGGACTATGCAGGAGCTGTGGAGACTTGCTTGCGCGCTCCACGGCTGCGAGGTATTCGACGAGCGTCGCACCTTCACATTCGGGGTCAGACTCAGAGAGCACGGCTTCAAGGGAGGTTGTCGTCACGGCAACAGGAATGGGAGCATAGCCCACCGCCTTCGTATAGTAGTCGAAGAGCCAATCCTCGGCAGGCAAGAGAAGTGAAGCGACATCGCCCCGCTCTTGCGATAGACGGAGGGCGGTCTTCAGCTCTTCCTTCATCAAGCCACGTCCAGCGTAGTCGGGATGCGTACATACCGCCACGACATAGCTCACGGGGAGGCGCTCGCCACCCGAAGATAGCTCTACGGGAAGATACTGCAGGTGCGTCGTCGCTACGCCCTCAGTATAGCCGATGAGCGTGCTGTCGTCACGGTAGACCTCGCTAAAGTACGATGAGAGGAAGGCATCCGTATCGCCAAAGCAGAGCTGCCAAAGGCGATAGGCGTCCCGTCCCTTAGGGCTCAGTGGGGCATTCATGGCGCAGGACTGCAGCGATCTTCTGCAGGATGATATCAGGCTTGTAGGAGAGCTTAGCCTTACGGAGCCCCTCGATACCTAAGTCCTCCTCACGATTCACATAGGTGTAGCGCTCGGGGATTGTCGAAGCGAAGAGCTTATTGATCACCGTGAAGGCACCATCATAGTCACGATTGGCCTTCTCGATGTGCACACCGAAGGTCGTCTCATTGATGGGCGAACCGATAGTGAAGGCGACGATCTGCCCGCCGACACGCAGGATGCCGCCTGAGAGCTGCAGTTCGTCGAAGGAAGAGAGGAGACGCAGGATGACCTCCTGCTCCTTGTCCTCGCCTTGGTCTTCGCTGCCGTGCTGCTGTAGCCAGGCTTTCTCGACCTCAAGGCACTCCAGCGCGTTGGCTCCCGTGATGGGTTCGTAGCTGAAATCAGGGTAGAGCTTCTCGAACTTATTGACGTGATTGCGCTTCGACTGCAGCGCCTTCCCCGAGAGACTGACCAGACGCTCTCGGAGATAAATATAGTCCGCCGCTCCTTCGTCTTCGAGGAAGGTGAAGGCGCCAGGGCAAAGCTCCTCGAGATGCTCCCGACAATGCGCCGTGATCCCCATCACGACGAGCGGATAACCACCTGCATCGGCCTCGTGACGTAACCGATCCAGCGCATCCGAGCCACAGCCCCCACCCCGACGAATAGGGATAAGGTATGCTGGATGTGGACGTGCGGGCGAGGTGAAGCGAATGAAGAGCGTGTCGTCAGCTATGGCATAGCTCGTCTCATACTTCACAGCCCAGCCGAAGAGATTGGCGAAGGCGAGATCGCAGATACGCGACTGGCTGGCGAGCGTATAAGCCGTTATCTCCTCTCTCGAGGCTGCTGTGATGGGGGTAAAGTGCAATAAATCCATATACATTGAATAGCTTGGGACCACCGGTTCAGCATGCCCTCGGGCGCGCGTCCTGACGATGGTCCCAAATGTTATATTACTTTCAGCCGAATGTTATATTACTTTCACTCAAAAGTAATATTACTTTTCGGCAAAAGTTATATTACTTTTCCTCGGAAGTTATATTACTTCTGAAGCGAAGTTATATTACTTTCGGTAGAAGGGTATATACCTTTCTCTCTGTACTTATATAGGTGAGTGAAGAAGGCCTTCGAAAAAGCCGTGCCTTCTTGCTACTTCGCCTCGCCTCGCGTCATGCGGAAGGAAACCTTGTAGCACATGAATAGCGGGATAGCGACGCCCACTCCGAGGGCAAACATCGTCAGCAGTGCCGTGATCATATTCGAGATGATGCCCGGCAGATACTGCTCCTGCGCTACCTCCTGCGTCGACTCCATGAAGCGAATCGTGCCCAAGATAGAGCGGTAGGCAAACTGACCTGGGATCATAGGCAGAAGAGCGGGGAAGGCAAAGACTTCGATCGGGTAGCGCGCATGATAGGCAAAGCCCACAGCGATGAAGCCAGCAAAGACCGCCGCGAAGAAAGTCGCGATAGCGATATTCATACCCGCATACGTCATCAGCGTGAAGCGCAGGGCATTCCCACAGAAAGCGATCATGGGGACATATCGGAAGGCCGCCTTAGAAGGATTACCAACGGCAGCGAAGCCCAAGGCAGCGATGGCGGCAAAAAAGCCTTTCTCAAGGATAAGGAGGAAGTCCATAGTAGCGTAGTCCTATACGATTGCGATGGTGATGAGAGGTTAGAGGAGCGAGAGACCAAGGGACATCAGCGTGACAGAGAGGCCTACGGTGATGCTCACGACGATCATCACCGCTGTCAGGAGACGCGAGATGCCGTTGAGGACATAGCCATCGAGGATATCCATCATACCATTGATGAAGGGGACACCAGGGATGAGGTAAAGCACACTAGCGCTAAGGGCAATCTTGGGAAACTCTTCGTAGCCAAACTTCGCACCGAGACCGACGACGAAGGAAGCGACGAAGGCCGAGAGGACTACCGTCAGATAGTGGTAGACGTGACGGCGATTCAGCTCCTGACGCAGGAGGAAGCCGCAGAACGTACCGAGGAAGACGAAGAGCCCCGACATCAGATCGCCACCGAAGAGCAGGCAGAAGGCCATGTTCGCCTGGCTGATCAGATAGAGTACAAGCCAGCGATTCATCGGAGGTGTATCGAGGATCTTCTGGAAGCGCTCTTCGAGCTCGTCAAGACTTGGGTGATTATCGTAGGTGTACCAAGACAGACGACTCAGCTCTGCATTGAAGAAGAAGTTCAAAGGACCGTGTCTATGCTGCAGCATCCCAGACACAGGATGCGCATCCAGCGGACGATAGGAGTGACGACCATCGCCTAAGACAGGGCTAAGTGTCATCGTCATGTTGCGCTGGAAGGTCATGATTGTCGGCTCGTAGCCATAGGCATGGGCGATACGCGTCGTATTGACTACGATACGATTGGTCTGCACGCCGACGCTTGTCTGCGTCGTGGCGTAGCGCAATAAGAAGTCCAAGAGCCGCTCCTTGTCGATATCCTCACGCAGAGGACAAGGTTTCGATTGGGGCATAATTACCGTGAGAGGTGAAGAAATAGTAAGTGTAGTATGAATAAGAAGAGCCTCCACTGGGATTCAGGGGAGGCTCTGGTATCAGCTCGGGCTGATCATCTTTGTTGCGGAGGCAGGATTCGAACCTACGACCTTTGGGTTATGAGCCCAACGAGCTACCACTGCTCCACTCCGCGCTATCTTTTTGCACTGCAAAGGTACTACATTTTTCTTAATAACCAAAACAACGTAAAAAGCTACCGAAGTATTCCTCTCGAGAACTGTAAGGTTACAGTGTATAATCAGTGCTATTGGAACCCAGAGCTATGGGTGGAAACCCTCACTCTCCAACGACATTTTCATCGATCTATCTATGGCATATTTCGCCATTGACGCTGGTAAACATTCATCTCATCAGCGAGATCACGATCTATGATAGAGATAAAGGAGCGGTCACGACGATTCGTACCATAGTGAAGACGTATTGAAGTGCGAGCATCTTCTATCCAAGGCTCCCCTAATAACACTTCCATCTTTCTTGAATAAAGCTTCTCTATGGATTTCTTGAGCATATGGATATCGGAGTTCTTCGTAGGATATAAGACTACATTCATCAGCTGCTCATCCATAAAATGCAGATAGATTTTTGAGATGGAGACATCCAAAAAGCAATGTCCTTTAGCAGACGATCGATAAGAGCACATACGCTTCAAAGGATCCTCCCTAGCTCCGACCTCAGAAAATCTCCTAAAGTGAATGCCAAGCTGCCGGCCTTTTATTCTTGCTTCCGTAGGGCTATCCTTACCTATATTCCAGCCAAGGATATTGCGATTAATCCGGATATCCTTCGTTCCATAATTAGCTACAACCTGCATGCAGGAGGCTTGGCCTGGTGTTCCATCTTCCAAGGAGACCATACCCTGCAACATAATAAGTGTAAGGCAACTAGAACTGACGATATTCATCAATGTATATTATTGGGGTTAATACTTTCGCTCCAACTCGGTAGGCAGCAAATATAGATTGCAAGGAAGGCATACGTTCTCAAAGAGAGCGCCATCCTATAGCCTATTCACTTGCCAGCCTCACTATTCAATCTTCTCCGACCTTTCGCTCACGCTATACAGCTTCCAGCCCTCTGAGGTCTCACGTGCTTTCACAACACTGACAACACGAAAACGCTCATAAGACCATCCCTCCATCAGTCGATCCCAGACAAAGGTAATCCGAGCAGATCCATCCTGGAGATGCTCAATATTTATGATATTCGTATCCTGTACGGGATTAGTTTGATTGTAGCTAACCATCTCCGCATACATATCTTGGGCTGAAAGATTGCTCCGTGAGAGGAACTTCGGCATTGGATATTCAAAGCACTCAAGTGCATCGGAGTAGTCATGTCGTCCTAGGGCCAAAAGATACTTTCGGAAGAGTCGCTCTGCCTCATATGCATTTGACACCTCCTCTTCCTCTTCTTCCACAGACGTATTATCTAACATGGCTCCAGCACTCGAAGGGCTCGTAGGAGCACTATTCGAAGCTTCGGACTCCACTGAGGTCACATGATTCGTAGAAGCGCTATCAGAAGATCCTCCTCGGGGCAAAAATGCAGCGAAGATAAAAACGACAATGAGACTGATGACAAAAATAAAGATCCCGACGTGTCCGAATCCCCGACTCTTATTCCCAGAACTTCCCTGAGTGGTATCAAGACGCACCTTAGGCTTTGACTTAGGAGTAAAGGTAAGGGCGTGATAGCTATGCTCCACATTCCTATCAATAGGAGCAGGAGTCGAGTGCGGGACAAGTCTCTTTTCATCTATGATGCCATGAAGGATTTGACGGATATCTCCTCTTGACGAGGCAAGAGCAAACTCCTCCCAAATCTGTTGCGAGAGTTGTAGGTACGCATCTAGATCAAGGAGTCGCCAGCCATTCAGTGTAATCATCCACCCATAGACATCTGAGTGACAAACATCCCCACTAAGAAATACACAGTAAGAAAGCTCTCCCTGTGTCTTCGTAGCCAAATAATGATCTCCAAGCCCCTTCCCTAACAATTCATAATAGAAGGCTTGAGCAGAGGCATCTTCGGGTTCAATTACCCAGCGGTCAGCTACTCTTCTAATGAGCGAAACACTGTAGTTATAGCGGTCGTTAAGCATAGTCTAAAATGATGTATGCATAAGGGAATGTTGATAGTTGATGAGGATAGCAAGAAGAAGATACTGCTGTGCACAAGGCGGACTCCAGCTATCCTAACGGTGTTCGATTTCACGCAGGAACTCCTTCGCTTTTTCATGCCCTTGGGCACTTGCTTTTTTCAACCAGTAAAGAGCCTTTTCTCGATTTGCATCTACCCCGAGTCCCTTATAGATAAGATATCCCAAATTAAACTGGGCAATAGCACTCCCTCCTTGAGCTGCAACTTGGAACCAATACACAGCCCCAGCATAGCTCTGCTTCACACCAAGTCCCTCTGCATAGCAACGGCCTAACGCGACCTGGGCTTCCGCCAAGCCATCTATAGCAGCTTGACGATACCAACGTGCAGCTTCTACAGAATTTGGAGACACACCGAGGCCCTTACGATAGCAGAGACCTAAGCGGAATTGAGCCATGACTTGATTCTGCTCTGCAGAGAGACGATACCAGCGAACAGCCTCGGCGTAACTTTGAGAGGTACCAGCCCCCTTTTCATAGCAATCTGCCAAATAAAACTGAGCGTCCATATCCCCCTGCTCTGCAGCTCGATGATACCAACGAACGGCTTCAGACTTATCCTTCAAGACACCTACCCCATTCTCATAGCAGAGCGCTAAGTAGAACTGTGCTCCTACGCTTCCCCCCTCGGCAGCCCGGCGATACCAATAGGCTGCATCAGAGTTATTTTGGGGGACACCTGTCCCTGACTCATAGCAAGTAGCTACATTAAACTGAGCTTCTATATTTCCCTGCTCTGCAGCTCGGCGATACCAATAGAAGGCTTCGACATCACTTGGAGATACGCCTGTTCCTGATTCATAGCAAGTAGCTAAGCTAAATTGAGCATCTACGTTTCCTTGCTCCGCAGCTCGGAGACACCGCTGGACAGCATCAGCAAGAGACACCTCCGTAGCCTTACTTGAAGATACTGCCAAAGTGAATTTAGCCTTCTCTCCAGCCTCTGTCGCTACTTTTTTTGCTAAAGGGACAGCAAGCCCCCGGCGGGAAGATTGAGATTCTCTATGCTTTCCATTGGAAGCCTGCATACGTGACGCACGAAATCCGCAAGAGCTCCCCCAAAAAAGAGTCAGAGCTAATAGGAGCCAGAAATGTGAATAAGATTTATTCATAGTGATTGGACATTAAGACACTACGGATAGGAAATCAGAGCAAGAGCTAATAGTCTCCATCTAAGCCTTCTCCCTCTTCTATTGGAGTTCTAGGAGGCTCAGATCCAGAATTATCGCACGCTCTCTTAAGAGCCTTATCAGCTTCTTTGGAAATAGAGGATGACGGACGAGAAGGTATGCAAACATCAGCTTCTGCAACATACACACTATCTTCCTTTACAGAGAGCACCACAGGGGTTACTTGCTCTGCCGATACAGCCATACTATCTAGATGCTTGACTTCAGAGGTCGTACGACGTGAAGCAAAGGGAAATATGAGAATAACACCAGCAACGCAGAACAAAGAGGCTAGCCCCCCTAACAAAAAGCCTTTTCCAATTCCTCTGCCACGCTCACGGCACTCTATATTATGCCTGTATTCAGAAGAAAAGGGATAGAGCCTATAACGATACTCCGCATTCCTATCAATTGGCGCTGGGAACGATCGTGAAATCAGCCTCCTTGATCTGATAAGCCTATGGAGCAACGAGCGAAACTCAACCTCATCTTCTGAAAGCTGAACAAATTGCTCCCACAGCTTTAGGGAAAGCTCCAGATACGTTCCTAAGTTAAGGACTCGCACACCATTCAGAGTGATAATCCAGCCATAGACATCTGGATGACACACACCTCCACTAAGCAAAATACAATAGGAGAACTCTCCAAGTGTCTTCTCTGCCAAGTAACAATCGCCAGGTTTTTTCCCTAACAACTCCTTGTAGAAGATCTTAGCAGAGACGTCCTCTGGATCAATCATCCAGCGACCTTTAGCCCTACGAATAAGCGAGACGCTGTAGTTATAAAGATCATCAGGCATAGTTTGAAAGATCCACTAGAGAGGTGAGACGTGTATCACCTGCTGAGCATTATCTATAGTATAGGAAGCCACGCGGTTGAGGACTTCATTACCGAGAAGTAGCGGAGCTTGCATATTCTCCGAAACGGAAGCCTGCACATTGTGGAAGACAAGTTGATCACCCAGTATCACCTCCTTGAGATTGACCACCATATTTTTGACGATACGTCCATCTGCAACTTGGCTATCCAAAGCCCCTATGACATCCTCTTGAGAGAGCAGCCCCTTTGAGTACAAATAGTTTGCCTCAGCCATGGAGATCAAAGTCATAGAGCATCCTGTATCAAAGATCATATCAAGCTTCAGCCCATTGATCTGGACGGGTATAAGCTTGACACCTCCTTCCTCTCGAAACGGGACATCGAACGAGCTAACCAAAGAGCCAGCTACGGAGTCATCACTGGGCGACGACTCCGTAGTTGCGCTATAGTCAATATAGATGGTCTTAGGCTTGCTCCTACATGCCGATAGGGAGACAAGCAGGAGAGTAATGAGCGCAATTCGGAGCATGAACTATAGGATTATTGTTTCTTCTCCGATTCCTTGTTATACTTAGTATCTCCCTCGGGCTCCTGTTCAGATGCCCCTTCTGAGGTCAGCTTTTCAGAGCCTTTCATATCATTAGGCACCTCTCGAGCAGAATCACATACCTGTATTGAGTCAACCTGGACATTGTACTGCATGCTTTTCGAGTCATCTGTCGCTGAGAGCGAGCGCACCTGGAAGACCATATAGATCTGAGAAACGAAGAGTAATGCGAGTAGCCCCAGAAGGATTGCAACGGTGAATCGTGGGAAAGTAGATTCCCTACCAGCCCCCTCATGAGTATGTCCCAATGGAGACATAGAGTCATCTGAAGTGGTTCTGACCTGATGACCCTTACCGGGGTTAAATGCCTGCGAAGATTGAGCACCCTGTTTCCCGAGGAGATGAGAAATACCCTCTAAAATCCCCCCTAAGACACGTCTATGATCTTCCAATTTCTCCGTCTTTTCCTTAAGACTTATATTGAGCTTATCCTTCTCGTCCTTTAGCTTCTCTATCTCGCCCGAGAGGCTCGTTTTTTCGCTTGTCATACCTCTCATTCTTTCTTGAAGCTTTTCATTCTCTTCCTTGAGCTTTTCACAGGCAGCAAGTTCCCGTTGAGAAGAAGTCTGATTGGAGAAAATAAGGCGACAGCCTTGGGCGAGTTGTTCTCTATAAATCACTTGCAGAGCCCCTTCTAATAAATCGGCCAAGGCGAAAGATGCCTCTACCGGAGTCTTAGTGGATGCAACTCGCGGGAGCTGTATTGTACGCAGGACATATTGATACTCCCTAGCAAAATCAGCCTCCCACTGAAGGAAAACACCCTCAAGATCAGTCAACTTACCCACACAGAATTGATACCCTTGATCACCCTTCCGCTCGACAAGTGTCCCAACGATCTTTTCCTCAAAGAGACGCTGCAGGAGCAAATATATCTGCAACAGATCAGGGGCAAATGCCTTGCCGATACGTAGGGTAAGACCAATATACCCAGAGGGGCGCCCCGATGCCTCATAGACCTCCCCTAAAACCAGGTAGTGATAGTAGGAGATAATCTCACCTGAACCCTCTTTCTTAGTCTCAACAACAAAGCGTGGTGCAGAATCACTCTTATTGGAAGTATAAAAACTCCTAATGTAGCCAGCCTCTCCTGGAGATAGTTCTCCTAACTCTTTTCGGTTATACCAGCAATCTAACCCGCTAGGATTACCATGGATAAATAAGTTAAGTTGTGCTCCCATAGTCTATCCTCTGATAAAGTGAAGAAGACGCTGCCATAGAGCAGCAGGATAGTCGTCAGCTCCCGCCTGGAAGTACAACTGTCCATTACTATTATCTACGGTATATGTCCCCGTTTGGAAGGGAAGGAATTCACATCGCCATGGCTTCCAGAAGCTAGTGATAGGATGCGTATTGCGGAAGGGTTTAAAGATACCAGGATAATTATCCTCCACATCCTTCTTTGCTGCAGCTCGATTGACCCGACCTCGACCAATCACAAAGCCCGTGAGGTCGATCTTATTGAAGAGGAAGAGTGCCCGATCCCGAGGATGGATCTGTAGCTGGATATCTCGGATGCGCTGGACATAGTCCAGTCTATTCTGCTCATCTCGCCAATCCTTCTCGACGATAAACGTCCAGATCTTGCGCATACGATCTGCAAAGACCTGATTGAGGTAGGTCGGGAAGGGGCTACGAGGGTCATTGGGGTTGAAGTAGTGCTCACCTGGAGCCTCGAGGATCTGACAGATCACCTTCCCTTTATCCAACACACGTACGAGCATAAAGCTAATCAAGTTCGTAGCCTCAGCTGCAAGCGGAGTAGAGAGCATTGAGTTGAAGTTATTGCAGAGATCCAGATAGGCTTTATCAGTAGAGGGGCGTAGGGTACGTACAGGCTCAAGCTGGTAGCCCTTCTCCTTGAGGAAGCGAGCAAGACGGATTAGAGTCATCGTCTTCCCGCAAGCAGGGGGCCCTACGAGTAGCACAAGAGGCGTCTGCTTATCGGCGATAGTGATCTGAATGCTATTCACATCCTGAGGGGCACTGGTAGGCTCAGCTTGAGTATAGTAAGTATCGGCTTCCGACCGACCTGCGAAGCTATATGAGGAGGAATGCTCCGTGGAGGCGTAGTCAGAGGGATTCTGAGAAGTTTCCCCCGAGAAGTCGTCAGGGATATGTGATGATTCGAGTACAGGCATAGTGATGAAATAGGAATAGGATTATGATCTTGGGTAAATGCTAATTAGTCCTCGCGTCGAGCGAAAGCAATATCAAAGAAGATAAACGCCGCGATATCAACAACGAGTGAGAGAAGGATCCAGAAGATGAAGCCACGTCCAGCGTACTTACCTAACACGTAGTCCTTCCAGACATCAAAGACACTCAGCAGTCGAGCTGTACGAGTGACCTGGTCATTGGCTTCATAGAGCACCTTATCACTCTCGTTGGTAAAGTTGATGTGATCTCGATAGTTATGAATCGTAGCGTAGCCTTGCTTGAGTGCAATATCAGCCTGCTTGATGAGGTCATTATCTATCGAGCCCTCTGCCCCCATACGAGCGATTTCAGCCTGCATAACCTCGATATTCTTGATTGCTTGGATAGCTTCAGGCTTGAAATGCTTCTCCTGTTGATTCGTATAGTTCTCGCGTAGCTTACTCTTTCGCACCTTTAGCTGCTCAAGGATCATCTTACGATATTGATCCTTGAGACCTTGGATGGACTTCACCGAGCTCGTCGTATAGGAGAGCGCAGGTATCTCCTCGATCTGTAGGGCAACAGCTATCTTACTCAGGATCTCCTTGGAGCGAGGTCCAAAGCCAGGATTAGCAATATTATCAATCTCATTATTGAGAGCCACCAGTAAAGTCTCCACCTCACGATCAAGCTGATCTTGCTTGTTACGGATATCTTGCTCACTCTTCACATTATCGCGAAGCTGCTGGAGATAGCTCTTAGTAGTAGACAAATCCTGCTGTGCGACATCAGTCACAGTCGAGCGATAGAAGAAGGTGTGTGTATTAGTAGGGAAAGAGACTACAAGCCAGAAGGCGAGGAGCATCACTACACCTCCGAGAAGATGTAGGCGACGATGCTCAAGGTAGATATTCATATTGAAACTATCGACCAAAAGCTTACTCCCAATGGAGGAGAGGACAAAGAGTCCTATAGTTACCGCCCAGCAGAAGATAATCGGCCAGCTGGGAAGGAGGAGATGAAGCGATTCGGTCGTCGCCCAACAACTAATCCCTGCAAAGACCAAGAAGAGTACCAGGCAGATAAGGCGAAGAGTAGAGTTATGTCCCATGCATGAAGTCATACGATGCTCCCTCCCACCTCAGAGCGATAATGAAAACAAAGGGAAAGCGTGGTGGAGTATCGCATCACTCTAAGCGAGGCAACCTATAGCTCAGCCACAGAAAGCGAATGACAGAGTAGAAGATCTCATCCAGAAAGGCATAACCAGCCTTACCTTCAGAGCCCCTTCTTAAGGCTCGTATTCACAAAGAATGAAGCGCAACACTTCCCTTTTGTGGCACAAGATTATTACCCAAACTCAGCCACAACTACAAAGATATATATTTTAGTATACCGATATCATATTATAGTTTTACGGCCTGCTAGAATTCCTCCACTCACACTCAGCCCCGTCCTCAACAGCATTAGAAAGGAGACTCTAGTGGTGGTATAAAAAGCTATGTGGCTACACACCTCAAGCGAGGAGTGCAGCCACATGGGGAGATAAGTGATTAGCGCGGGGACGCGCCGATAGCTTAGAGAGAGTCGGGCTGTGCAGCGCTAGCAGCAGAGACCTTCAGCAGCTCGATTTCGAAGACCAGCGTGCTGAAAGGAGGGATCTTTTCGCCAGCGAAGCGAGCACCATAAGCCAGCTCCTGTGGGATGACGACCTTAACCTTCTCACCGACCTTCATGAGCTGAAGCATTTCCGTCCAGCCCTTGATGACCTGGTCAACGCGGAACTCAGCAGGCGTACCCTTTGATTCGTCGAAGACCGTACCATCGATAAGCTTACCGACATAGTTCACCTGGACCATATCCGTAGCCTTAGGCGTAGCACCGTTACCTTCCTTGAGGACCTGGTAAGCCAGACCAGAAGCAGTCGTCTTCACGCCAGCTTCCTTCTTGAAGTTAGCGATGAATTCAGCACCCTTCTTCTTGTTCTCACCGTACTGCTCTTCCATCTGCTTTTCCATTTCAGCTTCGTACTTAGCGCGCTCTACTTCCTGCTTCTTTTCGTAGTAGGACTGAGCGATAGCACCGAGGCTGTCAGCCTGCTTAGCACGAGCAGCAGAGTCGAGGCCGAGAGCCTTCTTGAAGCCAGCCATGAAGGCAGCCTTCTTCAGCGTAGAGTCGTCCTTGAAGCGCATAGCAGCCTGGACGCCCTGCATCTGACCGACGTAGTACCACAGCTTGGTCGTGTCGCTGTTGAAGCCTTCTTCGAAGCCCTTGAAGAAGAGTGCAGAGTCTACGTTTTCACCCTGAGCCTTTGCGCCCTGGATAGCGTTGACGAGCTCGGTAGCATTACCGAAACCGACAGCGAAAGATACGCTATCAGCACCATCCTTAAGGTCAGCAGAGCCACTCTTAGAGCAAGAGAAGATACCGAGAGCCATAGCTGAAGCAGCCAGGAGCATTGAGATCTTTTTCATTTTTCTTTTGATAGATATTGGATTGATATTCTGTTGTTACTTTTTACGCTTGACTGCCTTGCGAGGCTTAGCAGCCTTGGGGGTAGTAGAGGAGGAAGCCTCTGAGACGTGTTCTTCGCTCGAGGGAGCAGCCTTGAAGGGACGCACGTCGATCAGCTCGACCTCGAAGAAGAGGGGCGAGCCAGCTGGGATGACACCGCTGACACCACGATCGCCATAGGCGAGGGAGGCAGGGATGAGGAACTCATACTTCGAGCCCTTCGTCATCAGACAGATACCTTCCGTCCAGCCAGCGATGACCTGAGAGAGGGGGAAGACGGCGGGCTCACCACGCTTGTAGGAGCTGTCGAACTCCTTCCCCGAGGGGAGCGTCCCCTTGTAGTGGACGACGACCGTATCCTGTGCCATAGGGCGGACGCCCTGCGTAGCACGTAGCACGCGGTACTGCAGACCGCTCTCGGTGACCTTCACACCCTCCTTAGCCTTGTTGGCTGCGAGGACGGAGTCAGCCGAAGCTGCCGTGCGACGTGTCTCGGCCTGCTGCAGACCCGCTGCATACTCGTCGAAGATCGCCTTAGCAGCGGATGCCGAGACCTTCGTAGAGTGCCCAAGGAGGACGTCACCGAAGGCAGCAAGGATCTGCTGACGGCTCAGCGTATCGCCAGGCATATGGGAGAGGACTTCGGAGAAGGCCTGCCCATTGAGGACGCCGAAGGCATAGGCGACACTATCCTGACGGGTAGTGAGAGCAGCACTCTTCTGCTTGCTCAGCTTGGGCGAGCAGGAGGCGAGTGCGACGAGAAGGCCTGCCGACAGGGCGAGGTGCTTGGTAAGCTGCTTCATCCCTTACTTACCGACGATAGCGATGAGCTCGATGATGAAGATGAGCGTGCTACCAGGCTGGATCATCTCACCAGCACCGCGGTCGCCATAGGCAAGATCCGAGGGGATCGTGACCTTCCACTTCGAGCCTACGGGCATAAGCTGGAGGATCTCCGTCCAACCCTTGATGACGCCCTGCAGGGGGAACTTAGCCGTCTGGCCACGGTCCATCGAGCTATCGAAGACCTGACCATTGATCAGCGTACCGTGGTAGTGGCACTCGACCGTATCGGTGAGCTCGGGCTTGGGACCGTCACCCATCTTGATGACCTCGTACTGCAGACCGCTGGGCAGGGTGACGACACCCGTCTTGTGGCCGTTGATCTTGAGGAATTCTTCGCCTGCTTCCTTGTTCTGCTCGACGGCCTTGCGACGTACTTCCTGGAAGTAGTCATTGATGACGACCTTAGCTTCGTCGTAGGTCATCTGAGGCTCAGCGCCTTCGAGTACGTCACGTACACCAGCGAGGAAGTCTTCCAGATTGATCTCATCGAAGCCAGAGGCACGGAAGTTCTGGCCGATGCTCAGCCCGAGGGCATAGCTTACTTTATTCATTGTACTTATATAGTTGTTGTCTGTGATGTGGGGAGTGCATCTCGTAGCGAGATACAAATGCATATCAGAGGACAAAGTTAGTCATTTTTGTATGGTTGCAAAGCAGGCAGAGAGCTGGAGGAAGCAGGGGGATGAAGCAAGCTCTACGGCAGTCTCCAGCACAAGGTCATACGGCACACTCCCGAGCGACTGCACGAGGCGGGCAAATCAACCTATATAGGTCACTGCTCGGACCAATATAGGTCCCCCTATGCGACCTATATTGCTTCGCGTCGTGACCTATATTGGTCAACCCATCGACCTATATTGGTCGCAGCACCGCCCTATATTCCCCCACTCTATCCCGCCCTATACAGATACACTTCGGCCCCGCCACATACTACGCCTTAGAGCGGTAGATATGTGGCGGGGCCGAAGGCTATATCGGGGAAGTCTTTATCCCAAGGGAGTCGGACTACATCAGTGCCGTGATGGCAGCTGCCAGACCGAAGACAATACCGGGAGCGTTAGCGATCACGATAGGCCAGTCGCGCTTAGGCTGCTGGAGCAGGCCGTAGAAGACCCAGAGGGTACAGTTGATCGCTGCGACGAGAGGCTGGATCCAGTCCCCCTTTTGACCATTGAGGTTGCCCTGGATCGTGCTGATATAAGAGACATACATAAGGATAGCAGCCACTGAAGCGGCGGTACCCAGGATGGTGAGGAACTTACTCTTTGCCATATACTTCTTAGGATGAATGAATACAATCTTATCGGATGCAAAAGTATAAAAACTCTTAAAAACTCGCATCCTTCCGCTCTGCCAAGCCGCTTCTCCAGCAAGATCACCGACCACGACAGGGCCAAAACAGCAGGGGCTACGCCTGCACAGCTTACGCTGTAGGGCATAGCCCCTGAGGGTTATTCCCGCCTGAGGGCGGGTATCGGTTGGTGACTTACTTCTTTGCGAGGTCGTACTGGGCAGCGAGCTCACCTTCGGGGAGCTGCTTAGTCGTCTGGTCGAGCAGCGTGATCTTGCCTTCACCTACCTTGTAGTAGGTCTCGAGGTTGGACGAAGGCGTGATGAGCGTCAGCAGACCATCAGCAGCGAGCTTGTAGGTCCCGTTCTCATCGATGGGCTCAGCGCCTGCCTTCGAGAACTCTTCGTGCTTGCTGTACGTGCCGTCTGCGTTGAGGACGATGGTCGTCTTCACCGAGCCGTCAGCACCTGGGATCGTACCTTCGTAGGTACCCAGTGCAGCTTCGTTAGCTACGTTAGCGGTAGAGTCTACTACTGCAGCAGCTACAGAGTCCTGATTCAGGCTATCGCTCTGCGATGCCTCCGTGTTACCTTGGCAAGAGGCAAGAGCCAGTGCCAGTACTGCGAATGAAACAAATACTTTCTTCATAATCGTACTATGTGTGTTGGTTAGTCGAGCGCCCCGCCAGTGTCATACCGACTTATCAGACACTCGAACTGGCTACAAACGTACAAAAAAATACTAATCAATGTACAATACCCTCTGACTACTCTTCAGACAGGGCATCGACCTCAGCGAGCCAAGCATTGGAAGATACGTCACTGGGCATACGCCAGTAACCACGTGGCGAGAGGCTCACAGCCGTTACCTTAGGCCCATCAGGCAGGCAGTTGCGCTTATACTGCTGGGCGAAGAAGCGGCGGTAGAACTCACGAAGCCAACGCTTGATGGACTTCGCATCGTACTTATCCTTGAAGGCCACCTTCGCCATATAGAAGATCTTCTGAGGAGGATAAGCGTAGCCGAGGAAGTTGTAGAGGAAGAAGTCATGTAGCTCGTAGGGGCCGACGACATCCTCGGTCTTCTGGTCAATATCGCCCTTAGCATTCGTAGGCTTCAGCTCGGGAGAGATAGGCGTATCGACGACGGAGCGCAGGACCTTCGAGAGCTCAGCACCGAACTTCTCGATCTCAGCCATACGCGAGACGATGATCTGTATAGCCGTCTTAGGGATACCCGCATTGACCGAGTACATCGACATGTGGTCACCGTTGAAGGTACACCAGCCGAGAGCCAGTTCGGAGAGGTCACCCGTACCGATGACGGGAGCGTTGTACTTATTCGCCAGGTCCATAAGGATCTGCGTGCGCTCACGAGCCTGCGTATTCTCGAAGACGACGTCCTGCACCTCGGGATCGTGCCCGATAGCAGCGAAGTGCTGCATACAAGCCTCTGTGATATCGATGGTGCGTGACGTGACACCAAGCCCCTGCATCAGCTCGATGGCATTGTTCTTCGTGTGGTCACTCGTACCCAGCCCAGGCATCGTCACAGCGATGATACCCTCACGGGGAAGGCCCAGCGCATCGAAGGCAGCCACGGTGACAAGGAGTGCCAGCGTCGAGTCAAGGCCACCCGAGATACCGAGGACGGCATGGCGTGCGCCGATGAAGCGCAGGCGCTGTGAGAGACCACACACCTGAATGTCGAACATCTCTTCGGCACGCTCGTCACGCTTGCGGCTCTCGGGGAGGAAGGGATTCTGCTCGATCTGACGGTCTACATCGTGCGACTCCTCGTGGGTGCGCAGACGGAAGGGGATCTCCATCAGGAGGCCACGCTCGGTGTGGTCGACGATCGAGTCATTGAAGCTATTGGTCATCATACGGTCGTTGTCGATGCGCATCACATCGATATCGCTGATGATCAGGCGCTCTTCGTAGGTGAAGCGCGGAGTCTCGACGAGGAGCTTACCGACCTCAGCGATGAAGCCCTTACCTGTGAAGACGGTATCCGTAGAGCTCTCACCATAGCCAGCGGAGGCATAGACATAGCCGCAGAGGTTCTGCGAGGAGAGCCCGCTGATGAGGCTACGCAGGTAGGTATTCTTCCCCGCCAGTTCGTTGCTCGCCGAGAGGTTGAAGATGATCTGTGCCCCGTAGAGTGCCAGGCGTGTCCCTGGCGTATAGGGCGTCCACATATCTTCGCAGATCTCGATACCGATGGTGAGCTTGCCTGAGCGGAAGAGGACGTTGTGCCCGATAGGCACTTGGAAGCGGCCGATCTGTACGTGAGCCAGCTTGAGGTCACGCGCAGCAGCGAACCAACGTGCTTCCTGGAACTCACGATAGTTCGGCAGATAAGTCTTGGGGATAGCACCGAGGATCTGCCCCGACTGGAGGACGACAGCCGCATTGAAGAGCTGTGACTGGATGCGTATAGGCATACCTACGATGATGAGCACCGAGGTGTGTGCCGTACGCTCTGCAAGGCGAAGCAGTGCAGCCTCGGCCTGATCGTTGAGGAAAGGGCGGAGGAAAAGGTCTCCACACGTATAGCCCGTGATGGAGAGCTCTGGGAAGGTGATGATCTCTACGCCCTTGGCGTCAGCCTCCAGTACCAGAGCCTCTATTCGCTCGACATTATACTCGCAGTCAGCGACCCGCACGAAGGGAACAGCGGCTGCGACCTTGACAAATCCATACTTCATATTACATTGCTTTTATAGAGACGATATGCGTGCAGCCCCTTATTGAGGATACACGCATGCCGTCTATGAGGCCTCCCCACGCACGCAAGGAGGATGGTGATTACTATTGTCCGAGAGCAGCCACCCCATGCTGTACCATGGCGATGACTTCGATCAGATTCTTTGTGATGAACTTCACCGAGATCGCCAGGAGGACCACCCCGAAGAACTTACGTAGGATGTAGACCCCGTTCTTACCGAGGATACGGTCAAGGAGCGAGACATAGCGCAGGACGAGGTAGACGAGGACCATGTTCAGCACGATACTCAGTGCCAGATTGATCATCGCGATACCAGCCGAGCGGAGCGTCAGGAGCGTCGTGAACGAGGCCGCCCCCGCAAAGAGCGGGAAGACCAGCGGTACGAAGGTCGTATTGCCGCTCGAGTCGTCCTCGGACTTGAAGATCTCGATACCGAAGATCATCTCGACGGCCATCACAAAGAGCACGATACCCCCTGCGACCCCGAAGGTCGAGATATCCGCACCGAAAGACCCTAAGAGCGGCTCCCCTACGAGCAGGAAGGCGATCAGGATAATCCCCGAATAGATGCCGACCTGTGCGGAGTGATAGGTCTTCCCCTTGGACTTGAGTGAAAGGATAATGGGGATAGCTCCGATGATATCGATGGTGACGAAGAGCGTGAAGAACGCTTTGTAGAGCTCGTCGAGGCTGAAGAGGGTAAACTCATGCCCTATCGCTGAGGCGATCTGACCGAGGTCTACCCCGAGAAGTGGAGTAGTCATCATTACGTGAATGAGCTTAGAGAGTAGTGTATGTAGCAAATAGCGAGGGGATATCCCTCCTCTGGAAAGAAGGATACCCCCTCACATGGTGAGCGGTAGGCGAGGCTCGAACTCGTGACCCTCAGCTT
>ERZ773027.666-NODE-666-length-20839-cov-3.589348_pt1 | contig 20839 bp, 35 predicted proteins | sample MGYA00511032_ERZ773027 | MGnify/ENA primary metagenome ERZ773027 (study PRJEB29015, sample SAMEA2738138) | human oral metagenome | biome: human oral; feature: human-associated habitat; material: saliva | place: China | collected 2190 ... | reverse complement strand
GAGTTTATGACACAGATGGTATCACCATGCTTGAATACTGCTCAAGCAATCAAGGTGTATTTATCCAAGATGGAGAAGAGTATGTCATAAGAAAACTCACGCCAAAGGAATGCATGAGATTGCAAGGTGTATCTGATGAATACACAGACAAACTAATAATGGCTGGAATATCAGACAGTCAAATTTATAAAGCTGCAGGTGACGGGTTATCCGTACCAATAGCAAAAGAAATAGGAGAAAGGATAAGGAAAACTTATGAAGAAAACAATTAAAGCATTAGCATTAGTAGCACTATTGACTACAACAGGTTGCACACAAGCAGACACTGTAGGACACAACCTTACAGAAGATGCAGATAGTTTTAATATCACAAGACGTATCACAGTCTTTAACACACGTACTGACAAAGTGTTGATGCAGATGACTGGTGTAATGAGTATCAAAACAGATAAAGACACAAAGGAATTGAATGTACTCGTAAAAGATGGCGAAACGTATTACAAGCATTTAATCTATCTAAACGATGACACAACATACGTCATGGAAGATATTGGCGGTGCTGATGTATCAAGAAGTGCATATGAAATCCATTTCTTACCAGAAGTACTGGAAAGCGGATTGTTGGATATAAAGGTGGATAAATAAGATGAAGAAAATAATTGAAGAACAAAAACCAAAATTACAACCATTTCCTTTCAATGACGGCGAAAGATATTTATTGAAACTGGCGGGTGATAAATATGTCGTTACATATTGGGATTGTAATAGATTTACTTCAGATTATGATGATGATTTTGTCGAAGAAGAAATTGAAAGCATTGTTGCTTTAAAGGACTTAGGACTATGAAAGTTATATTAAACAAATGTTATGGCGGGTTCGGTGTATCGCAAGAAGCATACGAATTGTATGCAAAGAAAAAAGGTATAGAAATATTCTCATATAAGTTGGAATGCAGAAACGACAAACCACTATACAGAAAAACAGATATGGGCAGCTCAATATTTACCATTACTTTTACAAAAGACTTTGGAGACTATGTTGAATTATCTGATGATAATTCCGAAAAATATATTTTGGAATTGCGTGGCAATCACAGAGAAGATCCAGTGTTGATAGAAGTTGTGGAAGAACTCGGAGAGAGAGCAGACAGTCCTTTTTCTAAACTTGTTGTTGTAGATATTCCAGATGGTATGGAATACGAAATTGACGAATATGATGGAGTAGAAACATTACACCAGAAAGTTGAGAAGTGGTAAAGACTATGAAAAATAAAGAAAAATATGATTTGAGTAAATTGAAAACGGAAAGTGCCTCATGTGGCGGAAAAATTAAACGCATGATGGTGTATGAAGAAACATCATCAGGTACAAAAGAATTATTTGAAAAGCAATATACACCACTCGTATATCCTTATGAACTTCTAATAGATTTTGCTAACTGGTTGGAACAAGAATATGTTCCTAAAATTCTTGATGATGTTGAAAAGGCTTATTTATCAGCAGTGATAAAGCCGTTTAGAAATGATGTTGAATATATTGAGAAACGTATTTTTTCGACAGGAGCAGAATATATAAGAATTTGTCTGACTGAAGATGAAACCGTGAATTTTCCAAACTTCAAGAGAGGAACAATGTACAAAGGCATGGAACATGATAAGTATTACACCTTAGAGGAACTGGGGTTATGAATGAAGTTCTTTATGAATTGTGCTGTTACTGCATAGATGAAGATGGTTGTACTATAGCACCGACGTCATCACGTTCTGTTTCTTTTCGGTTAAATTTGACAGTAAATCAAACACGTTATCGATTAAGAAAATTAAAAAAATTAGGCTATGTTAAAACGTATTCTGGATATGTAATAAGCGAAGATTGTCGTCTCCCTTATTATGGTTGGATAATAACGAATAAAGCCAAAGAAACAGAAGAATATAAAAAGGCTTGGGAAGAAAAAAGAGAATTTTATAAGAAGTACTTTGATATGGATATAGGAGAACCAGAATGAACAAATATCAACAAGCATTGAATAATTGCGTAAATAGATGGGCACCAGCAAAAGATTGGAATTTATTAAAGGAGTTAGTGGAAAAGGCTACACCGAAGAAACCAAAAGAAAAAATTATAAATGTTTATTTGGGGGAAAATCCAGATGAAAAAGAACCCCATTACTACTGTCCAAACTGTCTTGAATGGGTTGGGGATGAATGGATTGAACATAAATACTGTCCAAGATGTGGACAGGCAATAGATTGGGGAGCGGGTAATGAAGAATGACAATATTTGAAGCCTTAGATAAACCTATTTTCTCTATCGAAGAACTTAGAACTTTAATTGATACAGAAATAACTGTTTTGGAAACAAAGAAGAAAGAACTCCAAAGAGAAACGTATATTTCTAAACTTGAAGTTTTAAAGAACATTAAAAAGCAGCTTAATTTTGCATTTGAGAAAAAAGCAGAAAAATTGTAGGAGAGTAATAATGGACCAATTAAACAATACAAATATCGAAGAAATCAAAAACATACTCCATCAAATCGAAGTGCTAAACATTACCATTGAAGATTTAGATAGATTGGAAAATGATACCAATAAATTAAAACTCAATGGAAAAATAACTTACATTACACTCGAAGATGATGAAAAGAAGGATATTCTTGCAAAAGTGCGTGCTCGCATTGAATACGATAAATCTCAACTTGCAAGTGCTTTAGGTGAGTATGTAGATAATTGTGCAAAATGAAAGGGATAGCAATAATGGTATGGCAAATAATAACAATAGTAGTAATATGGGCACTTCTAGTGGCAGTATGTCTGATATTCAACCATGCGTGCCACCAAAAGAACAAGTAAATCATCCTAGCCATTACAATCAAGGACAGTATGAATGTATTGCAGTAATGGAAAGCATTTATGGAATCGAAGCTACCATGGATTTCTGTTTGTTATGTGCATTCAAATATGTCTGGAGAACAAATAACAAGGATGGTATTCAAGATATCGACAAAGCGATTTGGTATTTAAAGAAGTACAAAGAGCTGCAAGAAAGAAGTCAAAAGAAATGATTGTCGTATATGAAGATTCAATCGGTAAGGAAATTGAAATAATGCCAAAGAATTATGTGAATCTTGACGATGTATTAAGAATCATCAAATTAGAACGTTCTTTCAATCAACTTGTAATGAAGAAGAACAAGGACAATAAGAAAATCGTTTATGCATGTAAAGCAAAAGAAAGCATGATTGATTTAATCACACAACAAATCATTCAATTAAGAATCAATGAAGATACATTGAGAAAGGAGTTAAACAATGATAATCGCAATCGTTAGTTTATTTGTGTTAGCATTCATCGAAATGCTTGCAATCGGAAGTTTACAAAATCGACTTGTAAGGATGGAAAAAGTAGTGCTTGCGTTATCGATGATAACGAAATTGGATAGATTCACGGAAGGCTTAAAGGACAAACAATAATGGCAGATATTGAAGAAATCAAAGAAGCCTTGCAATATATCGACCCAGCAAATTTAGATTATTCTGAATGGCTACAAATTGGTATGGCACTAAAGGACGCTGGAGCAACATGTGACATATGGGATAGTTGGTCCAGAAGAGACAGTGCAAGATATGTGCAAGGTGAAACATGGAATAAGTGGGTAAGTTTCCAAGATTCCGGAATAACAGAAAAAACACTATTCAAAATGGCTATGGATCGTGGCTATAAGAACACATCCGATTATGGTGGCCATGCGTTAAATTGGAACGATGAAATTTACGATGTAGATTATGTAGTTGATAGGTCATGGCTAGAACGTGACGACATCAAGTTTCCTAATAAGAATACATGGCAACCAATTAAAGAGATAGAAACGTATTTAACGACATTGTTTAACAATGACGACCATGTAGGTTATTGTGTAAAGTCACGTGAGTTAGAAAATGGAAAGATGATTCCATACGATAGTGGTAATTACAGTAGAACATGTGGGCAGCTTTTAGAAGAATTACATAAGACAAAAGACATTGGTGCTACATTCGGTGATTACAACCCTAAAGCAGGAGCATGGATCAGATTCAATCCCTTAGATGGTACAGGTGTAAAGGATAAAAACGTATCAGAATATCGCTATGCACTGATTGAAAGTGACAACATGGATATCGGTGTACAGAGTGCATTACTACGTAAGTTAGAATTACCGATTGCAGTCATGATGTACAGTGGTAACAAGTCAATCCATGCAATCGTAAGGGTAGACGCATTAAACGAAATTCAATACAAGAAACGTGTTGATTATTTATATGGTATTTGCAAAAAGAATGGCTTTGATTTAGATAAAGCAAACAAGAACCCAAGTAGATTATCACGTTTCCCGGGATTCGAGCGTAACGGCAATTATCAATTCATTATCGATACGAACATCGGTAAAGGTTCTTGGGAAGAATGGGAAGAATACATCGAAGATATTTCAGACAATTTACCAGAGTTTGAGAACCTTGAAACGCTATTACAAAACCCACCACAATTAGCAGATGAACTAATTGAAGGTGTACTTAGAACAGGTCACAAAATGCTTATCAGTGGTGCTAGTAAAACCAGTAAGTCATTCATGCTCATTGAGTTAGCGTATGCAATCGCAGAAGGTATGAATTGGATGGGTAAACGTTGTAAGCAAGGTAAAGTCTTATACGTTAATTTAGAAGTTGATAGAGCGTCATGTATCAATCGTATCAGTGAAGTGTATAAGGCGTTTGGAATGAACGTAGGAAACCACGCAAAAAACATTGATATATGGAATTTACGTGGACATGCTACCACAATGGAAAGATTAGCACCGAAGCTGATTAGACGATGTGAGAAACAAGGCTACATTGCAGTCATCATTGACCCGATTTACAAAGTTATGAATGGTGATGAAAACAAGGCTGGTGATATGGCTGCATTCTGCAACCAGTTTGACGCTATCGCCAATGCTTTGAATTGTAGCGTGATTTATTGCCATCACTTTTCAAAGGGATTCCAAGGTGGTAAGAAGTCCATCGATAGAGCTTCTGGAAGTGGAGTATTTGCACGTGATCCAGACGCCATCCTTACAGTAACAGAATTGGATGTACCAGAAAGCCTAGTAGAAGCCCACGGAATACCACTTAGAATCGAGTACACTTTAAGAGAATTTAAACCATTAGAGCCTACTGATATTTGGAACAGATATCCAATACATTATGTGGATGATGACGGAATTTTGAGTGAATATGAACCGGAATCAGTCGATGGAGAAAAGGCAAAAATGGCACAAAAAAATGCAGAAAAACGTCAATCTGCAGAGATGATTGAGTTCACAAATGCTTACGAAAAGTTATCAGAGCAGGTCCAAAATGGCACTTTAGAATATGTTTCGGTAGCAGAAATGATGAAGGAATTAAAGATAAAATCAAAGAAAACCTTTATGAGAAAAGCAGAAAATTTGGACGTATTTGACTTCGAAAAGAGAACAAATCAACTTGGTGGTGACGCTTCACCTATGGTCGTAATGATTACAGATTAAAAAGTATAGGTATGAAAAAACGACAATTTCATACCTATACACCTAGGTGTGAAAATAATAATTCATACCTAGTTACCTACCTAGGTATGTAAGGTATGAAATTTTAGAAATTTCAGCCCTAGGCAAAAAAAGTATATATACTACGTATATATATAACAGGTGTTACCACCCTACCTCACGGTCGTGTACACTACCCCACAAGTGTCGGCTTATAAATTTAGCCGAACACACGTTGGGGAGATACACGTGTACTAGGGCAGAAGTGATAACCCTAACATAATTGTGTAAAAATTAAAAAAATTCACAAATAAAAATTTTGATGAAAGGATAGAAAAAAAGTTTTATGATTAAAGATGAAAGTGGTACAAAGTTTCATAAGTCTTTCTTCATGGCTATGAAACATGTGCCAACTTCGACTGCTCAAGAAAAAAAGTTTAATACGAAAACTGGAGCGGTATATTTGGACGAAAGAGCAGCTAAAGCAAAAAAGTCTTTGGATGACGCTTTGTCTAAGTTTGATAAACTCATACCAGTAAAGTTTGATGTGCCTTCTCAAAAGGAATTGAACCTGGCAAGAAGTCTTGATACCAAAGTTGAAACAAAAGTACATCGTGGATTGCAAGGCCCAGTGAAGTTGAAAACTATCTGGTGCTTTCCAGAAGGTGACAACAAGGAGCAGAAGGATGGTATGCCAAAGACAACTAAACCAGATACCGATAATTTGATTAAGCAACTCAAGGACGTTATGGCAAATCGTGGATGGTTTAACAAAGGCGACCAACAAGTCGTGGATGAACAGACTATCAAGATCCATTCAAAGACTACAGGGATATTCGTGGATATCTCTGAAATATGACAGAAAGGGAAAAATTATGTGTAAAGTTTTAACGCAAGATAAATCAAGATTGGTGGATGTCTCAAACACAGATATTTATATCGAGCAGAAAGATAAACACATCTTCAATGTCTGTATTTACAGATTCAATCGTTCTGTAGTGCTGGGTACTTACAGAACAGAAGAATATGCAATGCTCATTTTGGATTTATTGGGTGAATACCTTGGCAGAGAAAAATACTTCAAAATGTCAGAAATGAACTATTTACCAGAACAGTGCCCATTCTAAAAGTACTAATATTTGATTTAAGGCTCAAAACAGAGCGATACAGGCGTTTTCTTGCGTAGGATGATAAAATACTCATTCCAGTAAAAACATCGCTTTAAATCGCTTACCTTATAGCCTAAAACGAAAGGAGAATTATTTATGGCTTTAGAAATTAAACAAAGACAACCTAAAGAATTACCAGAATGTATTGATTGCCAAGATGGCTATTACATTTGGTATGACCTATACAGTTACTGTATTTCAAGAATCAAAAAGGAACGCAGAGAAGATATTGCGTGGTACTCATCTTTGGAAAGTGCAATCTTTCATGTAATCAAACTCAAGGAGAAAGAGAATATTCAAACTCTTGGTATGCAGTCTCTGGCGGATAGAGTTTCGGCTCTTAAAACAGAGCAACATAAACTGGCAGAAACACTTGTTTTACAATTTGCAAAGATGAACAATACTAAAAATTGATTTTGAGGTATGAAGTGTAGCGTTTATTTTCATTTCTTGATATGGAACGATAAAATACTCATTCTGTATAAGAAATGAATTTAAAGGCTTACCTTGTATCGTAGAAAGGAAATGTATGATAAGAGATTTTAGAAGAATACAAACTGATATCAACCAGCTTCCTGACAACAAGTTCTTATCCACTCGTTATGCTTTACCAAACATCAAACAGTGCTACGTTGCAATCCGCAGAAAGAACCCTACCAAAAAGTTACTTGCGTTCTATATCCCAGAAATAAATTGCTGGACATCCTATCCATCCCAACTGAACCAGTATGACGACATTATTGCCTTTGCTAAAGTTCCATATTGCCATAATGGAGAAGTACAAGAATTTATCTCTAAGTACGATAATCAATGACATTTCAAAAAGGGCACATTCCAGCAGTAAAAAATCGATTCGGTAAAGATGGATATACACATCGAGGAAGGGTTGCTAAAAATTACATTATGAAAAAGATTGACGCAGAACTAGAAGAACGTGGTATGAAAGAAATCTCAAAAACTAAAGGCGGAGAACAACTGAAACTTGCACAGAAAGATAAAGAACTGAATGCAGCGGTTTCTGCAGTGTTAAGCAATTACTTAGATTTACTGGACAAAAAACCAATCCAAACTCCAGAAGAATGTGCAGAAAGATTAAACCAGTTTTTCACAAAATGTGCAGAAAAAGGACAACTGGCAACGATTGAATCTATGGCGCTTGAGTTAGGATTGACTAACCAACAAGTGAACAACATAATTGTTGATAAATCAAAAGGCGAAGTGGTTTCATTAATGCTCCAAAAGGCTAAGCAAATCATAGCTGCACAAGACGCAGAACTGGCTATGCGTAATAGAATCAACTCAATCCTCTATATCTTTAGATCCAAGAATTTCTATGGGATGGTGGATAAGAGAGAGATTATCAACAATAGACCAGAAAACGAACTGGATAAGAAATCAAAGGCAGAACTGGAAGATAGATATGCTGATATCATCGATATCGATTCAGAAAATGAAGAATAAAAAAATCGCAGAAAAGGGCAGAAAGTCGCAGAAAGAAGGCTTTTGCCTTTTTTCTTTTAAGCCTGGTATTATCGTGATTTTATTCTGCAGATATGGATGGTGTATATCGTTGTATTATAGCCCTTTATAGCGTGCCTATTTAAAGCGATTTAATCGCGGATGATATAATACTCATCCAGATATAAACACGCCTAAAACACGCTAAAAATGGCACTGTATGAAGTGCCTTAAAAACAAGCTGCGTAAAGGTAATAAAAAACCTACTAGCGACGTAGTAGGTTAGTTATAAAGCCGTGTTTTTGATTTTCTTTACACAGGTTTTTTATTTCTGAATCGGTATAATATCGTGCCTTTATTAGTGTTTCATTTCCTGCGTCGTCTTGAAAAATACCATTGTATAGCGGGGGCGTTTTTTCTGGGTAATGTTCAAGAATGATACGATATTGCATTTTTGACTTGCAACGAAAGCAAAGGCGTGCACTATTTGACTTGATAGCATTTGATACGTACTTAACTATAGGGTATTGAGTGGATAGTATCAAATGAATGTTACACGCACGACCTAGCGAGGCTATGCGTTCTATTGTTTGCATTAGTCGCTTGTTCTGTTCTATCAGTTCGGCAAATTCATCAATAACTAACAATATAGGCGTTTCATCGCTTTGCCTTTGCTCCAGTTTGTCCATTTTCTTATAACGTGATTCCATTAAATCGTAAATATTTTGAATAGTGTTCTCTGCTTGTTCTGCGTTTTTTGCAATCGGTAAAAGTAAATTATTGATATTTTTGTAAAATGATAACTCAACCCTTTTAGGGTCGATTAAAGCCAGTTTATACCCTTGTTTCATCGCTGATAAAATAAGGGCGTGAAGTGTAACACTTTTACCACTTCCGGAACTTCCGGCAATGAGTAAATGGGTATTGATTTGTATTTGTTGAGTATCGTTTATTTGTAAAAACATAGTGTTGTTTTCCTTTCATAAAAGGCGGATAAACCGCCTTATTCTTCATCTTCTTTTAGTGTGAAAGTGCCTTTTTCTTCATCGTCGTAATCGATGGTGTCAATCTCTGAATCATCAAACCATTCTGTACCATCGTACAATTGTATTTGGTGATAGTATCCGATTTCATCGGTAATGTGTTCCATGATTAGGCTATATGGTGGATTGATGTTTTCAATCGCTTTATTAAATAATTCATAAAATACTTCGTTCTCGTCGTCGTCGTTCTGTTCTGCGGTTTCTCTTGCTTTTTGATTCAAGGTTTCAAGGTCAATATTACCATATTCAATACATGCAGATTCATATATAACATAGTCCTTCATGTATCTATCTTGGTAATTACTAGCTTCATTCAATAATTCCATTACTGCATGATTTCCATTGATTGTATAGCCTACTTTATCAAATATTTTCGTTTTCTGTGTATCTCTTGCTATGAATCTGATACCCTCGATTATTCTTTTATTTGTCATGTTTTTTATCCTTCCATTTCTTCCTATTTAGTAACTGCTTTAATAAATTGATTTATTATTTCTAATTGCTTTTGTTTCTTTTCTGTATCGCTTAAATTTGATTGAAATATCTCTTTTGCTTTTTCTTCATAATATACTTGCAATCTATAAGACGGATATAGGCATTTTAATTTATTGATTCCTTTTGTGATTTTAATAAATGCGTTTTCTTCAAAAGGGTATAAAATCCGATTGTTACGTTTTATACATTTTTGATTTTTTAACATGTACGGCATATCGCAGTAACTAAGTTCTATATATTTCATTTTGTTTTTTTTCTCTTTCTTTTTATTTTGTTACTTCTTCAATAAATTTATTTATCATTCAATTTGTAATTTTTTCGGTTATCAAATCAACTTCACAAAAACCTGTAACTTCTAAATGTCTACCGTTTTTGCATGGTTTCCATTCTTGTTTGTTACATCTAACAATTTTATGTTCATTTGTCCATGTTTCACCGATTGTGAAATAATGGCTCCCTTCTGTTTGAAAATCTTTATTTTCTCCTAATATGTCGAGCTCTCTATATCCACCATTTTTACGGATAATGTCGGCGGCCGTTGTTTCAATTAAACAAACTTCTGTAAATGGTTCACCTATTTTATAGCGGTTTACAATTTTCAAAATACTTTCTTTTGTGTACTCTAAATGTTCTTTGTAAAATTCTTCTTCAAGATCTGACGCTCCCCAACTGCTAAACCACGTGTGTCCGGTGCTATCTGTTTCGGGCTTTTTATATTCTGTATTAATGTAAATCCCATCTTTCAAAATAATTTCTTCAACTTCTTTTTTCAGCAGTTTGCCCGTGTATTTGTTGGTACGTCTATAGCGGCGGTGTATTCCTTGCGTAAATTCAAAGAACATATTATATTTAACACTTTTATAGATAATATCTATATTTTCAATAACTCTTATACGGTGATTTTTTATGTCCGTTTTAATACTGTTGTCGTTCATTCCCATTTCTAATAAGTATAAAATATTTTTTTTCATGTTTCTTTTCTCCTTTTGCCTTACTGGCTTTAATGTGATATAAAGGAGTTGGAATATCTTACCTTTTGCGAGGGTTGGTGTTCCTTTTTTTATTCCTTATCCTTTATCTACTTATATTATAAACGTTTATATAAACTATGCAATAGTAAATATAAAACTTATTCATGATTTTATTAAAATATAGGGTATTTTATGAAAATAATTATATTTTTTTACATTTTGAAAGTGAGTAATATTTTGATTTTTCTTGCGTTTCTGATTACTTGGATGGCTCTTGATAAATTGTGATTGTGTTCTAACGCCTAGCGATTGCATGCGTTTGTTGTTCTGATTGCCTAAAAAAATTGCGATGGATGGTGAAGGGTACACCCCACCCCCTAGCACCAGGCAAGCGACGGGCGGGCTAACCCTCTATCCACCCGAAATTTTTTAAAATGGTGTTTAATTTACTCTTTACATGTAAATATAAATAGTGTATAGTTTATTCGTAAAACAAAGGAGAGCATTATGAGAACATTAAAAAGTGCTATTGGGTATATCCGAGTATCAACAGACGGACAAGCGGAAGAAGATAAATTCGGTATCGAAGTTCAGAAGTCGGAGATACTAAAGTATGCAGACGAAAACAATTACAGTATTATCGATTGGAAGATTGATGAATGTAGTGGTATCAAAGATAATCGTCCGGAGTTCGATAAAATACTCTATGGAGAGCATGTTACTAACCCACCAATAGAAGCAATCATTGTATTTAAGAATGATCGTGTTGCCCGTGATACAAAATTGTATTTCTATTACTTATACACATTGGAAAAGAGAAATATTAAATTATTATCTACCAAGGAATCATTTAAGGAAGGTGATGACTTTGCAAATATTTATCGTTCACTCTTAATGTTTGTAGCAGAGCAAGAAAGAAGAAACATTGCTTTAAGAACTTCTAAGGGCAGAATTGCGAAGGCTAGATATGGTGGATATAGTGGTGGCAGAGCACCTTATGGTTACAAAGTATTCAACGGCAATTTGGTAATAAATGAAGCTGAACGACCATTGGTTGAATTTGTGTTCAAAGAAAGAGATAACGGAGTGAACATGCTTACAATTGCTAAACATCTAAGAGAGAATAATTTTAATTCCAGAAGTGGTGGAGATTTTACTGCAGCTAGTGTAAAGAGCATTCTGAATAATGAGAAGTTGTATAAAGGGTATTACAAATATGGTGATATGAATTGGATAAAGGGAGTGCATGAGCCTATTTTGAAGGATGGTGAAGAAGAATGACGAAATATCCATTAGTGGTTCAAACCTGGTGGGATGTTGCCGTAAATGCACCAGAAGAATTAAGAAACAAGTATGTATATGTTTGGTTTTATCAATTGCCAAGTGGGCAAGAGATTCCGTTCTATGTAGGCAGTGGCCAAGGTTACAGATGGAAGTCAAAAGGTAGTAGAAATCGTGGATTTAAGCAGATTCTTTCTCACCATAAAAATGTTTATTCAAGAAAGATAATGTGGGGATTGACAGAGCCAATGGCAACCCACGTAGAGAATGAACTGAAAAGAATGTACATTGGTCTCGGCTATCAAATAATGGATGGCGAGATGAATGAAAATTATAAACAAAAACTATTGTGGGATAGAGCTGCAAGAAGAGAAAAAATTGGCAAAGGCATTTATGGTCGCAAGCAAACGCCTATAGACAAAGACAAGTTCTTAGAATATAAGCAGCTAGTAGACAATAAAAAAATCTCCATGCGAAAAGCATGCAGAGAGTTGGGTATCAGCACACATAAGTATTATGCGGAAGTAGAAAGGATGACATTATGTTAAACTTATTAGGAGAGATAATCATGTTGATTTTTGGGTTTATTGTAGCGTTGATTCAATTTATATTTAGTCTTATTCTGTTAGGGTTAATTTTTTATATCATTTTCCGTTTTTTAAAGAGAAAAGCAGAAGACAGGAGATATATGGAAGAATATCGTCATAAATATAGATTGAGACGTAAAGTAAGACGACAGGAACGTGGTTTCTTTGGAAATATGTTTGCTCCATGGGACTAAAGGGAACAAGAAATAAAGAATATTAAAAAAACAAAATATAATCTTTATTCAACGGAATAAAGATACACCAAAGGGTGTACATCTTAGGAAAGATGTATGCCCTTTTTTTATTTTGCAAAGGAGAGCACATGAAAAACATAGAGAGAATGCAAGGGATATTCAGAAACATATTGACTGTTATAGGGAATAGGAATGAGTACCAACCATGTGAAGATGGACTTGCGTATTTAATGAAAATGAAGGCGGAATACGTTTCTAAAAACGAGCTGCACGAAAACGTATTGGACTTGATTGCAGTATCTGGAAATGTCATGCGATACGCAGTCGAGCAAGAAGATTATGCACTTGCAGAGAAAATGAGAGAACTCATTTTTAAGATGTACGTATTTGACGCACAGGATTGGTTTGATAGTTTTATGATTGCACTTGAATACGATAGAAAGCCTAAAGAGCGGTTTTATATTCCCCGTAAGAAGATACTCAAGGGCCACGTAGAAACGCTACAGAAACTGGCAGATGGGGATATACAGGAGTTGTTCTTATCGCAGCCGCCGAGAACTGGCAAGAGTACGCTAACAATCTTCTTCATAACCTGGCTAATGGGTAAGTTCCCACAGTTTCCAAACTTGTATGTATCGTATTCTGCGATATTGACTGGCAAGTTTTATGATGGTGTACAGGAAATCTTACAAGATCCACATACATATAATTGGCAAAAGATTTTTCCAGATAGAGTGTTACCAAGCACAAATAATGGACTTTCTAACGCTAAGGACCAGACATTATCTGTAGATACAAAGAGACATTATCCAACACTTACTTGTCGTTCATTGTATGGAACATTGAATGGAGCGTGCGACGTTGAAGGCGGTATTTTGATATCTGACGACTTGTTAAGCGGTATTGAAGAAGCCCTTAACCCAGATAGACTTGAGACTGCATGGGGCAAGGTTGATAACAATATGCTTTCCCGTGCAAAACAGAGTACACGAATTTTGTGGATTGGTACTAGATGGAGTACAAAAGACCCTATTGGTAGAAGAATGGAACTTCTAAAAACGAATGAGAAGTTTAAGAATCATAAATGGGCGGATATCAGTATTCCTGCATTAGATGAAAATGATGAAAGCAACTTTGAATACGATTATGGAGTTGGCTTTTCTACAGAGACGTATCAGCAGAAACGTGCTTCCTTTGAGCAAAATGGTGATATTGAATCATGGCTTGCACAGTACCAACAACAACCAATCGATAGAGAAGGAACAGTATTCAATCCGAACGATATGAACTTCTTTGATGGCACTTTACCAGATTTGCCATGTGATTGGGCTTTTACAACAGTAGACCCAGCATTCGGTGGTGGAGACTTTGTTGCTGGTCCTATATGTAAGGCGTATGGGGATAAGGTGTACGTTGTAGATGTCATTTACACCAATGAAGATAAGACGATATCACAACCTACGATAGCGAGAAAAGCACGTGATAATGGAATTACAACGTTACGTGTAGAAGCTAATAAGACACTTGAGAGTTATGTTGAAGGTATCGAAGAAGAATTAAGTAAATTGAACTATAGATGTAATGTTGAAATGGTTTCTGCACCAACACTTGTTGCAAAGAATATTCGTATTTATGAGAAGAAGTCGGATATTCTTAACCATTTTGTATTCTTGGAGAGTGGTAAACGTTCTAAAGAGTATGAACAGTTCATGCAGAATGTGTTTAGTTTCAAAGCCAATGGTAAAAATAAACATGATGACGCTCCAGATAGTTTGGCTATGGCAGCTAACATGTATCAAGAGACTTTAGTTCCTACGATTGAAATTTTTGAGAGACCTTTTTAACATTTTTACCGAAAAATGCAAACACTATGCTTGTTTTTGCTTATAAAAGTGATAAGTTGGCGTTGTAATGAAGGGAATCTGATAGATGGCAGATACAGAAAAAACAAAAAATTTTACTGGAATAACGAGAAATTTTACAGGAAGAACGAAAATTTTGTTGAATGTCGCAGAGATCAATGAATCAAATATTTTGGAAAACTTGAAGAAGGCACTTGATACTCATACTAAGAACGCTCGAGAAGAAGAATATTTGTATAATTATTACAAGGGCAAGCAACCGATTCTCAATCGTGAAAAGACAGTAAGACCTTCTATCAACAATAAGATTGTTGTAAACAAGGCAAATGAGATTGTATCGTTCAAGACTGGATATTTGCTATATTCACCTATTCAGTATTCTTCAAGAACGAATGCACAATCAGATGAGATAAGCACGTTGAATAATTACATGGATATCAAAAACAAAGTAACAGTTGATAAAGATGTAGTAGATAACATGCATATCTATGGATTGGGTGTAAAGATTCTCTTACAAAGTGATGATGGTGATGATATTCCGTTCGATTTGTATAGTGCTGATCCAAAGAATACTTTTGTGGTGTACAGTTCTTCATTGATTGGAGAGCCTGCACTTATGGGTGTAAGGGTTTATACTGAAACCGATAGTTCCGGTATGGTAGATACAACGATTTATGAATGCTATACAAAGGATAAATACTTCAAGATTAAGAACGAAAAGATTATTGCAGCTAAGGGGAACGCATTAAATCAGATTCCAATTATCGAATATCCGTTGAATAACGCACGTATCGGAGCGTTTGAGATTGTATTATCCTTGCTAGACGCAATCAACGTAGTGCAATCCAACAGAATCGATGGTGTAGAGCAGTTTGTACAATCCCTATTGCTATTCCATAACGTAGATATCGATACAGATAAGGTCGATATGTTAAATGAAGTTGGTGCAATCAAGTTCAAGGACATCAACCCAAGCCTACAGGGAGAAATTAAATATCTTGTATCGCAACTAGATCAGACCAACACACAAACACTTATTGATGATTTGATTGATAACGTGCTTGCAATCGTTGGTATGCCACCAACAAAGAACAGTGGCAAATCGGCAGAAACTGGAATGGCAACCATCATGCAAGATGGATGGTATCTTGCTGAAGCTAGAGCAAAAGATACAGAAAACTTATTCAAGGCAAGCGAAAGACAGTTGATAAAATTATGTGCATATATCTGCAATAACACATCCAACTTGAAATTGGACCATAAGGATATCGATGTTAAGTTCACACGTAAGAACTACGAGAATATCCAGTCTAAGGTACAGGTACTTACAATGATGTTGCAGAATGAGAAGATTGCACCACGATTGGCTTATGCTACATCAAACTTGTTTGTAGATAGCGAAGGAGCATGGCTTGAATCGCAAGAATACATGAAACAAGCAGTAAATACTGAACAGGAGAAGGAAGTAAATGCAATTCAAACTAACTCCACGACAGATACAGAGAATTGAAAAGGAACTAAACAAAAGCAATATCATTGAAGTCAAGGTTGAACGCAACCAAGTTGTACTCATACAGGTATTGCGAAGATTAGTTCCAGATGAAAAATAAATAGACCGTTTCCAAACGTGGAAAGGAGAAACCCAAAGGGGTATCAATGTATGCATTCATGCATATTGAGATATCCCTTTTCTTTTTATTTATGCTAACAAATTTAGATTTTGACGAGATACATGCAAGCACGGAACGAATCGTAAATGCATATATCGATTCCAAAACAATGGAACTAAAGAAGAAACAAGAATACATCGAGTACGAATTGTACATGCTACTTGGAAGTTATTACATCGATGGCTTGTACAGTACAGGACTAACAAAGGATATCAACGTTACTTCGGAAGATATGCAAGCGTGCATATATAAGAACATTGCTGGAAAGACATTCAAAGATCGTGTTTACGAATACGTAGCAAATAACGATGTCCAAGCCATTGTTAAATTGCTTGATAGCGAAGCACACAGAGTGTATGAATCTGCAGCTTATAAGACTGCTACGGACTATCAGAAGGCTACAGGGAAAGAAGTGTTAAAGGAATGGAATACGCAAGGTGATTTAAAGGTACGTGATACCCACGAATACATAGATTCCATAAAGAAAAAACTTAATGAACCATTCATAACATTCGATTTGGATGAAGCACAATTCCCAGGCGGTTTCCAAACCGCTGAAAACAACGTGAATTGTAGATGTTGGTTGAGTTATACAACAAGTTCTTAACGGATAAATGGTCCGAGAAGATATGCGGAAGGGAAGTCGCAATACAAAATTCGCACATACAGGTAGAGAAACCTTAAATCGCAAATTTATACAGTTAGGGAAAACTATAATCGCAGGAGAAAAAAACAAAATGAGTTCTTTAAAAGAGTTACTAGGTAAAGCCTACAAAGATGGAATGACACATGAAGAAATTGATTCCGCATTATCGGAACTAACATTCCATGCAGACAGTGAGTACACAAATCTGAAAAACAACATTTCTAAACTTACTTCCGAGTGCAAGGATTGGAAAACAAAATACCAAAGCACATTAGACGCTGGTGAACTTGCGAAACAACAAGCAGAAGAAGAAAGAGCGAACATGTTGAACGAATTGAACACTTTGAAACGTGATAAGAACATCGCAGATTTGAAGTCTCAATATCTAGGGATTGGCTATAGCGAAGAATTGGCAAATGAAACTGCAATCGCAACATTAGATGGCAACACACAAAAGGTGCTAGAGAATCAGAAGAAATTTGCCGATGAGTTGGTTGCTACAACTAAGAAAAACTTAATTAAAGACAATCCTAAACCGCAAGGTACAGGAAGTGGAAATGCGAATGTAATGACAAGAGAGAAGTTTAGCAAACTTCCACCTAGAGAAAAGGTAGATTTCATCGCAAACCACAGAGACGAGTATGACGCAATTTATTCAGAAAATTAAAAGGAGACTAAAAGAAAATGGCAAACAAACCTTATGACAATTTTGTGCTAGGCAATGAGATTAAAGACCAGTTAATTTCACACTTAAATCATTCTATCTTCTGCAAGGCTGATACAGACTTAGTTGGAACTGCAGGAATGGAAAAGCACATCCATCGTTACTTCGGACAAATTGGAACAGATACAACTGCTTCTGGTGCTGAAGAATTAGCAATCGGAGCAGGAAACACTAAGTCCATCGAAGCATCTTTCACAGAAGAAATTTACAAGATCAAGTTAGTACAGGCAAATGGTGTATGGAGAGATGAAGAAGAAATGAAAGACCCACTCATTCCATTCACAATTTCTAAGAAGATTGGTACAGACTTATTCAACAAGTTAAATGCTGATATCGTTGCAGAATTTGCTAAGGCCACAATTACAACTGCAGTAACAGGAACTGATTTCTTCGGTGCAATCGTTGAAACACAGGCACAAATGAAAACAGACTTTACTGAAGATCCAGCAACAGGCAATGGAATGTTCCTTCTTGTGAACCCTAAGAACTACGCTAAGTTACGTAAGGCTTTAGGTGAGAACTTGAAGTATGTTGAATCATTCTCCCGTGTTGGCTACGTAGGAACAGTTGCGGGTGCAAATGTATTCGTATCTAATGCATGTCCAGATGGAGAAGCATACCTAGCAACAAATGAAGCAGTAACAGTATTCTACAAGGCTACAAATGAAGCTGAATTAGTGGATGTAGCCAAGCGTTCTAGCGAAGATGCAAATACACGTAAGAACACACTCTATGGTCGTGCTTACTATGTAGCTGCTTTAACAGACGCAACAAAGGCAGCAAAACTAACTATTGCCTAATTAAAGGATAAAGAAAGAAGGTGCTAATGATGACAGAGGAAACACTTAAAGCAATGATTAAAACCAACATTGAAAGTTCATCGGACATGACGATTTCCGAAGATGTCGTAAACACCTTCTTTCAATTATCTAAGAACGCAATATTGTTACGTAGATATCCATACGTACAAAACCTTGGTGATAAAGAATTACCAAGTATGTATGACAGTCTATGCGTAAGACTTGCGGTATATATGTACAACAAACAAGGTGCTGAAGGCGAGATATCACACACAGAAAATGGTGTAAGTATCAAGTGGGAAAATGGAGATTTACCAGAAAGTTTAATGTCGGAGATTATTCCGATGTCGGAAGCATGGTGATATCATGCGAGGACTAAAGAAAAACACGTACACATTCTATAGTGCTAAGTATTTAGGGCTAGAGAAACAAGTTGATGAATGGGAGCAACCTACGGGCCGATACATTCCTAAGTATGCTTTACCCGTTAAGCATAGGGGAAATATCAGTCCTAATATCGGTAGTTCTCAATTCTACATGTTTGGGAACTTATTGGAATACAGTAATGTAATTTCTCCACTACCAGTTGATACAGATATTGATGAAAATTCTGTTTTATGGATTGGTATTGAACCTAATGCTGAACATGACAATTACAACTATGTTGTAAAGCGTATAGCAAAGTCTAAGAATTTCTTGGCTATAGCGATTGGAAAACGTACAAGCGATGAAGATTGATTTATTTAATCTAGCAGATGTAGAGAAAGCGATAGCAGTTACCGACAACCATAAACAAAACATGAAGAAACGCATGATACGGCTTATGGAAAAGGTCCGGCAAGAAGCAGTCTTTGAAGCGAATAGGCTTTATCAGAGTGCAAGTTATGCAGGCTTTAAGGATGTAGTGATAAACGCTACACCAGTGCATGTAGAAGATGGCAAAATCACCTTCACATTGCGTGCTATGGGTTCTACAACGCTATTCATTGAGTTTGGTACAGGTATTTACCCAAGTGCTCCAAACGAAGCCTATGGACTAATTACAAGTGGCAATGTTGTCATGCATGGGCAGTATGGAAAGAAACAAGGATTGAAACCTAACGGATGGTTTTATAAAGGGGTTGTCGGACAAAACCCACCTTCCGATACAGAAATATCTACTAAGAAAGAAGGCTTGGTACATACATACGGAAACGCAGCTACACCATTCATGTATAGTGCACGAAAAGTAGCAGAAGAAACATTTAACAAGTTGATAAAGGAGTTGAAGTAATGGTTTTTATAGAACGATACATCATATCGGAAATTACAAAACAGTTGGAGAAAGACTTTCCTAACAAAAAAATCATTGTAAGCAATGACAATATCAACGCTAAGTCTACGTTTCCAGTTGTAACGGTTGTACAGTCTGATACATTCCAAGCAAGAAACTTTATTGATTCCAGTGGCAAAGAAACAGTTTGTGATGTCACCTTCGATATCAATGTTTATTCAAACGATAAACATGATCCAGTCGAAGAATGCATATTACTTCTACAGAGCATATCGAAGTTGATGATATCGAAAAATATGACATGCATTACCACAATCAAGATGGAATCAATGAATAATAACTCTATCCATAGATACGTACAAAAGTACACGGGTAGAGTTGCAGGACAATATTTATTTACACGATAAGAAAAGGAGAACACTAATGGCACTTCAAGATTTCAAAGCATTTCTAACTAAGTACACATTCTTGATGAACTCTGCAACAGGAAAATATCAAGATTTAAAGAAACTTATTGACATTATCAGTTATCCAGATATGGGAAGTGATCCAGAAAAAGTTGAAGTAACAACTCTATCACATGGAATCAAGGCTTATATCGATGGCTTACAGGATGTTAAGTCCTTCTCTTTTGAAGGCTACTACACACCAGAACTTTACACAAAGTTACAGGGTATCGAAACCGCAACAAAGACAAAGCACCAAAAGTTTGCGTTATTCATCGGTGGCACTGATGGAGATACACCTACAGGCGATTTAGGCTGCATTTATTGGACAGGTGAACTAACAGTTTATCTCAAAGGTGCAGGCTCTAATGAAGGTCACAAGTTGGCTATTTCCATTACAGTGGATGACAAACCAGAGTTTTCTGCAACAAAGAAAACAGACTAATTAAGCACCACAAAATAACTCAATAAAATCAAATAGGAGAAGAAGAAAATGGCAAAGGACATTAAGGTAACATTCGAGGATCAAACATTCACGCTTACATTCAACAAGCAATCAGTTAGACAGATGGAAAACGCAGGTTTCAACATCAATGACATCGATACAAAACCTAATACAACAATTGAAATGTTGTTTAGGGGTGCATTCCTAGCACGCCATGTTGGTGTAAAGGAATCAGTTGTA
>ERZ773027.663-NODE-663-length-20920-cov-5.738893_pt1 | contig 20920 bp, 22 predicted proteins | sample MGYA00511032_ERZ773027 | MGnify/ENA primary metagenome ERZ773027 (study PRJEB29015, sample SAMEA2738138) | human oral metagenome | biome: human oral; feature: human-associated habitat; material: saliva | place: China | collected 2190 ... | reverse complement strand
TCCTTCTAACTTAACTTTCTTTTTCTCCTGAAACCAGTGATTTAACGGGTTCAAAGCTGGTTCGGTGAATTGGGGTAACTCCTAGTTTTTCGAGTCCTTCTAGGTGTTTAGCTGTTCCATATCCTGCATTAGCAGTAAAATCATAGCCAGGAAACTGCTGATCGTAGTCCTTCATCAATTCATCACGTGTCACCTTGGCTACTATGGAAGCCGCTGCAATTGAAAGGGAATTAGCATCGCCTTTGATGATGGAGGTTTGTGAAATTGGTAAATCCAGTCTCATGGCATCTATCAAAAGGTGCTCTGGTTGAGGACTGAGCTGGGAGATTGCTTCCTTCATAGCCAGTTTGGTCGCTTCATAGATATTGACTTGGTCGATGACTTGATTATCCATGATACCAATGCCGATTGACAAGGCTTGGTCCTGAACGGCTTGGAAAATCTCCAGATGTTTCTTTTTAGGAATTTTCTTGCTGTCGTTGAGGCCTTGAATCTTACAATTTTGAGGTAAAATAACGGCTGCAGCGACTACAGGTCCAGCTAGAGGACCACGGCCAACCTCATCAATACCAGCAATTAAGGTCAATCCTTGCTTATAAAGTTCTTTTTCGTAGGAAAGCATGGATTCCAAACGAAGATCCTCATCCAATTTTGCCTGAATAGCTTTTTTGCGCTTGCTGATTTCCTTTTGAACTCCAGAGCGATTGTCCTTTTCAAGATCTAAAAAAATAGGGTTATCAAGGTCCTTGACTGTAGCAAGGAGTTCTTTGATTTCTTTAATCGTCGCCATCGAGGTCTTCCAATGTATCTAAGGTATAGTTACCGAGTTTGCCATCACGGACTTCCTTCACGAAGAGACTGTAAAAGCGGTCATAGTCGTCACGGAAACCGAGAGCACGGGTCATATCCATAATAATAACAGGTGCTTCTTCCTCAATTTTCATTTGTTTGAAGCGTTCAGCCAGCTTTTCTGGATAATGTTCTTTGAAATAATTGAGGCCAAAAATAGTTACCTCATCCATAGGAAGCAACTGGTCTTTAATAGCTCCAGTCAAGGCCAACTTAAGCGCAACAGTTTCATCTTCAAACTTAGGCCAAAGAATTCCCGGTGTGTCTAGGATTTCAATGTCCTTATTAGTTTTGAGCCACTGTTGTCCCTTTGTAACTCCTGGTTTGTTTCCGACAACAGCAATTTTCTTGCCAGCCAAACGGTTCATGAGAGTGGATTTACCAGCATTTGGAATCCCAATAATCATGGTACGCAAGGTTTCAATCTTGATACCACGTTCTTTTTGGCGAGCAATCTTATCAGCCATGAGCTTTTTAGCCGCATCTGTTACAACTTTTACAGTTACTTGTTCTTTGGAGTTGATAGCTAACGTCTGGATTCCTTGTGATTCAAAATATTGACGCCATTCCTTGGTCATTGCTGGGTCGGCTAAGTCCGCCTTGTTTAAAATCAAGAGTTTTGGTTTGTCACCAACAATTTTAGTCAACATAGGATTTTGACTAGATAGAGGTAAGCGTGCATCAACCAAAATCGTCACAAAATCAACAAATTTTAAATTTTCCTGCACCTGTCGACGCGCTTTAGACATGTGACCAGGAAACCATTGAATAGTAGCCATTGAGTTTTTTTCCTTTCGTAGCAAGGGTTTAGAGCCCCTATTTTATTTTACTATTGTCTAAACACCAAGCGAACACCAAAACTACCATGCAATGGAAAAACCTCTGATTTGATTCTCGCTTGATTTCACAATCTTTATATCAAACTGTGGGTGGTATTTGACAATATCTTTTTTGATTTTTAATAGTAAATTTGAAACAATATTTTTAGGTGAGTAACGTGGACTAAGATGTAACAAGTCTTTGAACTCATCAACACTTAATTCTACTTTATTGCTATTATCACTAGTTTCAATGAATTTTTCAATCATTCTGGAATATTTACAGGTATAACTTTTCAATTCTTCAAAATGGAAATTGTGATTTTCTACAAATTGATTTAAGGCTTTTACAGTATTTTCTTGTGAACGATTTATATTATGTGTATAGCCCATTGTTGTCTCAAAGTTAGCATGTCCTACTCTAGTCATAATATCTTTCACTGCTATGTGCATCTCATTGCTTTGAAGGTAACTAATATGCATATGCCTAAACGAATGGGGAGTAACATGTTTTACCCACTTAAAACCATAGTCACTTAAACAATTTGTCAATAATTTTCCTTCTATTCGTTTCAAAATTTGACGAAAAGTGCTTGATGTTATTGGAGAGCCGTATTCTGTTCTAAATACACTTTCAGAATGTGTAAAAGCAGGACAGGGATGTTTCTTCATATAAGCATCAAACTCTTTATTTCTCTGTATTGTCCTTTTAATAGCTTCGCTTGCAGCTTCAGGCAAAGCTACTTCTCTAATTGAATTGAGTGTTTTAGTTGTATCAAAATGAAATTGTTTAACTTTTAAACAATGATATTGAAGTGCTTTATCAATATGCAAGATTCCTTTTTCAAAATCAATATCTGATGGTAAAAATGCTGCTTCACTAATTCGAATACCTGTAAGCAACAATACTATAGCAAGATCATAATAGTTTGCATTTCTGCATTGGCGTAACACATCAAAAAATGCATGTAATTCATGGATTTCTAGAAATTTAGAATCATGTCTTTCTTTTGCTTTACGCCTTTTCTCTAGTGAAATATCTAGTTTTACCGCAGTCATTGGAGAAAACTTAATGACATTATATAACACACCATGATTAAAAATCTTATTACAAGTACTTTTTATATGAGTCATTGTTGAAGGCGATGCATCATACATTTCTAAATATTTATTGAGACTATTTTTCATCAGAAGTGGAGTAATCCTGTCTAACAAAAAATCATCTCCTATAATTTTCCCAAGACGCTTCATAACCAGTAGTTCTCTCTGAATTGTTTGTGGTTTAACAGAGACACACCAAGTCTGAAACCAATTTTCTTTTAACTCTCCAAATGTTGTAATCAGTTCAGGACTATACTGACTTTCAAATGAAGTAGTTAGTCTATCTATTTTATCAAGAACCTCTCTTTCAGCTTGTTTCCTCGCCCTACTAGTATTCTTAGTATAACTTACAGTTACTGATTTCCACTTTCCTGTTAGTGGATCTTTGTACTTTTCAACCACTTGATATAAGGGTTGCCCTTTTGAATTTGTTTTAGTTACATAATACATAATTTAATTCCTCTTAACTCTTAAAAAGAAATAAATCATTGTTGTATAGAATAAATAACTACCCTATATTATACCATGACTTCCTTATTTTGTCCGCTTTTGCTTCCATCTTAAGAAACTTTCAAATCCTTCTAGATTAATGAAAACAAGTTTATGGGTTGGGTTAATTACATACATGGAAAATGTTCTGTTTTCTCGCATTTCTTTAATCCATCTGTTCAATGTATATTGATTTAAACCATCCCATCTTTTTAGAATTCCTTTCTTATCGGCCCATTCTGCAATGGAATTTTCGACAGATATATATTTTATATTCATGTCATCATCCTTCCTAAAAAATATTTTCTCCTCCATGGCATGACTGATGAAGTCATCATAAGAATTTCACTTGCTGCTCTTTTACGGTGGCAGCCTGAACGGTCAGAAGTATCATTGTATATCATTTGTATCATGGCATATAAAGTATCGCTCTATTTTATTGATGGTTTTAATGTCGCTCTTATCATGGCGAGCCATTCAAAACTGCTCCACAAATGAGGAAAGTACCATTTTGGACTATTCAATTGTCAAAGAACAAATAAAAAAACTCCTCATTTTCACACTCTATGAAATTGAGGAGATTATTTTCTAAAGCGAATTTTATCAGGAAAATCTGTCAATCCCAATAGATAGTCTGTACTGACATCGTAAAAGTTTGAGAGAGTTACCAATACATCTGCTGTTAACGTATGCTCACCCCGTTCAATTTTAGCATAAGCTGAGTTTGTAAACGAAAGTATTTTAGCTATTTGTTTTTGGGTCAAATCGTGATCTTCCCTCAAATCTCTCAAACGTCTGTACATCTAGCTTTCTCCTGAGAAAAGTATAATATATAAAACTAAGAAATCATTCAAAGTGTCCAAATTGGACAATTAAATTTAAAGTTAATTTATTAAACACATCTCGCAAGCATATCTATTATAGGTAAGACAATATTAAGAAAGACGGTCAAAATCTATTAACCGTCTAAAAATAAAAATGTTATAAGACATTAAAAAATTAGCAAAAATCGGGTAACAAAAGTTACATAATTTTGTTAAGGAAGGAATTAATAATGTTCAAATTACTGCTAAGCAGCAAAATGAAGAAAATGTGCACTTAATTTGACAATTCAAGACTCTAAAATAATGTTTATTTTGTTAAACTGAATTAATGGCGAAATTATATAGTAATTATAATTTAATAAACATCCTATAAAGTTAATACTAGTTTGTATTCAAGAGTCTTCTACATTTTTAGTGAACTGTTACACTAAATAATAATCAATCATTTGAGTCATAACAAAATGAACTTCGTTATACTCTAATAAAAAAATAAATAACCTAAAAACAAATTTTAATATGGAGTTTGGTATATAGATTAATTATAAATATTCACCTACTTTTAACCAAAATATTTATGAATTAAATTTTCTTATTGGTAAAAATACAATTAAATTGATAAATTAAACCATTATCCAATTAAATTTTTTGATTTAATCTCTTTCCTTTTGCCATTAAAACTAGAAAAGTTAGTACCTTAAGTACTATCGCTATGGCAATCCCGCTAACTAATATCAAAACGACTTCAATTAGCTTTATCTCAGTTGATAAATAGAGTATCACTATAGTAACTAATGTACCTCTTATAACTATCCAGTAATCTTGTAATGATACAATGATTTATTCTTATCAGTTTTTTTAAAAAATTTCTATTTAAATTTATATTGACGATACTTGATAAATTCACGATCTTGTATAAAATCAGTGTTAGCAAAAGAACAAATAAAATGAAGAAAAAAATGTAATCCAGAGTGAAATGACAAGCATATAATTGAAATGTGATAATGCTTAAAACTAGATTTGAAGAATTAATCCAATCCTTACGTAAATTTATATAATTCCACTTAAAACGAAAACTAAATAAATTAGAAAATTTGTTGAATAGACTATTTTTTACTGACAATCTTCTATTTCTTTCGAAAAAGTAAAAAACGGAGTTGTTGCAAATAAATACTACTAACAAATATAAACCAAGTAAAAAGTATCTAGAATTATAAAAAGAAAGAAAACTAGTTATAATAAAAATTATTTGTATGATTTTTCTACTTCTATTTGAATAGACATATCTAGTCTGATTAATTACGAATAGTGCTGAAAGAATATCTAAGTAAATATTCTTTCCACTTAGACAAACAATAATAATAGATATTAATAAAGAAGTTTTTTCACTAATATAAAAATTTTTAAAATTTATCATAATAATTAGATCCTAAGCAAAATGACAAAACGTATTGCTCACTTCCCCTTTCAAAGATAGTCCAGTTAATAATGTTTCCATCGTAATAAATAAATTCACTTATTACTTTAAATAATATTGTTGAAAAATCAACAACTAATCCGCTCCCAATTTTTTTCAAGTACGACTCTTTACAACTCCATAAAACCGAAAATCCTAAATTATAATCATTAAAACTTTTTTTTACCAGACTAATTTCATCTTCTGAAAAGAAGTAATCCCACATGATTTTTTTCTTGACTATTTGTATGTCAACTCCTATTTCCATCGTAGATATTGCAACCACTAGATAACTACCAGAATGAGATATATTATAGTGAATGTTAGTATTTTTCAAATAGGGTTTCCCATATTTCCCGTAACCAATATCGTTTGTTCTTATATTATAGTTAAAATACTTTTTTAAAATAAGTTTTAGCATAGAAAAGCTACTTGAAAAGTCCGTACTTTCAGCTATAAACATTCTAATATGGTTAGTTTTATAACTCTCGAATAATAATTCCTGAATTTGCATCCAAAACCACTTCCTCACCTGTTACTAAAAGGCTTGTTGCTTCTTCAATATTAACTATTGCTGGAACCCCTAATTCCCTAGCAATTATGGAAGCATGAGACAACACTCCTCCTATCTCTGTAATTAAACCCTTTACCAACGGAAAAACGGGAGCCCAACCAATATCTAAGGATTTGGTCACAAGAATTTCATTTTCGTTTATTTGACCTAAATTATCTATACTATCAACAACTCTCACTTTACCTCTAACTACTCCACTAGAAACTGCTAACCCCTTTAGATTGCTAGAATTTTGAGAATATTTTTCTGAATAGGATATTCGCTCTAATTTTATCTGTTTAACTCTAGTTTTTATAACTTCAATATCTATGTAAAAATTATTTGTAACTAAATTTATCAATTCATCTTCTGTAAAATCATAAAAGTACTTATAGTATGATTCTGGAAGTCTATTCTTGAACTCTGATACAATACGTCTAAGTTGATAAACTAATAAATATAGATAATGTTTATTGTTTTCGCGGTATCTAGTAAATAATCTAGCTTTTTCAATAACTTTTTTTAGAATAAAAAGATACACTTTATTTTGTGAACTTAATTCTACATTATTTTCTACTACTTTTACAAAATCAAAATCAAAATCGTCATTTATTCCATCGAATTTCCAAAGGTATACTACTAAAGATAAAAAACTAGACGGATTCTCTCCCCAAGTCGGAATTGATAACTCCAATTCAGAACTTCCTCGATGTCCATAATCCTTAAGCAAATCATCAATTGCTTCTGCTAATTCAGAGTACCCTTCTTTAGATAATAGATCTGACCAATTTTTTTGTCTTAAAATAGTACATATTTTTGATTTTTCGGTATTAGGCACTAAATTTTTCAAATTTTTGATTCTAGGAATAAGTTCCGCAATTTTTATTCCATTTATATCAGAAAGTAAATCCATCAATAAGGTGTCGGATAAATTCTTTTTTTGCAATAGATATTTCGATAAACTGACCATAGAAAATGATGCAGAAGTTGCTTCTGTATGAAGAAACATTTCTTTAGTTATCAAATTCTTAATGTTGAAAAATTCTGTAACTAATTGATTTGTTGAATATAGGGAAAAATTCTTTGAATTATAGTTTTTAGCGAAATTTTCTATTCTGGAATAAGATTTCTCTGATTCATTGGGTAAATTTTTAAACATTTTATTATTTGATAATATAACTCTGAAATTCTTGAAAATCTTTTTCCAGTCCAGAGAGTAATCGACTTTAGACCACTCAGTGTTATTACCGCCAATAATTTCATCCATTTTAGGAAATCCGAGAATTTCATTTGTAAAATAATTTATTGCTCCTAAATTGTATTGAAGTTGAAAATTTTCAAGCTTTATAAAACAAATTTCATCTATATTATATGATTTGGATAAGAATTTAAATGATTTTCTTAAAAGATTATTTATCATTTCTCCAAACATAGACCAACTTAAAATTGACATCTCACCTGGCAGAACTTCCCCAACATTACCGTAAGTCCAATGATCAAAAGGCTTTTTATCTCCTAAAAATAATTTAATTCTTCCTAACGTAGTGATCGGTCTTACCTGAAGAATAAAAATTTTTGAATTTTGAACAGCCCACTCAATATCGCAATAATATCCTAGCTCTCTTTCTAATTTACTTCCTATTTGAAAAATTTGATTATAAATATTATTCTCATCCAAATCTTTAATATCATTCCTAGCTATGCTTATCCTACCAGCAGCATTGGAATTCCCTGAAACAAATTCATCTAGAAACAAATTATTATATTCAATTAGAGCCTCCGATGCATCGCTTGGACTTTTCGTAAATAAAACGCCCGAAAAATCAGGTAAAATCATTCTTTGAATTATCACTGCAACTTCTGAATTTATTTCAGAAGTATATCCTGAGATAAATTGCTGGCTCCTGTATACTTCAAAGATATCATTAATTAATGAGTCTTGACTAACATTTAATTTTGACAAAAATTGACCTGCGTAGGACTTTATTTCATTATCTTCATAAGGAGAAGACGATCTCACAGCAATACTTCCCGAAAAAGACCTTCCGAAGTAACTTGTACACATTTCTAATACTGAATTAGAAAAATCTGTAATGTCTAACTCGCCACTGCCTACTTTCCTTAAAACTGAAATCGGGATAACAAAACCATTAGGAACATCAACATATTCAATTTTTGATAATTTAGTCAGGTTTAAGGCTTTGACACCAATATCATCTTTAAGGTTGCTAGGTACTGTACTATTCAAATTTACTATCTTCATAAAGTATTTTTCCAATCTCTAAATTTAGAGTATCTGTATTTTCTACATGTCCCAAATAAATATTATCGACCTTATTTTTCTTTAAAATATTCTTATTAAATTTGGTTAATGTTTTTCCTGGTCCTACTTCAAAAATACCATCTACATCTAAAGATAATGTTTCAATTACTTTAATCCAATTGACTGGTGATATTAATTGTTTTGGTAAATTAAATAACACCTCATCCTTGGAGTTGTAATATTCTCCTGTTAAATTATTCAGAACTTTCATATCTTCAATTTTCATAGCAATATTCGTAAAATCACTTCTCTGTATAAAGTCTCTAAATTTTTCTGAAGCATCCTTCATTAAAGGTGAATGATAACCCTGATTAACATTCAAAACTATACATCTGGTACTTTCTGCAAGTTTCTCTTGCAAATGGTTAATAGCGGATATTGATCCAGAATAAACAATTTGCTTATAGGAATTAATATTTGAGGGAAATAAGTTCTTTATATTAAGTTGGGATATTGATTTATTTATATTCGAAATATCTGAGTCTGTTACAGCAATCATAGATGTTTTTTCAGGAAATTGATTGAATTGAATTACTTTATTTCGAAACATTACTAAGTTCAATAACTCAGATAGAGAAAGAATGCCTGATACATACAAAGCACTATATTCTCCCAAACTATGACCACCAGTATATTTTATTTTGATTTCACTACCATTAATCTTAGACTGAAAAGCATAATAAGTAAGAATTTCTGCGACAATAATTCTTAGTTGTGAAAACTCATCAATCTTCGCTACATCAGTTAATAAGTCTATAACTTTAACAGAAGTATATTCCTCTACTGATTTACAAAATTTCATAGATTCTTCGGATGAATCTATGAAATCCAATCCCATTTTATCGTATTGACACCCTTGTCCAGGAAATACTACACCAATTATCATTATTTCTCCATCTAAAACTTATAAAATACTGTATCCACCATCTACAATAATTTGCTGACCACGAATCATATCAGCCTTACCTGATACTAAGAAAAATACTGTGTCAGCTATATCTTCAGCTTTTACTAACCTTCCTGCAGGTGTTCTCTCGCTACCATCCTTTAGGATTTGAACTCCACTCGGAAAACTTTTTAAAGCATCAGTTTGGACAACACCACCAATTACAGTGTTAACAATGATATTTCTATCTGCTAATTCAATAGCAAAATATCTCGTTAAAGTTTCAATAACCGACTTAGAAGAACCTACTGCACCATATTCTGGTATATAACGTTGTCCTCCCATGCTCGAAATATTAATAATGTATCCCCCATTTTTCATCAAGGGAACTACTTTTTGAATGCACAAAAATGGGGCTTTGCTGTTTACATTCATAGTCCAGTCCCAATCTTTTAATCGCATATTTTCTAATTTTTTATGTACACCTGAAGCAGCATTATTTATAAAAATATCAATTTTATTAGTAAAATTTGTAATATCTATAAATAATTTTTTTATTTCGTTCTCATATGCTAAATTTGCTTGAACAGCATACACAGAAACATCGTATTCTTTCTGTAAGTCTTTTTTTAACTTTAGAGTAGAAAGCTCATCCATAAAATAATGTAAAATAATTGTTGCTCCTTCTTTTGCTAACTGGGTAGCAATTGCTTTCCCTATTCCTTTAGAACTGCCAGTTATCAGAGCAACTTTACCGCTTAATGTTTTACCAAACAATTGACAACCCTCCATACATCCATTTTGATGCCTCTCCACCAATAATTAAAACTTTGTCACCGATATTAACTTTATTACTTTTCTTCAGTTGATCTAATGCAATAAATAGTCCAGACGTAGAAGTATTTCCAGTTTTGTCAACCGTATAAAAAATTTTGTCAGATTCTACCCCAAAATTTTTTCGAAGATCTTTTATATCATTTTTCAACGTATTGGGATTTGCCTGTGGAAAAATAATAAAATCATAATCGTCTAGATGTCTATTAGTAAGTTTAGTCATATCTAGAACAGCTTTTCTAGATAATTCAGTGCCTTTTTCTAATATCATATTTGAATCGTGTTTCCATTTTGAAAATCCTTTATCCAAATTTTTTTGAGACATTGGGAATACTGCACCACCACCTAAAAGTTCCATGCCTGGTTTTTCACCTAATCCCACTGAATTAGTTTTTACATCTTCTATGAGACTACCATTGGAGTTTGCAGAAATGATAATAGCACTTGCTCCATCACCAAACATAGAGAGGTTTAACATATCACTGACCGAAGGTTCTTTATTCATTTCAATTTCACAAAAGATTGTTGGTGACATTAAATTAAAACAACAAACTAATACATTTTTAGACTTACCTAATAAAATTTCATTATTAGCTAAGTCTACTGCTTGGAGAGCACCTGAACAAGCAGCATGAATTTCATACGTTTTACACTCTTTTATTTCCAATAAATCTTGAACATAAACAACTGAATTTGGCATTATATAATCAGATTGAGCAGTAACTAAAAAAATACTATCAATATCGGACGTAGCAATTTGTGCATCTTCTATAGCTCTTCTAGCTGCAATTGTCGCCATCTCATATCCGGTATATTTCATTTGTAAATCATCATTCAAATCTACTGACCAGAAACGAGATTGGACTCCAACATTATCCAAAATCCACGGATCAAGTTCAAAATAATCGGATAATTCATCATTAGTTATGGGATCATTGGGTAAAAAAGAACCCGTTCCAATAATAAAACTATGCTTCATATATTCCTCCCTCTAATACTAAGACTGTATTTTCTCCACCCATTCCTCGTGAAACTTTAATTGCACTTTTTCCTTTAATTTTTACTGCTTCTGATTCTATTTTTATCTGAGAGAAGGGATTATCTGCTTGATTAATAAAATTTTTCGGTATTTCTTGTTTATTTAATGAGGCTATTGTGGCAATTGTTTCAACCGAACCAGAACCACCGATTAGATGTCCTAAAGCTCCCTTGTTTGCACTTAAATATATATCCTTATCAAATAAAGAATTTATTGCATTTAGCTCTGATAAATCTCCCAATTCAGTTCCTGAAGAGTAGCAATTGATAAAACCTATATCATCTAATTCAGTATTACTGTTCTTTAAGGCTTCAACAATGCATTTTGATAAAACAATTCCTTCTGGATCTAAATCCAAAAAAGTATTACCTTCATGATTAGAATAATAGCCCTTAATCTCAGCATAAATTTTAGCACCTCTATTTTTGGCGTGCTCATATTCTTCTAATACTAGCATTCCTGCCCCTTCTCCCATGACAAAGCCATTTCTTTCTTTATCAAAGGGGCCACTAAAACTATCCTTTTGACTTGTCAACAAACCTAAGCCATCGAACGAGGCAATATTTAATATTTCAGTTAGTGAATCAAAACCACCGCACAATGCAGCAATCGAATCTCCTCTAACAATTGATTTATAACCCAAACCAATAGCTTGGGTACTTGCTACACCATTATTCATCAATTGTAGATTGTCTCCCCCTATATCGAAAAGCTCTGAAACATATTCAATACAGGCATTGGGGATAGATTCTAATATAATTAATGGTTGGATTGTATAAGGAGCAACCTCACCAAATTTTTTTGAATTTATAACTCCATTTTCAAGAGAAGATTCTAAAGATTCAGTAATGTGATCAAATGGTGCAAATTCTTTAGTACACCCTAAAAAAATTCCAAAATCCTCTTTAGCAATATCTCTCTCAGTTAAAATGAGAGAATCTTCTATTGCTTGAATAGCCGAAGCTAAAGCATAACCTTCTCCATCATTAAGTAATTTTCTCATTTTTTTATTAGGAATTTGCTTCTTTATCTTGAAATCTTTTACTCTTGCCAATAAGTTTGTTTCAACACCAGAAGATTGTAAGCAATCATCAATACATATACCATTTTTTCCGTCAAATAAATTAGTGATGAATTCATCATAATTATTCCCAAGTGGATTTACTGTACCAATTCCAGTTACAACTACTCGTTTTTCTCGCATAGTTAGTACCCCTTTTTGATAATCTTAATTTTTTTAATTTTTGCAATTAACTTAGTATCTGTTTTTATATCAGCAGAAAATGTATACTCTTTTATTGTTTCTTTTTTTAGTACAATTTCAGCTTTTAAACAATCCCCTGGTCGTGCATAATTCTGAAACTTAACTTTTTCAAAATTAAGCTCAAAAAAATTTGGAAATTGGAACGATTCCAAAAATAATGTAAGGCTTTGGGAAATCATCTCCAATAAAAGAACTCCTGGCAAAACTGGAAATAAAGGGAAATGATCTCCAAAAACATCCTCAGACCTTGGATAATGCCAAATCTTCATTGATTTTCAATTTTGTACTTTCGGTAATAATCCTATGCGTATCTAGATAAATAATATTATCAATCATGCTAATCTTGTCCATAGATATACTCCTTAAAAATTACTGAAGCATTAGAACCACCAAAGCCCAATGAGTTTGATAATGCAACACTAACTGGCATAAACCTTTTATTATTTGGGGTATAATCCAACTCGCATTGACCATCTTGATTATCTAGATTAATTGTAGGTGGAACAACATTATCTCTAATAGCTAATAAACAAACTGCTGATTCAAGTGCTCCTGCTCCAGAAATTAAATGACCTGTTGTAGATTTTGTAGAACTAGTAATGATTTTATTTCCAAATAGTTTTTTAACAGATAAACTCTCTGTATAATCATTATCCTTGGTAGATGTTCCGTGCATATTGATATAGTCTACTTCTTCTGTTTTTAACTTAGATACTTTTAAAGCTTTAAGCATTGAGCTATAGGCGGCTGAACCGTCCATTGGTGGATCTGTTAAGCTTACATTAGAAGTTGTTGAACCATATCCAATAATCTCACCATAAATTTTTGCCTTACGTTTTAATGCATGTTCCAATGATTCACAAATGAGTGTTGTCGCTCCCTCACCTAGTACAAATCCGGATCTATCTTTTGAAAATGGTCTAGAAGCTTTCTTAGGATTATCATTAAATGAAGTGGTTACAGCACCAAGTAGGCAAAAACTCATTAAATCGATTTCGTTAATCATAGAATCACACCCCCCAGCAACAACTACTTCTGCATCTCCACTTCTAATTAAATTAAATGCATTCCCAATAGCCTGAGTACCTGTCGCACAAGCTGTTGAAAGAGAGTACACTGCTCCACCAAATTCATTATTCATAGAAATAACTTCAGCACAACTATGGTATTTATTTTTCAAAAAATCACCAACACTAACAAAAGGAATTTCTTTAAAATTAGATTGGATACTATTCAAAATAGGAGTAAAATCTTCTATAAAATCTCGTTGCCCAGAATTCCCATAACTAACAGATACTTTTTGAAAATCTGTATTTTGTCTAGAAATTCCAGCATCTGATAAAGCTTCTTTAGTTGCACCTAGAGCAAATGCTATTGAACGTGAGACATATTTTTTTAGTTTTTTATTTTCTAGTCCACTTGTAAAATCAAAGTTTTTTACTTCAGCAGCAATTCGACAAGGAAATGTAGTTGCATCAAAGATAGAAATTTGATCTATTCCACAGTTACCATCTAAAATGTTTATCCAAGCTTCTTCACGATTATTTCCAACTGGTGAAACTATACCAATTCCAGTAATTACAACTCTTTTAACCATTTTACTCCTCCCTATATAGGACGTCTAGCATTGCTTCGGTAGCTCGACAATCTTCTAAATCAGTTGTATCGAGCAAAGATACTAAACAATTTGAAAAGCTTAAAATCATACTATCTTCAACATATGCCTTTCCTGAACAAATAATAACTTCTTCCTGAATTTCATCAATTGAGACCTCCGTAATAATTTGTCTATCTACCAGAAGAACTTCCCTAAAATAGGAAAGTTCTTCAATAGATAATATCACTGGACGTTTGGTTTGTTGAGAAGATTTTACTATTAACCATGCTAAAGTTTGAAAAACTGATTCACAAAGTAAATTATTTGAGTACTTTATTCTTTTATCCTTATTATTTGAAATCAATTCATCACTTTTGGTAATATTTTTAAAACCTTTTGCTACTTTCCATGATGTATAATCAGTAATTCTATCTATTAAATGAAATCTCATAAACTACTCACTAACTTTCTCATAAAATAAATCAACTAAGTAGCTTACATCCAAAAGTTTCAGCAAATCTTTTGTACGGACTTGAACAGATAAATCTTTTGAAAATTCAGGAAACTTTTGATTTAAGATACTCATACCAGCTTCAGAAACAAAACCTTCATCATCAAAGAATTCATCTTCAGATAATCCACCACGGATACTTTCTTGAACCTCCTTCATTGACAATTTTACATCTATTTCTTTGCCGACCTTAAACAGTAAATCGATTATATCTAAAGATTCTGCATCAAGATCTTCAATCAACTTAGAAGACATTTCAATTTCATCAGACTCTACATCTAATGCATCTTCAGCTACACTTTTAAGTACTTCAAAAATTTCTTCTTTTTTCATTATATTTTCCTTTCTTATTTAACAGATAGAGCAGCGCCAAGTCCGCCTCTAACAAAATAATTCTCGCCAGTAATAAATTTAGCGTCATCCGATATAAGAAATATGACTAACTTAGCTACATCTTCGACATCACCATATTTCTTTAAGGGTGTTAATTTCTTTATTTGTTTTCCTTTTTTATCAATTGCTTCCTTACTCATCTCAGTCTCCAACATTCCAGGTGAGATGGCATTTACACGTATGTTAAACCTCCCAAGCTCTACTGATGCTGTCCTAGTTAGTGCTTCTAGTCCGGCCTTTGCAGCGGAATAGTGAGCTAAACCTGCCCACCCTATACTTCCCATAATAGATGAAATATTGATAATATTTCCATTACCATTCTCCAACAACATAGGGAGAGCATTATTTAAACAATAAAATGCACCGCTCAAATTTAAAGCTATAGATTTATCCCACAACGAACTTGACATATTAATCAATAATTCATCATAAGATGCTCCAGCATTATTAACTAACACATCTAGTTTAGAAGTATATTTTTTGATTTCAGCAAAACATTCTTCTACACTTTCAAATTTTGAAATATCACACTGGATTCCTTTCACAATCTGATTTGGTTTAGCTAATTTCTCAATTTTTTCTGCCGACTTCTTATTTGATAAATAAGTAAAATAAACATCGTAATTTAAATCTACAAGCATTGTGCATATACTTCTTCCAATACCTCCACTACCACCTGTGACAATCGCAGATTTCCTCAAGCAAAAACCTCCTTTATGAACTTTTTAGTAAATATAGTCATGACTTTAAATTAATTATATGTCATAATATCCTTTTTTTGTCAAGAAAAAAAAATTGACTTTTTTAATAACAAAATATATAATTATGATGACTACAAATGTTTTTTTAGTCATAAACAGGTAAAGAATTTAAAAATAAAGTGAGGAATATATTTAATTGTCTAAGGGATTTACAAATACAGAACGAAATGCAATTTCTATCGCTCTTATTGAAGTATTCGAAGAAGAATTACGTTTTCAAAAAATAAATAAGATTAGCATTGATGACTTAGTTAAAAAAGTAGGGATCTCAAAGGGTTCATTCTATAACTTCTATCCATCGAAAGAAATATTATTTTTTCATGTCATCAATAACATTCAAAAGAAGTTGTTTGATGAAATGATGATTATAGCTAACAAGAAGAAGTTGACGAATAAAGATAAATTGAAACTTATCCTCACGATGATTGCTGAAAAATTACAACATCATTCTTGGATTCAAGAGTTAAATGGCGGAGACTTCGAAAAAACTTTAAGAAGATTGCCACAAGAATTAAAAGAATCCTTAACGTCACAAGACATTATAGATTTTCAAACAATTTTGAATCACTTAAATCTTGAAACAAAAGTGCCTATTGCAAAATGTGTCACGATGATCCAGATTATTCTTTCATCAACTACCAGAGCAAATGATTTTGGCAAGCACTATAACAAATCCATAAAAAATCTAATAGATTTGTTAGTCGATAATTTAATTGTAGATAAATAAAGGAGGAAAATTAATGGAAAACACTATTATTCAACTCAAAAATGTTTGTAAAACATTTCAAACAAATGAGTTTATCGTTAAAGCTCTTGATAATGTATCATTTGACATTCAAGAAGGGGAACTAGTTGTTATCTTAGGAGCTAGTGGAGCTGGGAAAACAACTCTTTTAAACTTACTTGGGGGAATGGATTCTCCAACATCTGGTGAAATTACGGTAAATAAGCAACATATTGAAAACTATACAGATAAACAACTTGTCCTTTATAGAAGAAATAAAATTGGTTTTGTTTTTCAATTTTATAATCTCATCTCTAATTTGACAGCTCTAGACAATGTTCAATTTGCAAGCAGTTATGTAGAAAATTCGCTAGATGCCAAAGAAACTTTAAACAAGGTAGGCTTAAAAGAACGCTACTATAATTTTCCGTCTCAATTATCTGGAGGAGAGCAACAACGTGTAGCCATTGCACGTGCTGTAGCAAAAAATCCACTCATACTGCTTTGTGATGAACCTACAGGTGCTCTTGATTCTGTTACAGGTAGAGAGGTTTTGCAATTACTTTATGACATTAATCAAAATAGTAAAAAAACAATTTTCATTATCACTCATAATGCAGAAATAGCAAAAATAGCTGACAAAGTCATTCAGATAAAGAATGGTAAACTTGACAAACTATATAAAAATGACATAAAAGTCGCTATTGATGAATTGGAATGGTGATGCCTATGATATATATTCTTAAAAAATTTTTCAGAGACTTAAGAGGTCATTTACCTCAGATGACAACTATTTCCATTATTATTGGTATCGGAGTTGCTTTTTTCATTGGTCTATATTCGACCTATTACGGATTAAACAATACTATCTCTGACTACTATAAACAATCGAATCTTGCAGAACTATACGCCTACGGTAATTCCATTTCTGAACATACAATAGAGGACATTCAACAAACAAATTATATCAAAAATGTAGAGAGTCGAATCCAATTTATAGGACAGATACACGATGCGGATGTCGTGATTAATAGCCTTACCCAAACGATTAATAAACCAAACATACTAGAAGGTACATTACCCGATACTCAGTCAAAGGAAATTGCTCTAGATCACCTCTTCATGGAGGAAAATAACCTATCAGTGGGTGATTCCATTACGATAGAATTATCGGGTACAGAACTGCAGTTAACAATATCAGGCAAAGTTCAATCTTCTGAATACCTATACCAAGTAAAAGATTCTACTCAACCTGTTCCCAATCATAAAACCTATGGCTATGCCTTGATGGATAAAGATTATCTTGAAGATAATCTTCACTTTTCTACAAATCAACTGTTAGTAACCACCAATGGCTCTGATAAAGATAAGATACAACAGTCACTTGAAGAAAAGCATTCTGATTTGATTTTTGTAACAAACCAAAAAAATAGTAGCTATGCGATGTTTGATTCCAAATTAAAAACCATAAAAAATATGGCCTTAGTGTTACCTCTCGTTTTTTGTGTACTAGCAATACTCATCACGCTTATCAGTATGGTCCGATATGTTGAGAATCAAAGGCAAGCTATTGCTATCATGAAAGCAATTGGGCATCCAAATAACGTAATCTATTTTAGTATTCTGATATTTCCTACAATCACAGTGATTTTGGGGAGTGTCATTGGAGGTAGCTTGGGAATACTGATTTTCCCCGATTTATTGATTCATACGTTAAATATTCTATTCGACTTCCCAGAACTACACACATCTTCTTTTATTCTTCCACTAACATTATTTATCATCGTCCTTTTATTATTAGAAAATCTTGTCACGTTTTTAACATGTTGGAAAATGATACAAGAAAAACCTGCAACCTTATTAAGACCTAAAGTACCTAAGAAAGTAACCCACTCTGTGATTGAAAAATTCTCATTTTGGGATAAGGTGCACTTTGGAAACAAACTAGTCTTCTTTAATATTAAACTCAATAAAACAAGGTTTTTTCTTAGTTCTATTGGCCTTATATTTTCAGTTTGCTTAATTATTTCCTCAGTTGGTTTAAAATTCTCACTGACTGAAATTATTGAAACAGAATTTTCATCTAACAGGCAATATGATATTAGTGCAACTCTTGCGAGTCCTTATGATTATCAATCACCCGTTCATTACACTATTGATTCTGTAACATCTTATGATGCTTATTCCTTAGTTCAAGCCAAGATTGGCTCTAAGACGACAAAGCTAAACATCATTGCTAACGAACATTCTTCTATTCAGATAATCGATGACCAACATCAATTGATTGATATTGAAAAGGCAAATGGTATCTACATATCTTCAAAATTAATGTCTGAATTAAAATTAGAAAAAGGTGATACTATTCAGCTATCCATTCTAAATAATTCTGGAAAAAACAGTGATATCACCGTAACTATTATCGGTTCCTATTTGAGTTATACTAGCCAAGGTATTTATACTTCTTTTACATATCTATCCGAAAAAGGATTAAACATACCGGTCTCTAGTCTTCTCATTAAAACAGATAATATTGATAAAGCATCTAAAAGTCTTTCAAGTAACGGATTATTTTCAAGCTATACAATAAAAAATAATCAGAGAATAGACTACACTACAGCAAGTAAATCCATTGATGATATGGTTGTTTTAATGATTGTAGCTTCTGCTTTACTTCTATTTACTATTATTTACAATATCAGTTCGATAAATATTTTTGAACGCACGAGAGATATCGCGACTGAAAAAGTGCTTGGCTTAAAAGATTCAGAAATTAATACACTAGTTCTCAAAGAAAATATCATTTTAGTTACCTTTTCAACACTAGTTGGGAGTCTACTAAGCTTTAAATTCTATATACTTTTATGTACAAGTTTAGCCCCCGAAGATATGGCTTTCCCAGAGAAACTAAATTGGCTTAGTTTTCCTATTTCATTTGTACTACTATCTGTTTTCCTGTTTCTTACCAATTTGTTTTTAAAGCCTAAAATCAAGAAAATTGACATGCTTGGTTCACTAAAGAGTATTGAGTAAGACAACTGTGTTTATCTTCTAAATAATATTTTTTCATCCCAATAATTGTCAAATCCAACTGAGCTATATCTTTGATTACCTCCGTTTTGATTTCCTGGTATGATTGGTTGTTGATGTTTAAGTCAATGAGAAGATTAACTTCTGAGATTTTTTCTTTCAGACTGGCAATTGTTGGCCGTCCGAGTCTAGGGATATGCTTACTGTCGTGAGTAAGTTGACGGATTAGTTCACGCCCTCTCATGTAACGATTGAGGTCTGAACTTTCTTTGTTATAGATGAAAAACGGTTCTATAATATTTGTAGTGGGTAAATCCCCTATAGATATTATGGAGCCTATTTTGTTGTAGAAAAAAAGTCCCATAAGATCTATAATGAAAAGCGACCAAACCATCATTAGAAAAAATAATATGGAACAATTACAAAATTACTAGACATTAAAGACCATAATATCCACTTTGTGAATGTTATTAATAGGGATAACCACAAAGAAATTATCTCTAAACTGGATTATGAGGCTCCACCTTGTCCTAATTGCAGAAGTCAAATGAAGAAATATGACTTTCAAAAACCGTCTAAGATTCCTTACCTTGAAACAACTGGTATGGCTACTAGAATTCTCCTTAGAAAACGTCGATTCAAGTGCTATCATTGCTTCAAAATGGCGGTCGCTGAGACTTCTCTCGTCAAGAAGAATCACCAAATCCCTCGTATTATCAACCAAAAGATTGCCCATCAGCTGTCTATTTCAACTTCAACTGTTATTCGCAAGCTCAATGACTTCCGGTTTAAGCATGATTTCTCTAGCCTTCCTGAGATTATGTCTTGGGATGAATATGCCTTCACCAAGGGAAAGATGAGCTTTATTGCGCAAGATTTCAAAAAACTCAACATCATCACTGTTCTTGAGGGCAGAACACAAGCTATCATAAGAAATCATTTTTTGCGCTACAATCGAGCTGTTCGTTGTCAGGTAAAAATCATTACTATGGATATGTTTAGTCCCTACTATGACTTGGCTAAACAGCTTCGCTTTCGAATTTCTAGGCTCAGGCTGAAACAGTCTCCCAGACTGTTTCACTCCCAAACGCTAAAATCGTGTTGGATCGCTTTCACATTGTACAACATCTTATCCGTGCTATGAGTCGTGTCCGTGTTCAAGTCATGAATCAGTTTCATCAAAAATCTCATGAATACAAGGTTATCAAGCGTTACTGGAAACTCATTCAACAAGATAGTCGAAAACTCAGCGATAAACGTTTTTATCGCCCTACTTTTCGTATGTACTTGACCAATAAAGAGATTCTAGATAAGCTTTTGAGCTATTCGGAAGACTTGAAACACCACTATCATCTCTACCAACTCCTGCTTTTTCACTTTCAGAACAAGGAGGCAGACAAATTTTTCGGACTCATTGAGGACAATCTAAAGCAGGTTCATCCTCTTTTTCAGACTGTCTTTAAAACCTTCCTCA
>ERZ773027.655-NODE-655-length-21123-cov-34.731821_pt1 | contig 21123 bp, 16 predicted proteins | sample MGYA00511032_ERZ773027 | MGnify/ENA primary metagenome ERZ773027 (study PRJEB29015, sample SAMEA2738138) | human oral metagenome | biome: human oral; feature: human-associated habitat; material: saliva | place: China | collected 2190 ... | reverse complement strand
TTTTGTTGGCGTTATCTCCCTGAGGTAGAGACCCTATAACGTAATGGCCAGGACGTCGGTCTCCTTCCGTGTAACATTCTGCATCTCCAGCTTTTCGGGCTTTGGCGCTACTTGCATGATATGGTTGCTTTGCTCCATCGAGTTGTGGCGGATGTTCTTCATGCCACTTTTGTAGAATTTCCTCGGCAGAAACTGTAGATGTTGAATCTATATCTACGTTTTTGGCTTGGTTGGTAGATGAAGATTTTCCAACACGTTGTGTTCTTTCGGCTGGTTTATTCTTTGTAAAGCTAATACAATGACCGCTTGCATTTCTCGAGGTGCACTCATTTGCTTGTGAATCTGGGGTAGATAGGGTGGAAATGGTCAGGGTCAAAGGTATAATCAGCAAGGTAGATACTTTTTTGAAATATTGCATTATTGATCCTTTGATTTGTCATCAGTTATAGTGCCATCAATCTTCCAGTATCCATTTGAGTAAGTAAAAACGAAGTAGAAAACATCATCGCTAGTATCCGTATTGCTTTCCAATTCAATATGGCCATTAGGCTCTACAAACATAGAGGTGGACCATACGATGCGGTACTTCATTCGATAATTATTTTTCTCTTTGTCGTAAATTAAAGAACTTTCTGACTGGTAAGAATCCAACCCATCGGCAACCCAGCCGCCGCGATAATAAAGTTCTTCTAAATACTCGTAGAATTTGTACTCTTCAGCATTTTTTGTGACGTATTTATATGCGAATGAACAGTTACCAGTTTGGATGCCGTAGTTATGAGCAATGACCCAATCATCCATCATGAGGGCGAGCCCTTCTTCGGTCTCGGGGTACTGAGCAGGCTCACTACGGGGCTTGGGAACATTCTGCGCAGGGCCTTTGCCGTCGGCCTTACGGTACTCGCCGTCGGGTGCCTTCGAACCGCCAGAGTAGCCGCGGGTAATAACCGGGCTCGGAGTAGCTGATGCAGAAGCGGCATCGGATGCCGCCGCAGATGCTGAAGCAGTCTCGTTCGGCGCCGCGGAGGCGGTGGCTGCCGCCTCGTTATTAGCCTGCTGGCCACACGCCGCAAGCAGGGCACCAAGGCCCACAAGCGCGCCGCTGCCCAGCAGGGTACGGCGATTAAAGATGGTCGAATCCATAGAAGGTACGCTCCTATCGTCGGTGATGGTGTGATATATGTGCATGTCGGGCCGTTATTCACGGGCCTCATTGACTGCCGGAAGAAAACAGCCCCGTAGCGCGCCCATCAAGCGCATCAATGCGCTGTGGAACACTACAGTTACCACCCTACCGCATGTTTGCCGTCGTTTGCATTCTTTTGGGTACAACAGCGACTAAACGTCACCATACGAACACCTCAATGTTTTATGCATCAAATAAATCTGCACCCGCGGAGGTGCCATCTCCACAGAATTTGTGCCATGGTTTAGCGTCTTCTGCCATGGTTTTTAACTACGACCAAAGACGCTAAACCATGGCACAAATCCGTAACCCATGACCGAATCTCCGGCTGCGCCAGGTAGGCGGGAACCGGTAATGACTTAGTGTTTTCGTCGATAGGTTAGTGTCTTCACCGCGGGTTAAAGACCCACGGTGAAGACACTAACCTATCGAAAACCTCGGTCTAAAAAGCGGGCGGCCCCGGACGCACACGCATCCGGGGCCGCCCGCCACCTGTCAGAGCCTATTTCTTAGCGCCAAACGCCCGCGTCCACGCCCAACGCGTCAGCACCGCCGTGCCTACCGCAACCGCCATCGGCAGCCACGCACTCGCACCCTGACCCGTAAAACCAATCAACAACGTCAACGCAGACAGCGGCGCATTCATCGACACACCCAAAAACGCCGCCGTACCCGTTAACGCCGCCGCATACAACACCATCGACGCGCCACCCGGCACCCCGCCCAAACCCGGGAACGCCCACAGTACCAGGGTCGCCACACAAAACGCGGCCGCCGCACCCAACGCCAAACCCGGCGTCAACGTACCACCATACGAACCCGAACGCAGACTCAACACCACCACGGCAGCCTTCGCCACACACAACGCCAACACATACACTGCCGCCGCCGCAGACAAACCGCCCGCCGCCGCATCCAGAGACACATTAAACGTGTGCTGAGTCAGCAGACGACCATTACCCAGAATCTCCGGAAGCCACAGCGAAACCACCGCGACCAGCACAAACGACAAAGGAATACGCCACAACAGAGAACGGTCCTTCGCCTTAATCTTCTCCGCACGCTGCGACAACGCCCTAAAACCCAACGCCAACGGAGTCAACACCACACCCGTTAGCGCCGCCACCGTCAGCATCGTCGCATCCAACGGAAGCTGCGGCACCGGGTACGTCGGCTCATTCACAATCACCAGATTCGCCGTGATCGTCGCCGTCCACACCGTCACCGCACCCACATACAGCGACCACAGGCTCAGGCCCGCAGCCATTGCCTCCACGAGGTACACCAGACCACCAATCGGCACCTGATACACCGCCGCCAAACCGGACGCCGCACCCGCCGCCACCAATAGACGACGCTCACGATCACCCAGCAGTGGCGAACCATCCGGGCGAGTGCCACCCACACGCTCCAGAAAACGCGCGCACCGACCCGCAGCCAGCGCACCCAGCTCACGAGGCGCGACCTCCTTACCCACCGGGGAACCCGCACCTACCGCAACAATCTGAATCACCGAATGCGAAATCTGCCGCCACAGCGACGGCGCACGATCCTCCTCGGTAGCGCCCGCAATCTGCGACTTCACGCCGACCACACGCCGACCGCCCGACTGCAGGTAATACCAAACCAGCGCCACAAACGGACCCAACGCCGCCAGCACCAGGGCACGCCGCGCCGGGTCGGCACCATCAGTGACCATCGGGTGATGTCCCTCAGCCTGACCGAAAGTTAGCTCCTGCATAAAATCCAGAACATAATGCAGAACAATCGCCCCCAGGCCGCTGAACACGCCCGTGACCAGCGCGGCAAGGGTCAGCCCCATCAGGAGGCGCAACGAAAAAGAACGGGAACCCACAGGATTCTGCGGGCTATTCGAGGAAGAACCAGTATGAGAAGACATAGAAAAAGGGGTGTGTTGCGTGCTGTGTGTTGTTGAAGGCCTCATGCCCGGCACAAACTGCCGCGGTTGAAGCTGCTTTCATTCTACGCCTGCACTTTTGGCGGCTCATGGACAGGCTACAAGGTGAGAAGCTGAGTCCGGCGCATTGGGACCCGGCACATGGCGGCGCGGTATATGAGGCGCGCTGAGTGAAGCCCCCACCCAGAAAGCCCGGAAGAAGCACGAGCCAGGTCACAAGCCCGTAGCCGCACCCGCTATGCTGGAAGGGTACGCCTCCACACGCCCGCCGCGCACAGCACACCGCGCACCCGCAGGCACCCCATTAGGAAGGATCAACGATGACCGCAACTATTGCTTTTCTCGGCACCGGCTCCATGAACGGCTCTATCGCCGCAGGTCTGCTCGCTGCAGGCCACGACCCCGCCCACATCCGCGCCACCGTGCGTAGCGAAGAATCTCGCGCTGCCCTCGCCCAGCGCCTCGGCGACAAGGTCGAAATCATCACCACCGGCGGCGAAGCTGACGGCAACCACAAGGCAACCGCCCACGCAGACGTCGTGCTGCTCGGTGTGAAGCCCTACGGCATAGTCGAGCTCGCCCGCGATATTGCGCCCGCCCTCGCACCGAACGCCGTTGTGGTGTCCGTTGCTGCTGGCGTGACCCTCGAAACCCTCGCCGAGTGCCTTCCTGCAGGTCAGCCCATTGTTCGCTGCATGCCGAACACCCCCTCCTCCGTGGGTAAGGGCGTGCTCGCCATCTCCACCACCGACACCGTGAAGGACGAGCAGAAGAAGCTCGTCGAAGAGGTCCTGGGCACCGTCGGCCTGGTCGTTGAGGTCCGCGAAGACCAGATGGATGCGGTCACCGCCGTCTCCGGTTCTGGCCCGGCATACGCGTTCCTGCTTGCGGAGGCGATGGCAACCGCCGGCGAGAAGCTCGGCCTGGATGCAGACACCGCGCTCAAGCTTGCCAGCGCAACCGTCGCAGGTGCCGGCTTCCTGCTCGATACCAACCCGGATGCGCCCGCCCTGCGCCGCGCCGTGACCAGCCCGAACGGCACCACCGAGCGTGCACTGAACACCTTCGTGGACGGTGGCCTCTTCCAGCTGACCGAGGACGCGATGCGCGCCTGTGCGGCACGTTCGGCGGAAATGAGCCAGCTGTACACCGCTGACGAGGACTAATCAGCGGGAATTAACCAGTGGAAACTAATCAGCGGGGACTAATACCGTCCGGTAGCATCCCCCTGACTAGATGAAACTACAGAAAAACAGCCTCCTCCCGGCAGAACGGGAAGAGGCTGTTTTTCTATGCTTATTTGCTTTTCTATGTCTATGCGCGGGCTCCTAAGGCGTGGGTTCCTCCTGCGTGGGTTCCTCAAGATAGCAAGGAAAACTGCGCTTAGGGGCGCGCCGCGAAACGCTCAATCAGGTCCACCTGACCGGACACAATCAGAATGTCACGCGAGTGAATGCGGGTGGTCGCGTCCGCGTAGGTGAAGTCCTCACCGGGGGACTTAATACCAACCACAGACACGCCGTACTTGGAGCGGATATCCGACTCGGCGAGGGTGAAGCCGTGGGTTTCCTTCGGTGGGCGCATCTTCGCAATCGCGAAGTCGTCATCAAACTCAATGTAGTCCAGCAGTCGACCCGAGACGAGGTGCGCGGCGCGGCGGCCAGCGTCCGCCTCCGGGTAGACCACGTGGTGCGCGCCAATACGCTCCAGAATCTTGCCGTGCGCGGGGGTGATGGCCTTCGCCCAGATACGCTCCACTCCAATGTCTACGAGGTTCGCGGTAATCAGCACGGACGCCTCCACGGAGGTGCCCACGCCCACCACGGCGGAACCGAAATCGTCCGCACCCAACTGATGCAGGGTGTCGATATCGGTCGCATCGGCGGAGACCACGTGGGTCAGCACGCCGGACCATTTCTGCACCAGCTCGGGGTCCTTCTCGATGGCGAGAACCTCTTTATTCTGCAGGCGCAACTGGGCAGCCACAGCCGAACCGAAGCGTCCCAGGCCGATGACGAGGACGGGGGCGTTATGTGCACTAGCCAATGGTGGGCCTTTCTTCGGGGAACTTGTAGAGGCGGCGGTGTGAACGCATCGCCAGGCCGGTTGCGGCGGTTGTTGTACCCACACGACCAATGAGCATGAGCACACTGAGCACGTACACGCCTGCCGGAGGTAGGCTCGCGGAGAGGCCGTTTGAGAGGCCGCAGGTCGCGAAGGCAGAGATGACCTCGAAGATGACTTCTTTGAGATCTGCGCCGCTAATGATGAGAATCGATGCGGTGCCAACACCTACCACGGTAGCACCCATAACGATCACAGAGATGGCAATGCGCAGAGAGGATTCGGGGATGGTGCGATTGAACGCTACGACCTTCTGGTCACCTCGCGCCTCGGCAAGAATCGATAGGGCAATCACGGCGATGGTGGTGACCTTCACGCCGCCTGCGGTCGAGCCGGAGCCGCCACCAATGAACATGAGCGTATCCGTCAGCAGCGTGGAGACGGGGGTGATGGCGTCCATGTCAACCAGGTTGAACCCGCCCGAACGCATCATGACGGAGGCAAAGATGGCGTTGAGGATTTTATCGCCGGGAGAGTAGGAACCGATGGTTGCGGGGTTATTCCACTCGAAAGCACCCCAGAAGAAGGCACCGAAACCGAAGAAGAAGAGGGTGGTGACTATGGTCAGTTTTGCGGTGAGCTGCCAGTGCGATGGGCGGAAAGGGTTGCGCTGAATCGCAATGAACACGGGGAAGCCGAGCGAGCCGAGGAACACCGCGATGCAGATGGGTACGAGCAGGAAGAGATCGTGGCCGTAGGGTACGATGCCGTCCGAGTGCGGGGTGAATCCGGCGTTGTTGAATGCCGAAACCGAGTAGAAAATGCCGTGCCACAGAGCCTCGTGTGGTGCTTCGCCGAGCGCGAGGAAGCGCGGGGTGAGGAGCATTGCAATGAATGCTTCGATGGAGAAAGACGCGTACGCCACCGCTTTGACGATGCCGCCGACCTCGCCGAGTCGGCTAATATTCAGGTCTTCCTGGGCGATGAGTTTGGTGCGCAGACCCATTTTGCGGCCGATAGCCAGCGCCAGCAGGGAGGTGATGGTCAGCGTGCCCAGGCCACCCACCTGGCAGGCGAGAAGAATCATTGCCTGACCGAAGGTTGACCACTGATCTGCTGTGGAGACGGTGGTCAGACCGGTCACGGTGACCGCGCTGGTTGAGGTGAAGACCGCGTGGTGTAGCGCGACGCGCTGCCCGTCTGCCGAAGAAATCGGCAGGGACAGCATGATGGTGAAGAAGATGATGACTAGAAAGAAGGCACCGATTGCGGTGCGTGAGGGAGACGCCAGAACTGAGGAATCAATGAAGTCGCGGAAGCGTTCGAGAGTCTTCTGGTTGAACTCTAGTGGGGTTCGTTTGCGCTGAGTCTTGGGGTCTTCGTGGTCACGTAGGGTAGGCAGACGGTCAAGATCGATGCCGGGCACGCTGGTGAGGATGCTGAGCTTTTCAGCTTCGAGGCGGTCGCGGCGGCTTCGGCGAACCTGCTGCTTTTGCGGTTCGGAGGTGGCACCGCTGAGGGTGTCCCAGCGGCGGTTGAGCTGGCCCTGGGGGTGGTGGTGTCGGCGCCGGGTGCGGCGGAGTATGCGTCCCATGCGCCTCCTTCAGCGGTGTCTGGGTGTTCTTCAGCGGGTGTTTGGGTGTTGGTATGTTGGGCGGCGGTTTGAGCCTGTGTTTAACGCCTTCTAGTGTATCGCGCCGGGTGCCCGCTGAGGGGGTTGAGGCTCTGGTGGTTCGGGGGTAAATATGTGAGCTTGGAGAAGACGTGTGGCTGGTTTTGTGGGGTGGAGCCACGAAAACTATATATTCTGTATTGGTTATATAAGTATTGAGGGGTTTGCTGGGTCGCATATGCCTAGGATGAGATACAGGAAACCACCATGAGATGTGATAGGCACTTCATGCTTTTCTCCCCTTCAGTGCTCCATATTGAGCTAGCACTCAGTAGTCTTTCAGAATTTTTGAAGGTAATTTCTGTATCACCCTCATTCTAAGCTTGAGGCGCCACTTTATATGTCATAATCGCTATATGCATTCTGATGTTTTTTCTGTCATCGCGGATCCGACTCGCCGCCGAATTGTGCGTATTCTCGCTGAGCAAACCCACACGGTGGGCGCAGTGGTTGAAAAGCTGGGCATGAGCCAGCCGACCATTTCGAAGCACCTGAAAGTCCTTCGCGATGCAGATGTGGTCTCCGTGACCGTGGAGGGGCAGCGTCGCCTCTACTCCCTGAACCCGGATGTATTCGCCACCGTCACCGAGTGGATTAACGAGACCGTTCAGATTGCACGCCAGTCCAATGAGGCGCACGTACCCGTGGCACTGCCCGGTGGCGTGACTGCATCTGCCTCCGATAAGGCGACGGCTGAGCACGCAGCCGAGAAGCCGGCCGAGAAGACCTCTGAAAAGAGCGCTCCGAAGCCCGAAGTTGAAGAACCCGCTCAGAAGCTTGCGCCCGCCGCAACCGCGGAGAAGGCTGATGAGACCGGCTCTGAGACTTTCGTCGTTGAGGCGCCCACCCCCGAGGAAATCGAGCAGACCCGCATTCAGCGCGCCCGCGCACAGCACCTGACCCCCAGCGCGCGCATTTACTCGCGCCCGGCGGAGCAGGCTGCTGATAGTGCCGCTTCCGAACCGACTGTGGAGAAGGATCAGTCTGTTACTGAATCTGCCCCGGTGGAAGAAGCCGTGGACAGCACCCCGATGCGCCCCTTCACTCCCGCATCCTACGGTTACGACGCTGGGGTGACCCCCGCGGCATCTGCAACCCCCGCGGCACCTGCTGAGGCTAAGCCTGTCGTAGCGCAGAAGCCGGTAGCATTCCCTCAGCCTGCGGCTGTGGTGCCTTATGGCATCGACCCCGCTGCGGTTGTGGGTGGCTCGATTCAGCCTATCGCTGTAATCCCCGAGGCTGTTGTGCTTGAAAAGATCGCCGAGGAAAAGGCTACCGACGAAAAGGTTTCAGCTGAGAAGCCTGTTGCACCCGCTGAGTCCGTCAAGGAAGAAGCAACCCGCAAGGAATTTGCAGCTGAGGATTCTGCAGTTGAAAAGTCTGTGATTGCGAAGAACGTAATGGATGAAGTCGCGGCAGAAGAGCCCGTGAAGGCTGAATCTGTTGAGGCTGAGTCTGTTGAGGAAGCAGCTTCGCCCGCAGAAGCTACTGAGAAGGCTGAACTCGGTAAGGTCGAGCCTGCCAATGATGAGCCTGTCGAGGGTGAGCCTGCTAAGGCTGAAACCTCCGCTGAGGAGCCCGAGTATCAGACCATGCCCGCCTACGATTCTGTGTACCGCCCCAACGCTGAGACGAACAGCGCTGAGGCGAAGGACAACCACCGCGGTGGCCTCTTCGGCTTCCTGCGTGGCCGCCGCCGCTAAGACGGGCGGCTAGGGTCTGCCCTGCCGATCACTTCCGGCATTAACTCTCTGTAAAACACACACTCTCACTCACTTTTAACCGAAAGACGCATTCACGTGGCTATTCATCGTAAAATTCTGCGCTGGCTCGAGAACGAACTGTTCGAGGGCAACATTCAGCTGGGCCAGGATCTGCCCAGCGATAGCGAAATTGCGCGCGCTATTGGTGTGGGTCGTTCCCGTACCCGCGAGGCTCTACGCACCCTGGAAGATATGGATCTGGTGCAGCTGTACAACGGCCGCGGCAAGGAAATGCTGGTGCACCTGAGCGATGAGCCGGCTTCCGCGGCGAGTGCCGCTCTGCGCCTGCACATGTCCAGCTCTCGTTACCCGACTCGTGACCTGGTGCAGACCCGTATTCTGCTGGAAAGCTGGGCGATTGCGCGTATTGACCCGAAGACCGCCTCCTTCGCGGAGCTGGACGAGGTCCTGGCGCAGATGGAAGACTTCGACCTGTCGATTCGTGATTTCCTGGAGCTTCTGCTGACTTTCCATCACCAGGTGATGCGCTGTGCGGGTAATGAGCTGCTGGTGGGTCTGCTCGCGTCGGTGCGTCAGCCGAGCTTTGAGTCGATGCTGTCGCTGGTGGGTCGTATGCCGCTGTGGAGTAGCGCTGTGGAGCGTCTGCGTGCTGAGAGCCGCGCTATTGCGGAGGCTTTGAAGGCGAGCGATTCGGCGACGGCGCGTGCCATGGTGATTGGTCAGCTGCGCGGCATGTATGCCGATGCCGGTATTGACCTGGAGCAGGAGGCGACCTCTGCGAACGGTCTGCCGGGTGAGCCGATTGCTTCTGAGTTTGCGCCGGTTGATGTGGATGAGTTTGCCGCCGATGACTTTGACGATTTGATGCAGGATGATGCGTCCTTCGCTGATATGGGGGCGCTGCCCGCCGCGGATGCGCCTGAGCCTGTAGTGGAGTCTGCTGTTGAGGCCCCGGCTGAGTCTGCGCAGTCTTCTGCCGTGGAATACAAGGTGCCTGAAGGCGATATCGTCTACATTGAGGAGACGGCTTCTGAGAGCCTTGCCGAGCGTGTTGAGGAGCCTGCCGAGATTCTTCCGGGTTCTGAGGTTTCTGATCGGGCAGAACGCGCTGTTCCGGTTGCGTCCCAGCCCGCACCTGCTGTAGCTTCCGCAGCTCCCACACAGCCTACCGCTCATCCGGTGAGCCCGGATGTGCCGCTGAGCTTTGGCACCCCGCGCCGCAGCACCCCGGTAGCGCAGGCTGCACCCGCCTCCCAGGCTCCTGCCGCGCAGAATTTTAGCTCGCAGACTCCCAGCGGTCAGTTGCCGAGCGTGCCTGCCGCGCACGCGCAGGAAGAGGCTGAGGGCCCCGCGAAGGTTCTGCGTGCTTCTACGGCGGCTCCGCGTCGTCGTAGCGGTCAGATTATTTCTCCGGTGCGTGCGACCATCATTAAACCGGTGGACCGTAGCAAGGTGCTGACTGCGCCTGACCGTACCGCGCGTCCTGCGGCTGTTGTGACTGCTGCGGCGCCCGCGGAGGCTGAGTCTTCTGAGAAGGTTCTGCGTGCTCCGGCGCGCCAGGAGGCGCCCGCTGTTCAGTCTGCTGAGCCTACCCGTCTTGAGGCGGCAGCGACCATCCACGACACCTATGAGAAGCTTCCGCATGATGAGCCGGTGCAGGAGCGCCGCGGTATCTTCTCGAAGATGAAGCGTTTCTTTGGCGTGGATGTGTACGAGCCTGAGGAAGCTCAGGAGAGCGCCGAAAAGGAAAGCCCTGAGAAGGCTCAGGCAGCGAAGGAACCGGCTGTGAACGCTGAAGCGAAGCCTGAGCCCCAGCCAGCTATTGATCAGGAGGCGCTGGCTCGTGCCGAGGCTGAGCGTGCTGAGCGTCTGAAGGCGCTGCACGCGGCGGCTGAGCAAGAATCTGCTGAGAAGGTTTCCGCAGAAGAGCCGGTTGAAGAAACCGCTGAGGAATCTAACCCCGCGCAGGAATTGACGCAGGAATCAGCGGAGGAATCAGTAGAGGCCGCCTCCCAGGCTGAGGAGAGCACTTCTGAGGGTGCTGTAGCTTCTTCTGGTTCGGCTCTGTCCAAGGGACGGTCTAAGGGCTCGAAGAAGTCGAAGAAGAAGCGCCGTTAGGGCTGCCGAATCCCCGGTTTCACCCGGAAATACCCTCGATAAGCCTGCGGGAGAAGCGGAAATTCAGGGAAAAACTCCTGAAAAGCCGCTCTCGAATGGTGAAAATGGGGGTAAACCTAGTACTCTAGGTAGGTAGCGCTCTAAAACGCAAGGGTATTTCTGTGCCTAAAATGCGTTTTAGATCGGTTATACCGGTATAAATATCCCCGGGTAGCTACCGAGTCGAATGGCTCGGCCGGGTACGAGTAAAGTGAGGAAATCCTATGGGTTCCGTTATCAAGAAGCGCCGCAAGCGTATGTCCAAGAAGAAGCACCGCAAGCTGCTTCGTAAGACCCGCCACCAGCGCCGCAACAAGAAGTAAATAGACTTCTTTCGCCCCGCCCTCCGTACGGAGAGGCGGGGTTTTTGCGTTTCTGCAGTTTCGCGGGCGGGGTTTTATACGCGGGTTTTGTATTCGTAGAGGGTATGTGCGGGTCACCTGTTTGGGGTGCGGCGCGCTATCTGAGAGACTGGGATTATGACTGAAACTTCCACCATTAAAGTTCACCTCATGCGTCACGGCGAGGTGCACAACCCCGAGCGTATCGTGTACGGCCGTCTACCCGGCTACCGTCTGTCCGATAAGGGCCAGCAGATGGTGCGTCTGAGCGCTGAGGAGTTCGCGGCTCGTGCTGAGCGCGGCGCCCGTTTCGTGCATCTGGTCTGCTCGCCGTTGCAGCGTACCCGTGAGTCTGCCGCCCCGGTTGAGGAGCTGCTGGGCCTGACCGCGCAGCCGGATGAGCGCGTCATTGAGGCGGATAACTACTTTGAGGGTCTGCACGTGAATGCGCAGGAGCTGCTGAAGAACCCGCGTCACTGGACGAAGCTGTACAACCCGGCGCGCCCCTCCTGGGGTGAGTCGTACCTGGATCAGATTCGCCGTATGGCTGCGGCTGTTCAGGATGCGGCGCGTACCGCCTACGAACTGGGCGGCGAGGGTGCGGAGGCGATTATTGTGTCGCACCAGCTACCGATTTGGATTACTCGCCTGGGCGTTGAGGGCCGCATGCTGCAGCATGACCCGCGTGCCCGTGAGTGTAACCTGGCGTCGATTACGACCCTGGCGTTTAGCACCACTGATTTTGAGCATGAGATGCCGCATTTTGCGGGCTATGCGGAGCCTGCTGCGCCGCTGTACGGTGGTGTGATTCAGCTGCCCGGTAGCTAATAAACCCGGCTGCTAGTTCCCAAAGCTGTTTTGAGCATAGAAAGAGGCTGTGAGCCCATCCGTTATGGATGCGCTCACAGCCTCTTTCTGTACACCCTGAGGGGCGTGAGCCTAGCTGTCCCGGCTAGTTCTGCCCGTGACCCTGATTCGGGGTGCCGTCCTCGGGATCTTTACGTTCAGAATCCTTAAGTTCGGGGTCCTGCGTGTTGTTCGATTCTGCTTCGCGGCTGCGGCGTTCGCGTTCTGCTTTTGCTTTGAGCCAGCGCAGGTACTCTTCATCGTCGTCGGGGGAAGATACCGAGGGCGCGGGGGTGTTGCGTCGCTGACCGAAGCCGCGGCGAGCGTCTGCTGCGGGCTGTGCCTTGGGGCGGCCCAGGATGAGCCACATGAGCGGGCCCACCACGGGGAAGAGCAGGGTGACGAGAACCCACAGCCACTTGGGCAGGGTTCGCGCCTCGTGTGCGGGGGTGCGGACGGCGTCCAAGAGGGTGTAGAGGGTCAGCCCCACGATGAGGGCGGCGCCGCCAATAATCAGCATGGCTCGAATCATAAGCACTACTATGACACACCGCCGCGTTATCGCAGAACTATGAACCGGGTGCCCGCTAGCGGCGTAACGGCGCGGTAACCTGGCGCAGATTCGTACGTCGGCCTAGTAGCCGGTGAACACCTGAACCTCGTGGCTAATAATATCCAGCGAACCCAGCCACACGGCGAGGGCAAGAATCACGGAGTACGCGAGCGCCACAATACCCGCCTGCTTGAGCACGGGAATCAGCTCGCGGCCGCCGCGCGTCCACACGGTCACGCAGGAGTGGATGGTCGGGCCGACCAGCAGGAAGATCAGCAGGAACCAGGGGTTCTCATCGAGCAGGAGCACACCCAGACCCAGCGCCAGCGCCATCTCCACAATGTAGGTGATGCGCGACCAGCGTTCGCCCAGGCGGACCGCCATGGTCAGCTTGCCCGCCTCAATGTCGGTGGGAATGTCACGCACGTTATTCGCCATGAGCAGCGCACAGGAAATCAGACCAATGCCGATAGCACCCACCCAGCCGAGCAGGGTCAGGGTGTGCGCCTGCGTGTAGAGGGTGCCCAGGGTCGCGACCAAACCGAAGTAGACGAAGACGAACACGTCGCCCAAGCCCATGTAGCCGTAGGGGTGCTTGCCGCCGGTGTAGCCCCACGCCGCGAAGACGCTGGAGGCGCCAATCGCCAGGAACCACCACTGGTTCGCCAGAGCCACCAGGGCAAGACCCGCAAGCATCGCTAGGCCGAAGCATGCGAAGGCGGCGAACTTGACGGAGCGGGGGCTTGCCACGCCGGAACCGACGAGGCGTAGCGGACCCACGCGGTCTTCGTCGGTGCCCTTGATGCCGTCGGAGTAGTCGTTGGCGTAGTTCACGCCGACCTGCAGGAAGAACGCGACGAGGAACGCCAAGAACGCGTAGAGCGGCTTGAATGCGTTGATCTCGTAGGCGGCAGCTGAGCCGGCAATAATGGGGGCGACGGCGAGCGGCAGGGTGCGCAGGCGAGCGCCTTCAATCCATTGAGCGGCAGTTGCCACGGGGGTTCCTTCCGGGTCTAAGTGCGTATGATGCGTGGGTGTTGTGCGTGAGGGGTTGTGCTGTGACGGTCAGGGCGTGCGGGCGGCTGCGTGTACGGGGTGAAAACCTGCGGATGAGCCTGCTTTAGCCCTGACGATAGTCTCTGTCCAGGATACTGTATATTTTTGCGCGGTCCGGCTTGCCGGTGCTGGTGAGCGGGAAATCCGGCAGGATGCTCAGCTGCTTGGGCGCGGCGGGGGCACCGAGCTTTTCGGCGCAGCGGGCACGCAGCAGAGCGCAGAGTTCTTCGTTCAGCGCGGGGCCATTTTTAGCAGGCGCACCCGTGGCACCGACAGAGGGTACCAGCGTGACCGCGGCGGCAATGGCTGTGCCCCAGCGGGCATCGGGTAGGCCGACTACGCAGGCTTCACGCACGGCGGGGTGCTCTTCGAGGACGGTCGCCACGGCGCGGGCGGAGATTTTTACGCCTCCGCTGATGAGCACGTCGTCGCTACGACCGAGCACCTGCAGGCGCGGTGCATTGCCGTGCGCAGTGCTGTCGGGGTCGTGCGCAGTGCTGTCGGGGTCGTTTGCGGGGCTGAGCAGACCGTAGTCGTCGGTGCGGTACCAGCGGGTGCCGTCCGCGGCGGTGAAGAAGTGCTCGGCGGTGCGGGCGGCATCGCCAATGTAGCCACTGGCGAGGTGCGCGCCGCTGATCCAAATACGACCCACCTGCGCGGGCTTTCCCTCAATATCCGGCGCTGTGGGCATACTTTCTTCGGGCATGCCTTCTTCGGGCACGAGCTCCACCCGCACGCCGGGCAGCACAGCGCCGGAGTAGACGCATCCGCCGGCGGTTTCGGCGCTACCGTAGGTGGTCACCGTGTTCAGCCCCAGCGCGGTGGAGGCGGCGAGCAGGTCGGCGCTGGAGGGGGCGCCTCCGAGCAGGATTCCGGTGAAGGAGCCGAGCGCCTCGTGAATCTCAGCGCCCAGGGACGGGTTGGCGTCCGCGCTTTCAAGGAGCTTATGCAGCTGGGTGGGCACCAGGGAGATAAACCGGCGTGCCGAGCTCATTCGCTCAACCGCCTGCAGGAAAACTTCGGGGCTAAAGTGCACCGGCTCGGTCACGGAGCGGGCAATGACGGGGGAGGTGCCGGCGAGCACGGAGCGGGCGAGCACCTGTGCGCCGGCAATATAGTGCGCGGGAAGCGCCAGGAGCCACTGCGAGGCGGCATCGGAGTTTGAGCCGAAGAAGTTCTCGGTGGCTGCCGCACTGGCGGCAAGAGCTCGTGCAGTCAGTGCGGTGCGTTTGGGGGTTCCGGTGGATCCGGAGGTGCCCACCACCAGGGCAATAGGCTCTGCAGCCTCTACACTCTCCGCACCAGCACCCGCCGCGTACCCACCCAGCAGCTGCTCAAAGGCACCCAGCATGGCGTGAGGGTCGGCGGGCTGGTCGGCGCGCACCTGTACCGCCTGCGGGTGCAGGGCAGCCTCCTGCGGGGCGGGGGAGGGCACGAGTCCGGGTGCGGGGGTGTTCATCATGGCTAAATCCTTAGCGGCTGTTGGTAGCGGCTGCGTGCTTATGAGCCGGGGTGTCATATGCCTGGGGAAAAAGAGAGAGGGGCGGCATCAAATGCGCCGGAGCCGGATTCTTAGCTGAGGGTATCAGGGTTGAATCCGGCTCCGAGCCTATGCATCTGAAACTACTTCTGCGGAAGGTACTTCCTCTGAGAAGTACTGCTTAGAAGTAGTAGGGGTAGTTGGACCAGTCCGGGTCACGCTTCTGCAAGAACGCGTCGCGACCCTCCACGGCCTCGTCGGTCATGTACGCCATGCGGGTTGCCTCACCGGCGAAGACCTGCTGGCCGAGCATGCCGTCGTCGGGCAGGTTGAAGGCGTACTTGAGCATGCGGATTGCCTGCGGGGACTGGCGGGCGATGTGCGCCGCGTATTCCAGGCCCTTGTTCTCGAGCTCTGCGTGGGGGACTACGTCGTTGACTGCGCCCATTTCGTACATGCGCTGTGCGTCGTATTCCTTGGCGAGGAAGAAGATTTCGCGGGCGAACTTCTGACCTACCTGGCGTGCGAGCAGTGCCGAACCGTAGCCTGCGTCGAAGGAGCCGACGGTTGCGTCGGTCTGCTTGAACTTGCCGTACTCTTCGGAGGCGATGGTCAGGTCAGCTACCACGTGCAGGGAGTGTCCGCCGCCTGCAGCCCAGCCGGAGACGAGGGCGATAACGACCTTGGGCATGGTGCGGATGAGGCGCTGCACTTCCAGGATGTGCAGTCGGCCTGCGCGTGCCGGGTCGATGCTTTCTGCGGTGTCGCCGCTGGCGTAGTGGTAGCCGTCGCGGCCGCGGATGCGCTGGTCGCCGCCGGAGCAGAAGGCCCAGCCGCCGTCCTTGGCGGAGGGGCCGTTGCCGGTGAGCAGTACGGTGCCTACGTTGGAGGTCATGCGGGCGTGGTCGAGGGCGCGGTAGAGTTCGTCCACGGTGTGCGGGCGGAATGCGTTGCGGACCTCGGGGCGGTCGAATGCGATGCGCACGGTGGGCAGATCGCGTACGATTTCGCCGTTTTCGTCGCGCTCAACCTGGCGGTGGTAGGTGATGTCGGTGAAGTCTTCGAAGCCTTCGACGACGCGCCAGTCGGCGGGGTTGAAGATGTCCGAGACCTTTTCGGGAAGTTGTGCAGTCATAGACCCTATTCTACGTTGCCCTCACGTTGCCCGGGGGGTTGCCCAGGTGTTGCTCGGGCGTTGTCTGAGGTTGTGGCATGGGTTGCCCGGGCATATAAGAAGGCCCGGACCGCGTGTGTGCGGCCCGGGCCTCTCAATATGAAATGATGTTATTTATCCATTGATAATTTTATCGATTAGAAGCGGCATAGCACTTGAAGGGTTCGGTCCTATTCGGTTGAATTCCATATTTGGGTCGTTTTGTTGGGCTTTTTTGATAGCTATATCATATTTTTCAATGGGGAATTCAGCATGAAGCTCTTTATTGTTTTTCCCTGTCATGAATGGGCGGGAAGTAGAGATTGCCTTAACTCGATTATTTATATCTGAATTTGACATATATCCATTAGAGGAATCCACATGCCAAAGTAGCCATACCTCAAATTTAATATTTGTAACGACCATTAATATATTCTTTTCTTTTGCTTCTTTTAGTGTCTGCTCTAAGTTAGTATGCTGATCGACATCAACTACACAGAAAAAACTTTCATATTTATCTGAATCTTTATTTTTATGGTTTAAGCAACCCCTAAGGATACTGCCGGGGTCGGTCCCCTTAGGGTTAATTATCTTAAAGTGGACCGAAGTTTTTTGAGGCCTGAGGTGTAGCTTTAATAGATCAAAGTACTGAGCTTCTGTTTTCTCGCCTTCGACGCATATAAGTATATTTTTTTTGGGGTTGCGGATGGCTCGTTTATTTCGGGCGAATCGTCTATTATTCCTCATTTGTTTCTTTCTGTGAACTTAGTTTCGACGAAGGATAATTGACTAGAACCTTGAAAATGCTGCCTGCAATAAATGGAACAGCGCCGTAAGTTCCCATAAGGTAAAGTTTTTCAATGTCGCTATTTAAATCTGTTTGAAAATCATCTAATGAAAACAACTCCGTGACACCTTGGCGAGTTTTTTCAGTGAACCATATATTTTTACTGCTTAAGCCAAGATCCTCTTGAGCAGCCAGAAGTGTTGCGTCATGAGTGGTGAAAATTATTTGAGCGCCATGTATGTTTATGGAAGTATCCGTAAATAGCCTAACAAGAAGATGCACTAGGTACGGGTGTAGGCTGGAATCTAACTCATCCCCGCATACAACCCCACCTTTACGGATGGCTTTCAATGCGGCAAAAGATACGGCGAGCCACGCTAAGGTTCCATCGCTTTCTTCTTCTATATAGAGCGGCGGTGTGTTTTCGTCATAAGAATAATGGAAAAACTCTAGGCGTCGTTGGATGATTCGGGTAATTTTGGGTTTAAGGGATCCGGATGAATCATCGTCATCAGTAGAGTCTAAGTTTGATAGGAATTTCATAATCTTCGCCTGTACTGAAATGGGAATATCGGGCGGAAAATTTTGTCCATCAAACTCATTTTCTTGTTGCAAAAGACCAACAGTTTGTATGCCGATATCAGCGACCTGCAACAGCAATTCGAGCTCTTCGAAAGAGATTGCATTTTCTGCGAGATCTTCTATTATGGAGTCAATACGAGATTTCTGATCCCTGTTGAGTAGGATGAAATCAATTCCATGTATGATACTTTCTGATATTTCCTGCAATATGTCTTTTCTCTTAAGAACGAGTGCGCGCGAAAGTATAAGTTCCCGATTATTTACTTCAAGCTTTTGAATTCCCTTTGAAAATATTGTGATATATTTACCTTCCCCTAGTTTTTCCCGACTAAAGATTCTTTTCCATCGTTTGGTCGGGATGTACTCGAGAGATTCAAAAGTAATTCCCTGAGGGGATGCCCCAAAGCTATATCGATACCTTTTATCGTTAAGTAAAAAATCTAGCTCATAAGCACTCTCTGAATCTTGATAATGCTTATCCAGTTTAAAGGGAGCGCAGGGGAAATTAGAGTAGCTCTGCCAGACGGTAGATGAATCCCGGATAGCAGTTATAAAATACAGGAGTGCATTAAGAAAGTTAGATTTTCCTGATGCATTTGCACCAAATATGCTTGCAACATTATTTACATATTGGTTCCAAGTTTTTCCTTCGGCGGGGGTTAGCCTGTTAATGGAGGGGTCTAGGAGCTCCAGTGCTACCTCATCCCTCACGCTCTTATGGTTTTTTACCCTAAAGTTGAGAATCTTCATATTTTGAAGATATCATACCCCCTCCCTTAACCCGACACCACGAATCTATGTAAAGAAGAGGCAGCCCGGCACTACAGGCTGTAGTACCGGGCTGCCAGGTAGAGTGGCGAACCTACGTCCTCACTTCCAATAAAGGTTCTAAAGGTTCGCCAAGCTGTCCTCGATGTATCCGCTGAACGCGGAGGTTTATTGAACCAAACCTTTACTTAATCTTTGCGAGCTCTACCGCGCGGTCGAACTCTTCGTCAATGACCGGGTTCTTCTTGTATGTGACCAGGGAGACGATGATTGCGACCAGCATTGCCGAGGCGAAGCCGGGAACCATTTCGTAGAGCACGGACTTCATCGGGCTCTGGCCCCATGCGAATGCCACAACGGCACCGGTGATCATGGAGGCGAGTGCACCCTGGGTGGTCAGCTTACGCCAGTAGAGGGAGAGCAGAACGGTCGGGCCGAATGCCGAACCGAAGCCAGCCCAAGCGAATGCGACCAGCTGCAGAATGGAGCTGTTGGGGTTCCACGCCAGGGCACCGGCGACCAGCGCCACGATCGCCACGCCTGCACGGCCGAGCCACAGGGACTTGCCTGCGCTGAGCTTCTTCGAGGAGAAGATGCCGTAGAGGTCTTCCACCAGAGCGGAGGAGCACACGATCAGCTGCGAAGAGAGGGTGGACATAATTGCCGCCAGAACTGCAGCCAGAATCAGGCCCGCAACGAGGGGGTGGAACAGAATCTGGGCGAGGTCCAGGAAGACCGACTCAGCGGTTTCGGGGTTGGTGAGGGACGCCTCGGGGTGGCGTGCAAAGTAGGCGATACCCATGAATGCGCCGCTCAGTGCGCCGAACACGGTCAGGACCATCCAGCTGATGCCGATGCGGCGGCCGGACTTAGCGTCCGCGGGGGTGCGCATTGCCATGAATCGCACGATAATGTGCGGCTGGCCGAAGTAGCCCAGACCCCATGCGAGGGACGAAACGATACCGGCGAAGGTGGTGCCTGCGAAGATGCTCAGCGCGTCGGGGCTTACCTGGCTGATGGACTCAACCACGGGGCCCACACCGCCGAGGTCAATAATGGTGACAACCGGAACGGCAATGAGTGCTGCGAGCATGAGCAGACCCTGAACCATGTCGGTGTAGGATGCGCCCATGAAGCCGCCGAAGAAGGTGTAGAACACGGTGATGCCTGCCAGCAGGAGCATACCGGTGTGGTATTCCTGGCCGAAGGAGGACTTGAAGAACAGGCCGCCGGAGACCATACCGGAGGAGACGTAGAAGGTGAAGAACACCAGAATCACGACACCGGAGACGATGCGCAGCACGCGCTTGGTGTCATGGAGGCGGTTGCTCAGGAAGACGGGGACGGTCACGGCGTCGCCTGCTACTTCGGTGTAGCTACGCAGTCGCGGTGCCACGAACTTCCAGTTGCACCATGCGCCGATGGTCAGGCCGACGGCGAGCCAAGCCTGGGAGAGGCCGCTGAGGTAGACGGCGCCGGGCAGACCCATGAGGAGCCAACCGGACATATCGGAGGCGCCCGCTGAGAGTGCGGCGACGGTGGGGGAGAGCTGTCGCCCGCCCAGCACATAGTCGTCGAGGCTGTTGTTCTTGCTATTTGCCCATAGGCCGATTGCGATCATGGCAACAAAATAAATCGCCAGCGCGATGACCTGGTATGTACTCGCGGCCATAATGTTCCTTCTCTCCTGGTGATAGTGTGCGTCTGTGTATTTATGCGCGACTTCATAACTTTATGAGTGGCGTAGGATACGGTCTAGGCTCTGAGAGGCTGAAAATAAAGTCTATTTGACGCTTAAGAGCGAGGAACTATGGAATAAATATGTATTTGCTGTGTAAAATCCGTGGTCGTACACGTGGGTCAATGTGGGAGCGTGTGCGAAAAAGTGCCCGAAAAATCCCTAGAATTCAGGGTTTCGGGCACTTCGGTGCAAGAGAAGTAGTTTAAAAGCAACGCAAACGTTCAGAGACGTATGCATCTAAAACGAATTAAACAAAAAATTTAAAAGCCGTTCGGAGTGTTGAACTGTTACACGACAATGTCACAGAGGCTTAGAGATCCCTCACGACCCACGGCTCAGTAGCCATACGAGCCGGGTCAAAACGCTCCAAAATCGCCGCCGCATTAGGCACCGGAACATCCACCGAATGGGCAGAACCATCCACGTTATACACCGGAATAGAAGCGGCAATCCACCCCAAAATCGTCGGGACTTCAACGCCCGCCTCACGCAGCTGTGGCAGGGTCACCGCACCATCACGCTTCGCCAGACGCTTACCCTCCGTATTGAGCGCCAGCGGCACGTGAGCGTAACGCGGCTGCGCCACACCCAAAAGCTGCGCCAAATACGACTGGCGAGGCGCCGAAGGAAGCAAATCATCACCGCGCACAATCTGCTCAACCCCCACAAACGCATCATCCACCACGGACGTCAGGTTATAGGCATAGGTGCCGTCATTGCGCACCAGCACAAAATCATCCACCAGCCCCGTGTAAGCACCGTAAAAATCATCCTGCACCGTGTAGCTCGTGCACTCGGCACGCAGACGCAGAGCCGGCGGACGCTGAGCGCGGCGCTCTTGCCGCTGTGCCTCCGTCAGCTCACGACAGGTACCCGGATATGCACCCGGCGCACCGTGCGGGGCGCTCGACGCCTCCTGAATTTCGCGGCGGGTACAGAAGCACTCATAGACGAGTCCCGCCTCGCGCAGCTGTTGAACCGCCTGCTCATAGGCGGCAAGGCGCGTGCTCTGATACAGCACGCCTGCTTCCTTGCCATCAGTGCTTTCGCTACCCTCAATGCGCTCTGTCTCAATACGCTCTGTCGAGGCGCCGG
>ERZ773027.649-NODE-649-length-21206-cov-7.179377_pt1 | contig 21206 bp, 15 predicted proteins | sample MGYA00511032_ERZ773027 | MGnify/ENA primary metagenome ERZ773027 (study PRJEB29015, sample SAMEA2738138) | human oral metagenome | biome: human oral; feature: human-associated habitat; material: saliva | place: China | collected 2190 ... | reverse complement strand
AACTCGTGCCTAACGAACTCCAGCAGACCCTCATTGCTGAACACGAAGCAGAGGTCAAGGACGAAGAAGAATAGACAGAAAGAACATTTTTGCATTTGCAAAACACATAAAAATAGCAAGAGCCGACATGCCGTACAACGTGTCGGCTCTTCGTTTTTAAGGGTAATTTCACCCCCAGTTTCAACGCCGTTGCCGAGCAATATTCCATGTAGAAAAAGCGTGTCTGTAATGTACTGTGTTTCAATATGATATGATGTGGTGAAAAATATGACGTCATATTTCACAAAATATGACGTCATATTTGCTCGGAAATGACGTCATATTTGTCCGAATATGACGTCATATTTCTCAGAAGATGATATCATATCCGTTTAAACATGACATCATACTCACCCAGATATCTGAAAACAGAGTCGGAAAACCCCACGATGCCTTTCCCGTACAATAGGCTTGTGCTTTCTCTTTTAACAACCTTTTATGCGCAAACCGTTTCTAACATTTGGGATATTCGGATATTTGTCTTACTTTTGCAGTAAAGAAAATATTTACGTATGACAAGCGACAGCATAGTAATAATCCCTACATACAACGAAAAAGAGAATATGGAGAAGATTATCCGAGCCGTTTTCGGTTTGGAAAAGTGTTTCCATATCTTAGTCATCGACGACGGAAGCCCTGACGGAACGGCGCAGATTGTTCACCGATTAATCAAGGAAGAATTTGCCGACCGTTTGTTCATCATTGAGCGTTCGGGCAAGTTAGGACTTGGAACAGCCTATATACGTGGCTTCCATTGGGCTTTGGAACACGGCTACGACTACATCTTCGAGATGGACGCCGACTTCAGCCACGACCCTAACGACCTGCCCCGACTGTATGCAGCTACGCACGACGAGGGCTTCGATGTGGCGGTTGGCTCACGCTATGTCAGCGGCGTAAACGTTGTGAACTGGCCTATCGGACGTGTCCTGATGAGCTATTTTGCCAGCAAGTATGTACGTTTCGTAACCGGATTCCACGTTCACGACACCACGGCAGGCTTTGTTTGCTATCGCCGCAAGGTGCTCGAAACCATTCCGCTCGACGAAGTTCGCTTCAAGGGCTATGCCTTCCAGATAGAAATGAAGTACACGGCGCACAAGATAGGGTTCAAGATAAAGGAAGTGCCCGTTATCTTTGTAAACCGCCGAGAAGGCACAAGCAAGATGAGCGGAGGCATATTCTCCGAAGCCTTCTTTGGTGTGATGCGTTTGAGAATGGACGGTTGGTTCAGGAAATATCCCCCCATTAAAAATTAAATAACTGCATAGTAAAAGAACGCTTTCACCTCGGAGGCGTTCTTTTATACGTTTAATAACAACCCTATTTTGTTGTTTTCACGATGAAGCATATTACAAGAGATGAAGCCTTAAAGTTGCTAATACACGATAATCCCGAACCAGTTGCGAGCCATTGCGACAAGTCTATGTGGTGGTTCATACCTCGTGCCGTTGGCGGACTGTGGGCGCAGCATACCCGCAAAATGCTTGTTTCTTGGCTTATTCTGCTCGTTTCCCCTTTGTTCTTTAGTCTGCGGAGCCTCGAACTTGCCGTAATTGGTGTGTTCATCGTCTTATTTTGCATTCTTGCCTACTATGTTTATATTTACGGAAAGATACACAAAACATTAAAGCTCAATACTTATCGCATCGACGAAGAAGGCATATCGGTGTCGGTAACCACAGTCGATGGCATTCAGGCACGCTATCTTACCACGCCGTTCTCGTTGATTAAGGATATATGGTTGGCGCAGAAATACATTTATATAGAGACGGAAGATAAGACAGATATAGGCGTTGTCTACCTTTTTTCAGACGAACCCGAACGCATTTTGGGCAACATCGTATCGTATATGCAGTTGGAAAAGAAAGCCGATGAGGACAAACCCTTACCCCGTTATAGTGCAGAAGAGCGCGCAGACCTACGGAAATTCGTGCAAGAACGCTTCGGAAAGATTGATGCAGTGCTGCACGATACCGACGGCGAAGGCTTTCCCATCGACATTGTCGGTATTCCTCCCACCAAGCAACACAACTATTGGACGCTCTGCACTGTCGGCGCAGGAGCCATTCGTGTGCCCAACGAGGAATATTACAAGCGGTCAGACAATGGTGAAACAACTTTCGACGAAACCAAATACACCGATGGCTTTGTGGTGGAACACTTTGAATACGTTATGTATCTGCCGCCCGACTGGAACGTAACCGATGCCGATTTGAGCAAAGACAGCAACTATTGGTACCTCCGCTTGCTGCGCGATGTCGTGCAATACACCTATTACAACTTCCAGTTTCAGCTGGGCGACACGCTGAGCTACAATGACAGCGACAGCGAAGAACTGTCGTTCGACGCTTCCACCGACTTCTTTGCCGTGCTGATGCTGTGTCCGCTGCCCGATGTACCCAACGAAGTGTTTGCCAATATAGGCGGCCGCACCATTCAGTTCCACCAAGTTGTGCCCATCACCGTTGAGGAATCCAACTATATAAGTCAGCGTTCTGCCGCCGACTTTATGAAGAAATATATGAGCATAGACGCTGTTCAGTTGGACGACGAACCTATGGACGTGAAGCACAAACAATATTCAGAAGCACTTATCTCGCACTTCGAACGCCACATAAAAGGCGCAAACGTCGTAACAATGTACCCACAACATAAGTAGATAATTGCCGTTCGCCCAAACCGAAAACACAGCAATATTTCCTTTTTAGTAAGCAGAAAGAAGACGAAAAGCGTGTAAATATTTTTCGCAAGCGTATCTGTCGTGTAATTTACTTGTTGTCAATGCGTTGCAAAACCTATTGTTTTGCGTTCCAAAAGCGGCTGTTTTGCACGGTAAAAGCGTAGGTTTTGCATTGCAAAAGAGCCGCTTTCGCAACGTCAAATCGAAATTATCGTTTTCCTTCAGAATTATATTTACAAAATCGGAACGATTTCCTATCTGTTTATCTAAAGTTTCTATGACTTCTAAGAATATTAGAATATCTAAAAAAAGCTTGCATTTACGCTCGTCAATATATCCAACAAAAAGCGGGGATAACAGCATAAAAGCATTGTTGTCCCCGCAGTTTTATATTGGATTATGGTAAGTTGCGCGTTACAAAAGTATTATTCTTCCGTCTCTTCCTCTTTTGGGTGTGGAAGCACAAGGTTAAGAAGTACACCTACAATAGCCGACAGACCGATGCCGCTCATGGCGAAATTGCCATAAGTAAGGATAGCACCGCCAATACCAATGGTCAGCGTTACCGAAATAATGATGGTGTTTCGGGTGTGGTTCAAGTTCACTTTGTGCTGTATAAGGTTCTGTATGCCCACCGAAGCGATGGTACCAAAGAGCAGCAACATGATGCCACCAAGCACGGCAGCAGGTATGCTTTGCAGCAAGGCACTGAGCTTTCCGATTACAGAAAAGACGATGGCAGTGGCTGCCGAAATGCGAATTACCTGTGGTTGAGTGATTTTTGTGATGCTCATAGCACCTGTAACTTCGCTGTAAGTCGTAACAGGAGGGCCACCGAAGAAGCTTGCTGCAAGGCAAGCCAAACCGTCGCCGAGCATTGTTCGGTGCAGTCCGGGGTCTTTTACGAAGTCTTTCTGTGCCACAGCTCCTACCACATAAACGTCGCCGATATGCTCAATAACGGGTGCAATGGCTACTGGAATCATGAAAAGGAAGGGTTCCCAAGCAAATTGTGGCAAGTGGAAGTCAGCCAATGCGGGCGGTAATGCAAACCAAGGTGCAGCTGCCACGTTCGTGAAGTCTACTTCGCCCATACAAACCGCTGCGATATAACCCGCTACAATGCCACAAACTACGGGCACGAGCTTGATGAGTCCTTTTCCCAAAGTAAGCACCAAGATAGCCACTGTGAGCGAGATGCCAGCCAAAAGCCAGTTGTTCTTAGCCATATCTACTGCCGAACTTGAGAGCGAAAGACCAATCAAGATGATGACAGGACCTATCACGACAGGTGGAAAAAGTCTGTTTAGCAGCTTCCTGCCTTGCCATTTAATGAGTGCCGACATAATGAAATAGACCAGCGAGACGCCAATGATACCTGCCAATGTGCCAGGCATTCCCCATTGTTTCGATGCCGAAATGATAGGTGCGATGAAAGCAAACGACGACCCAAGAAAGATGGGCACCTTGCCTTTTGTGGTTAAATGGAAAATGAAAGTTCCGATACCTGCCGTGAAAAGGGCAGTGGCAGGGTCGAGCCCAACGAGCAACGGAACGAGGACAGTTGCGCCAAAAGCCACGAAAAGGAATTGTACGCCTACTACTGTTCGTCTGAATGGTGATAAATTAGTTGTGTTCATTGTTATTAAATTAGATTAACCGCATAGCTTCCACTACCGATTTTGTTTGCAAAGCTACAAAAAATAATCCAACTGCTAAAAGCTATTAGATTATTTTTCTGTGGGTTTTGCTAACCTTTCGCCTTCATAAGTACATAAATTACTACGGGTGCACCGATTAAAGGCGTTACCGCATTGAGCGGAATAATGCCACCTTCGCCGGGTAAATAGCAAATAAGGTTGCAGAAAAGAGCTATCAGTGCACCGCTGAGAATGGTAGACGGCAGCAGCAAACGATGGTTTTCGGTGGTCAGCAAGAGGCGCGCAATGTGGGGAACAGCCAAGCCAATGAAACCTATTGGACCGCAGAAAGCAGTGGTAATGGCTGCCAGCAACCCTGTAACAACGAGCAGATAGTTGCGTGTTCGGCGTGTGTTGATGCCTAAACTCTCGGCATACTGCGCCCCAAGCAGCAAGGCATTGAGTGGCTTCATCAGTAGCAGCGAACAGAAAATGCCTATGCTGACAATCGCCATAAACACAGGAATGTGTTCCATAGACACGCCTCCGAAATTGCCCATACCCCATATCATATAGCTTTTTACGCCTTCTTCGGTGGCAAAGAAGTTGAGCAACGACACCACGGACGACGACATATAGCCTACCATAATGCCGATGATGAGCAGCAAAACACTGTTTCTGATGATGAGCGAGAAGAAGAATATCAGTGCCGTTACTGCCATTGCACCTGCAAAAGCTGCAACCAGCACCGCCATGAAACCCGATACCGAGAACAAAACCGTAGACACATTGCCACCCAAAAGCAGCATTACGAGTGCCACACCCAAGCCCGCTCCTGCATTGATACCGAACACGTCGGGACCTGCCAATGGATTTCGGAAGGCGGTTTGCAGCATCAAACCGCTTACAGCAAGTGCGCCACCGCAGAACATTGCCGTAATAGCTTGCGGCAAACGGTTCCCTAAAACGATGAAACGCCAACTCTCCTTGCCATCAAATCGTCCTAAGAAAATATCCACAATGTCGTTAAACGGAATGCGTACCGAACCGATGTAGAGGTTCAGTAAGAACAGAATAACGATGCCAAATGGCAGCAGAACAAATGCCCAAGTATTCTTTTTCATTGTCTGAAAGGTTTCTGCCGACTTTATAAACGGTGGTAATAACGCATCGAACCAGACCTTAAATCGGGGTGGAAGAGTTGGATAAGGTCTGACAAAAGCCAGTCTGGACGCCAGCTAACTTCCTCGAAATAGGGCGTTTTGTCTACCTGACAGCCGTAGATTTCGCCTGTCTTGAAGGGTTTTAATGCCGCATAGCCTTGGTATTCGGCTAAGAGTTGCTGCTTATTGAAGCCACCATAGTAGCTGAAAATCCAAAAATCAGCCTGCCCAGCTTTGTCCAACACGGTTTCAAAAGGCAACGCAAGACTTCCGCTCTTGTTGTTGTCGGCAAACGCATACTTGCCGTTGGCATCTTTATAGAGCAAGCCCACGCTGCTTTCGCCGCCTGGCATATACCACACACTGCCTGTCTTGCGGTCGGGTAGCACCGAAAGCGTTTGCTTGGAACTCTTTGCCTTGGCTTTCAAAGCAAGGTAGTTGCTTTCCACTACCTTGAATAATGAGTCGGCAGACTGCTGACAACCGAACAGAATACCATAGAATTTAATCCATTCGGCACGCCCCAATGCAGAGGTTTCCATATATTCCGCACATTCGATAATAGGGATTTTAATCTCGTCTAACTTACCGTAGCCACCGCTGTTCTCGAACGGCGAGAGCAGCAAACCATCAGGCTTAATGTCGATTATCTTCTCTATGTCGGGCTTCATACCGTCGCCACAATCGGCAATCGTCTTTGTTTGAAGTCGTTTTTGTACGTCGGGTATCAGCATGTACTTCGCATCGGCAACACCCGCAATGGCATCTTGCGCACCCAACATTTCCATTAGGTTGGCATGTGCTGTTGTAAAGAACACCCCACGTTTCATCGGCACTTGCACAAGAGTGCCGTCTGCAGGCTTCTCAGCCTTGCTTGCATCTTCCACCAAATAGTAGGTGTGCAGTGTCTCACCCTTTTTCCAAGGGTTGGAAAGGGTTACCTTGATGCCGTCGGAGGTACGTTCCATTTTTATATTCTCGGCATATTTAAATACCAATGTGCTGTCTGTCGGAGCGTTGGTATTCGCCATTTTGGCTTTGTTGTTGCTACAACCGAAGCACAGGCTTAATAATAAGAGGTATAGAATCAATGATTTTCGCATAGTGAAAGAATATTTTCGACAAAAGTACAAAAAATGTTTCGATTTTTGTAAGAATACAAACTTTTTCGTAATTTAGTAGCCAATTTAAGTAACTATATAAACAATCATTTTTAACTAATTAAATTTTTACCATGTCAGAGAATAATTTAAACACACTGTCTGCTCACATTGAGATGAAGAAAGTGTGGCAGCTATTGGGAATTGTGCTGATAACAGCCGTAGTCTGGAACCTTCCCATCTCAGTGTTCGATATTGATGGACTCACCGTTGTGCAGCAACGCATCATTGCCATCTTTGTTTTTGCAACGCTTTCTTGGCTAACCGAGTGCATTCCCGCGTGGGCAACGTCGTTGGCTATTATGACTATAATGTGTGTAACCGTATCGGAAAACTCATTCCAATTCTTCAAAGGCGATGGAATAGGGGAACTGTTGAAGTCGAAAGAGATTATGGCATCGTTTGCCGACCCTATTATTATGTTGTTCTTGGCTGGTTTTATTCTTGCCATTGCTGCGTCGAAGTCGGGGCTCGACACGCTGTTAGCTAAGAATATGATACGTCCTTTCGGAAACAAGAGCGAGAATGTGCTGCTTGGTTTCCTATTCATAACAGGTATTTTCTCGATGTTTATCTCGAATACAGCGACTGCTGCCCTTATGCTGACGTTCTTGGCACCTGTGTTTGCATCGTTGCCTGCAAACGGAAAGGGGCGCATCGCACTCACAATGTCTATTCCGCTGGCTGCCAACTTGGGCGGTATCGGCACGCCTATCGGTACTCCTCCGAACATGATTGCGATGAAATTCCTGAATGACCCCGATGGTTTGAACTTAGGAATCAGCTTCGGTCAGTGGATGCTCATCATGGGTCCGCTTGTCATAATCTTGCTTCTTATTTGCTGGCGCGTGATTCTTTACTTCTTCCCATTCAGCAAGAAAACCATCGAATTGGAGATTAAAGGCGAAATACACCGTGGTTGGCGTATGTACGTAGTAATCGCTACCTTCATCATAACGATTTTGCTTTGGATTATTCCGAAAGAAATTACAGGCATCAACACAAACACCGTGTCGATGATACCGATGGGAATCTTCGCCATAACTGGCGTTATCAATGCGAAAGACTTGCAGCAAATCGACTGGAGTGTTATCTGGATGGTAGCCGGAGGTTTTGCGCTCGGTCTTGGTATGAACGGTTCCGGATTGGCTGATGTTGCCATTGAAAGCATTCCGTTCGGCAGTTGGAGTCCTATTGTCATTCTCATCGTGTCTGGTCTTATCTGTTACTTCTTGTCGAACTTCATTTCCAACACTGCTACGGCAGCCCTTCTGATGCCTATTTTGACTGTGGTTTGCCGTGCTATGGGCGACAAGCTCGATGTTATTGGTGGCACCAGCACCGTGCTTCTCGGTGTGGCGATAGCCGCTTCTACTGCAATGTGTTTGCCAATCTCTACTCCTCCAAATGCCATTGCTTACTCAACAGGTTTGGTAGAACAGAAAGATATGTTGAAGACAGGTATTACCTGTGGTATCATTTCCATCGTATTGGGTTATGGTCTCTTGTTCATCGTGGGCGAGTTGCACCTCTTAGGATAATCAATACACATACTGAAAATAAAAGGTCGCAACCTTTCGGGGCTGCGGCCTTTTCTGTTTTGTTTCTTGAATAATACGCCTTGGTTTTGTAAAGATAATTCCAACGGAAAACGGTAATTTCGATTTGACACTGCGAAAGCGGCTCTTTTGCAACGCAAAACCTACGCTTTTACCGTGCAAAAGAGCCGCTTTTGGAATGCAAAACAATAGGTTTTGTAATGCGTTGATAGATAGGTGGTTATGTAAGAGTGGAGGTTGTGAAAAATATTTACAGCCTTGTTGCCTTCTTTTCATTCCTAAAGTAGGCTTTTTATTAAGTTTTTGTGGAGTTCAATAAAGTTTTACCAAGAGTGCAGAAAGGGTTCTGTACTCTTGGTAAATGTATTAATTGTGTTGCTTTGGTGCTAATATCTTCTTGTATTCTTCTGCATTTTCGAGTAGCTTTACGGCTTCTTTCCATTGCTTATCGAATTGCAGGCTGTTTGCTATTGCGCCACGTTGGTAGTGGTAGGCTGCCACAAGGTCGGCTGTAACAAGCTGTTTTATGGTTTGCTTGTGGTGGTCGAGTTCCTTTGCGAGGTTGTGTTGCAGTTTCTTTTCCAACGCTTCAAACTCGGGTTTGGCATCGTCGTAGTAGCCTTCAAACTTTGCAATGTCCACAAGGTTCTTTATTGCTTTCTCGCTTTGGCGGTCGTATTTGAAGCCGCTCTTTATTACAGCTGCTTTGAAACTCTCGTAGTCGGCATCTGAAATAACGAAGTTCTTAGCCTCGCCGATGGTTGGGTGCTGCTTTATATATTCGAGTTCCCAGTTCAGCATCACTTCGGTTGAGTCCATTCCAGAGCTTGCAAGGTAGAACGCAATGTTTGGAAGCGAGTCTGGAAGAACTTTCACGTCGGGATTGATACCGCCACCGTCGCGCACGATTCTGCCGTTTGCCGTGCGGAATTCCTTTGTCAGCGAGTCGGGAACGTGCTCCACGTAGCCCCCACGACTGTGTTTGTAGTTGATGGCTTGAATGCATCGACCGCTCGGAATGTAGTATTTGCTTGTTGTAAGTTTCAGGTTTCCGTTGTAAGGCAAGTCCATTGGTGCCTGCACCAAGCCTTTGCCGTAGGTTCGGCTTCCCATTACGACAGCACGGTCTAAGTCTTGCAGGCTTCCGCTTGTTATTTCGCTTGCACTTGCTGTTTCGCCATTCACCAGCACAACTATAGGCATAAGGGTGTCTATTGGTTCAACTGCGGTCTTGTATTCGCGGTTGGCACGTTGCAGTTTACCTTTGGTATTTACGAGCGTAAGTCCTTTTGGCACAAACATATTCACAATGTTTATGGCTTCTTGCAGGCTGCCACCACCATTGTTTCGCAGGTCGAGCACGAGCGACTTCATACCTTCTTTCTTCATTTCTATGAAGGCGCGGCGGACGTCTTTTGAACAGTCTACGGTGAAAGAGTTCAAGTTCAGGTAGCCTATTCCGTTTTGCTGCAATCCGTAATAGGGCACAGCGGGCATTTGAATAGACTTTCGGGTGAGCTTCAACTTCATGATTTTGCCTGTCGATGGGCGTTTAATCTTTAAAAGAAAGGTGGTGCCCACATCGCCACGCAAGTGGTTGCTGACATAGGTTGTGGTCTTTTTGTGCATCGCCGAATCGTTGATAGACAATATTATATCGCCCTTTTTCAGTCCAGCTTCCGCAGCGGGCATGTTCTCGTAAGGCTCGTCTATCACCACGTTGTCTAACTTGAGGTTGTATCTTATCAGTGCGCCGATGCCTGCATACTTGCCCGAAATCATCAGGTTTAGCTCCTTTACTTTGTCCTCTGGGTAAAAAACGGTGTAGGGGTCGAGCGAGCGCAGCATAGCATTGATGCCGTTGCCGATGACTTCGTCGGCATTCAGCGTGTCTACATACATCATATCGAGGTATTTGTAGATGGCAGAAAAAGTTTCTAAGTTCTTTGCAACCTTGAAGTTATGGTTTTTGTCTGACGTACCTTGCGCCAAGGCATCTGTTTGCGAAGTGAATGCGAAAGCACACAGCGCAACAAGCAGTTTCTTTATCATTCTTTTCTATTTATAAACGATTTTGTATTTTAAGAATTAGTGCAAATTTACACTATTATCCTGAAATACGATTGGGAAATGGCATTAAAATAACAAAATAGTGAGATTGCACGTTACTTGAACAGCATTGTTTTTGGCAGTTTCACCCACTTGTTGTCTACCACGATGCGTATGGTGCTGCCCTCTACCTGCTTTAAAGTGTAGGTGCTGTCGGCATTGTGCGTAAGCGTTGCCACAAGGTCTTCGCTGCCGTAGTCGTTGATAATCGTAAGTGTGGCGGTGTTTCCTTTTATTGTTACGTCGGATATAATCCATTTTCGCGTGTCACGTATTGCGCCAAGATAGCCTGCTACTTCGCCAAAAACCTCTTGTTTCGGCACTACGATGTTCTGTTTATAGAAGTCTATGTCGAGCCAAACTTGGTATTCTTGGTTTTCTATGTGCCCTTTAAACGTCGTTGTATCGGTGGGAACGCCTTGCTGATACGTCGGTTGAGCAGTTGCAACCATAGACGGTAACGCCATTGCAGCCAAGCCGAAGGCTGTGAATATGAATATAATGAGCTTTGTTTTCATAACTCCTACAAAGATAGTTCTTTTTCTTTTGGGTTTCAGAAAAGAGGTCGTTTCTTTTTCAAACTTTAAATGTTTTGCTGCTAAAAACGTGATTTATATCATATTTTAAAGGTCGAAAGTCTTAAAATGGTAAGTTTCCTTCTTCATTATTCGTTTTTTATAGTACCTTTGCAAAGATTGATAAGTAGTAACAAAAAGATGTTTCTGGATTTTATTTTTGAGGCAAGCTGGGAAGTATGCAACAAGGTAGGCGGTATCTACACAGTACTTTCTACACGTGCCAAGACATTACAGGAGAAGATGCGAGACCACGTTGTGTTTGTTGGTCCCGATTGTTATAACGGAACGGAGAACCCTTTCTTTACGGAAGACAACGAACTTTTTAAGGAATGGGTGGCAGTTGCAAACCGTGAAGGCTTGACTTTAAGGGTGGGACGATGGAACGTTCCAGGCAGCCCGATAGCATTTTTGGTAGATTTCCAATCTTTTTATGCCAGCAAGAATGAATTTTACGGTAAACTTTGGGAGCACTATGGCGTAGATAGTCTGCACGCTTATGGCGATTACGACGACTCTTCGATGTTCTCTTTGGCAGCTGCGAAGGTGGTAGAAAGCTATTATCGTTTCTATCTGAGCAACTCTAAGAACGTCATATTCCACGCCAACGAATGGCAAACAGGCTTTGCAGCGTTGGTTTTGCAGCACAATGTGCCCGAAATAGCAACACTTTTTACTACCCACGCAACTGGAATAGGGCGCAGTATAGCTGGAAACAACAAGCCGTTGTACGGTTATCTTCAGGCTTACAATGGCGACCAGATGGCAGGAGAGCTGAATATGGAAAGCAAACACTCCATTGAAAAGCAAACCGCGCATTATGTAGACTGCTTCACAACGGTGAGCGAGATTACCGCTTTAGAATGTAAGGAACTCTTGGATAAGCCTGTAGACGTGGTGTTGCCAAATGGTTTTGAAGACGATTTCGTACCGAAAGCAACCACGTTCAGCAAGAAACGCAAGGCAGCGCGCAAGCAATTGCTGCGCATAGCAGAGGCTCTTACGGGCACAACGCTTGGCGACGATACGCTCATTGTATCTACCAGCGGTCGTTATGAGTTCAGAAACAAGGGCATTGACGTGTTTATCGATGCAATGAACCGACTGAACCACGACGAGAAACTGCAACGCAACGTCCTCGCTTTCATAGAAGTGCCAGGGTGGGTGGCACGTCCTCGTGCCGATTTGCAGGAGCGTTTGGCAACCGACAGTGTGTTCGACATTGCATTGGAACAACCATTTGTTACCCACGAACTGTACGATGCGGATAGCGATAAAGTGTTGAATATGATGCGCCACTTGGGTATTACGAATGCACAGACCGATAAAGTGAAGCTCATACTTGTGCCTTGCTACCTGAATGGCAGCGATGGCATCGTTGATATGCCTTACTACGACGTTATGTTAGGCAACGACCTCTGCATCTATCCATCGTATTACGAGCCTTGGGGATATACTCCGTTAGAGGCGGTAGCGTTTAAAGTACCTTGCATAACAACCGACCTTGCAGGCTTTGGCTTATGGGCGAACCAGCAGAAGGGCAGATATTGCGAGATAACAGATGGCGTAAAGGTGATTCATCGTACCGACGACAACTACTCGGAAGTGGCAGATGCCATCAAGGAAACCATTAAGGAATACGCCGTAATGGACAAGAAGGCTGCTGACAAATGCAGGGCAAACGCACAAAAACTATCGAAGAAAGCCCTATGGAGCGAGTTCATACACGCTTACGAAACTGCTTACGACATCGCAATAAAGAACCGCGACGCAAGAATAAATGCGAAATAACGACAGCAAACGTATAAAACAGCAACGATTAACGCATAAAATATAAAAACAGAATAAATAAAATTATGAAAATTAAGTCTGATTATTCAAATGAACCTCAATGGAAAGAGGTGAATGTTAAGTCAAGTCTTCCGAAAGAATTGGCTTGTCTCGACGAGATAGCACACAACCTTTGGTTTGGTTGGACACACGAGGCACGCAGCCTTTTTACTCATTTGGACGAAGAGCTTTACGAGAAAGTAGGGCACAATCCTGTATTGTTGCTCGAGCAATTGAGCTACGACCGCAAGGAAGCCATTGTTAAAGACAAAGACCTGATGAAGCGTGTGAAGAACGTTTACAAGATGTTCACCGACTATATGAACGTGAAACCCAACGCAAAACGTCCTTCAGTAGCTTACTTCTGTATGGAGTTCGGACTCAACCAAGTGTTGAAAATCTATTCAGGAGGTTTGGGTATGCTTGCTGGCGACTACCTTAAAGAAGCGTCAGACTCTAATGTAGACCTCTGCGCAGTGGGTTTCCTCTATCGTTTCGGCTACTTCCGTCAGAGCCTTTCAATGGACGGTCAGCAGATAGCAAAGTACGATGCGCAGAGCTTCAACTCGCTCCCTATCGAGCGTGTGCTTGATGCTGACGGCAACCAAATGAGGGTTGAAGTGCCTTATAACAACTATATGGTGCATGCATTGGTATGGCAGGTGAACGTAGGACGCATAAAACTATACTTGCTCGATACCGACAACGAAATGAATTCAGAGTTCGACCGTCCTATCACCCACGCACTTTATGGAGGCGATTGGGAGAACCGCATCAAGCAGGAAATATTGCTCGGTATCGGCGGTATGCTTACTTTGAAAAAACTCGGCATCAAGAAAGACATCTATCATTGCAACGAAGGCCACGCTGCACTTTGCAACTTGCAACGCCTCTGCGATTATGTTGAACAAGGTCTGACCTTCAATCAGGCAATGGAACTTGTACGTGCGTCTTCGCTCTACACCGTTCACACACCTGTACCAGCAGGCCACGACTACTTCGACGAAGCACTCTTCAGCAAGTATATGTCGGGTTATCCAGCAAAGTTGGGCATTACTTGGGACGAATTCATCGGCATGGGACGCACCAATCCCGACGACCACAGCGAACGTTTCTGTATGAGTACCTTCGCTTGCAATACGTCGCAGGAAATCAACGGCGTATCTCGCTTGCACGGTTGGGTAAGCCAGAAGATGTTCGCACCGCTTTGGAAGGGCTACTTCCCTGAAGAAAACCACGTTGGCTACGTTACAAACGGTGTTCACTTCCCTACTTGGGCGGCTACCGAATGGCGCAGAGTCTACAACAAGTATTTCGATAAGAACTTTATGGCAGACCAAAGCAACGAGGACATTTGGCACGCAATATACAGCGTTTCCGATGCCGAGATTTGGGAAACCCGTATGGCTTTGAAGAACAAGCTTATCAAATATATCCGCGATAAGTTCACCCAGCAGTGGCTTCGCAACCAAGGCGACCCTGCAAAGGTGGTTTCTATCCTTGAGAAAATCAATCCTAACGCATTGATGATAGGTTTCTGCCGTCGCTTTGCAACCTACAAGCGTGCGCACCTTCTCTTCACCGACTTGGAGCGTTTGGAGAAGATTGTGAACAACCCAGAGCGTCCTGTGCTCTTCTTCTTCTCAGGTAAGGCGCATCCAGCCGACGGCGCAGGTCAGGGATTGATTAAGCGAATCTTCGAAATTTCGCGTATGCCACAGTTCCTTGGCAAGATAATCTTCCTCGAAGACTACGATATGGAACTTGCACGCCGCCTTGTTTCGGGTGTCGATATTTGGATGAACACACCAACACGCCCATTGGAAGCCAGTGGTACATCGGGCGAAAAGGCAGAGATGAACGGTGTTGTAAACCTCTCTGTGCTCGACGGCTGGTGGGTAGAAGGCTACCGCGAAGGCGCAGGTTGGGCATTGCCACAGAAGCGCACCTACCAAAATCAAGAATATCAAGACCAGCTCGACGCTGCTACCATCTACGGTTTGCTGGAAAACGAGATTACTCCATTGTTCTTCAACAAGACCGAAGGCAAGACCTACTCGGAAGAATGGGTGAAGGTAGTAAAGAACTCAATCGCCACAATCGCGCCTCATTACACGATGAAGCGTCAGTTGGACGACTACTATACTAAGTTCTACAACAAGCAGGCAGAGCGTACTGCAAAGTTGCACGACAACGACAACCGCCTTGCAAAGGATATTGCACAATGGAAGGAAACCGTTGCCGAGCGTTGGGACAGCATCAATGTCGTAGAAAGCAACTTCGATTCGCTGCACAATGCCGTAACAGGCAAGGTAACAACCCTTACCTATACCATCGACGAACAAGGTCTTCAAGATGCAGTAGGTTTGGAATTTGTTATGCTCAAGAGCAATCCTACCGACGATGTAACCATTCACAAGGTGCTTCCGTTCAAGCTTGTAAATACCGATGGCAACCTCTACACCTTCCAGTTAGACTTCGATGCTTCTGATGCAGGTGCTTTCAAGTGTGCCGTTCGTATGTATCCTAAGAACGATTTGTTGCCACACCGCCAAGACTTCTCATACGTTAAGTGGCTCGACTAATCCGCCACTGACACGTATTATATATGCAAGCCCCCTTTTGAGCACACGCTCAAAAGGGGGCTTTGTTTATCAGTCAGGTTCTGAAAACTCCTCTGTGGTCTTTCCCTTTTGCCGCCTTACCCCAAAACTCTTACATCGATTTCACGTTGTTTTATGAACAAAAAGAAAGCGACATAAGTGTAAACATTTTCTACAACCGCATCTCTTGCGCAACACGCTCTTTATCAACGCATTACAAAACCTATTGTTTTGCGTTCCAAAAGCGGCTGTTTTGCACGGTAAAAGCGTAGGTTTTGCAACGTAAAAGAGCCGCTTTCGCAACGTCAAATCGAAATTACCATTTTTCAAAGAAATTATCTTTACAAAACTGCACGGATATTTCATTTTTCCCCACGAATAATAATCTCTTTATAACGGTTCTTTTGTAGGGCGTCATATATAAAAAATATAATATGTTCCTTATCTCATATTCTTCTTTATTTGTCAGTTTCCATACTTTCCTTTTTTTACTGGTCTATATGGAAACTTCACACCGATACTTTCAAGGCGAGCTTTAACACGTTCTCCATCTTCTGTTAGCCCTGTGCCGTCTATGCGTTCTTGTACCCATACAGCAACGTTGGTTTCGTCCTCTCCTGTTTTCATTGGGTCTGCTCCTTTATCCCATAACCATAAAACCATAGGCCATTTGCCTGCAGTAGCTTCGGCTGTTATTACTGTTCTGAAGCCATCTTGTAATCTATTGATGTCTGCGCCATGTTCCAAAAGATATTCTATTTTCTGTTTATCATTATTCAATGCTGCTTCAAAAATAGGTAGAGATGCGCGGTCATCATTTACATTAGCACCATATTTAATGAGTAACTTGACAAACTTTATATTGTTGCTACATGCGAATTGAAGAGGTAAACATTTTTCTCCGTCAGCAGGAGTATCATCCCAAATATTAGATAAGAAATTAGGATCGGCTCCGTTTTCTAAAAGGAACTCTGTCATTGTATAATTCTTTTCCCATACAGCATATAGCAAATATGATACTCCGAACTTACCTGTGGAATTAATATTCCAACCATGTTTCATCATTTTTTGCAAGGCTTCTTTATCTCTGTTGTGTATCGCTTCTATAATAGGATACTCTGCATTGCTGAAATATCCAGCGTATGGTGGATTGCTATTGAACATACTACAAGAATTTAATGTTATTAATAATATTGCTAAAAATTTCTTCATCATTATGGTATTTTACAAGTCATTGGTAATTATCGGTGTGCCCTGCTTGGCTTGTTCAGCTTCAATGGCTTTAAGCAGTAATGGTAAGTCGTGCCCAGTAGCAAACCCAAACTCATCGGAAGTATGCAGCTGTATTCGTTCACCAGCAGAGTTGGGCATCAGTGCGAGATTATTATTTCCCATATTCAGAAAATCTTGGTTGGAATAGTAGGTATGCACCTTTGACGTGTCTGGGTTCTTCACTCCATACATTTTATAAGTATTCGGATGCACACCAGCAGGATTATACGCATAGGCTTCACAGCCCGTAGCAGCTCCACCAGCAGTTGCTAATCCGCCTCCAAGCGAATGCCCGGTGATAGTAAGTTTATCTTTCCCAACTTTATCTTTTATCTTCTTGGATAAGTTAATTGCACTTTCATACTGTTTACTTCCCATTCCTACTCCTTGTGCTACATTATCATCTATCCAGTCCTTGCTCCAATCAGTTAGTAGTGGAAGATCTCGTTTACCTTTGTCTCGTGGATCACTAGTTGTTCCGCGAAAGGCAAGTACATAATTGCCATTCTTATCCTTGTATAAGTCAGCTTTGAAACCGTGATTACGCTTTTGAAGGTCTCTTTGACTTATGCCTAATTTTCTTAACTCTGCATCATTGAGTTTTGTATACCCTTCTAATTTTTTGCTTTTTAATTTTTGCTTTTGGTCTTCATTTAGTCCTTTGAGAGATTCTTCTAAATTATAGTGATCATACGGTGCAAATTCTTTATAATTCTTATCGTTTTTTTCTTCTTTCGTTTTGCGGTTATAAGCAAAGAAACTCAGACACAGCATATCAGCTGCCATAGCATAGTTGGGTTTAATGATAGTAATGAGTCCTCCAAGTTTGCAGTCGAGTGTTGCACCTTGTAGCAAAGCACGGTTGCCACATATTTTAACTTTGGGGTGCACTTTTGACCATTCGGAGAAACTGGTAATGAAAGCACATATATTTATAGTTTTCATTAACATATTAAACAATGTGCCGCCAACAACCCCTCCCAGTATGCCTGTTATTCCTGCACCAGCTATGCCGCCTTTCATGATACCTTTGGCGGTACCTTTGATAGCGCCCCATACACCACCGTCCTCGTAACCTCTCATTCCACCGATGATACCTCCTGCTAAAGCTCCAACAGCCGCCCCGATTAAACTAAGCCCTCCAAAATATAATCCGACTAAAGCACCTATCATGGCAGTCGCTGCCGTTAACTTCAGGCATATGTAGCATTGGTCCATACGATCTTTTTCCGTAGCAAGTAATTTGCCACTCGCACGCATCACGGTTGTTTGGTTTGTTACCTTGATGAGAGTTTGACGAGCACCACTGGTGCAGACGGTCATATCGCCGTCTTGTATATATTGTGAACTCATATACGTTCCTCCACAAGTTTAAATTCTATTTTGTTGATGTAGACATAGTCGTCGCTTGCCTGCTCCCTGACGCTTGTTACTGCTCTATCGAAGAAAGGCTGATAATCTTCGGCACAGAAGTATTCGGTTTCAACAGAATATTTATAATTGAATGGTGCACCGTTGGTCAATGGATGTATTTGCGTGAGATAATCGTTTTCGAAACTTGCAATATCTTCAAGTATTCCTTCGCCACGCTCTACAAGATGAATAGTTTTATCGGGTAGAACATCTTTTTTAGCTCGTGCAATGGCAACGTTCACATAATGGTTTGCGTGGAGTATGGACAATGGGTTAATATGGAACGACTTTCCACCGCCAAACCATGACCAAAGTGTATAGTAAAGTAACGAGCTGCGCATTTCTCTACTAAAATCACTTGTTGCATTGCCAACGACGTCAAGCAGTTGCATGATAGACAAGTCATTGCCAAAGATAGAAATAATTTCATTGCGATAACCCTTGTATCGACTGGCTATTTCATTGCTGTTGTACAATTTCAGCATATCATTTGTATCAAAACCGAATTCTATCCGACTTACGGACTTGTTTATAATATTCAGAAGTTGGTATATTTCAGCATTTGCTTGCTGTTTCTGTTCTGGCAGTTCCAAGACATCTATAACGACATTTCCATCTTCTGTAGTTGAGACTTTCCATTGTTGAGAAGTCTCATTGTTCATACCTTCAACGCCATTTATACTGATATGGCTGGTTTGTGTAATATTGTATATTCTCATTTTACATTCAAAATATTTCTATATGTTCAATGGCTTTCGATTACTTCTGTCTCGGATATGAACAGAAACTCTTTCTATTTTATTTATTTGCTCTTTGCATTGATTAGTATTTGTTTTCTTTTTATTGCAAATGTAAGTATTAATATTTATTTAGCAAGTTGATTAAGTATTTTTAATTTATTAATAATGTATCTTATGAGCGACAATAATATTTTATTTTTACAGTGGCTGTGACTTGTTTTTGTGGGTTAGACTATGTACCCTCTTGTTAGTATAGTCCTTATTTTATTTTTTCTTTCCCTTTGCATCGAAGTGGTAGTTGAAGGTTAAGGAAACATAGTGGTGCTGTATTTCGTTCCACTTTTCGATACGATTCGATGAGTTTACATTGAGAGAGTATTCGCGGTTTTGGTTCAGAATGTCGTCGAAACTTAATCCAATCCAGTTCTCGCTCTTCTTCCAGACGTAGCGAATGTAGCCCTCCCAGAGTATGCGGTGGCGGTTCAGCTCCTGTGCAAGATAGCCTGTTGCGGCTTTGTCTTTTATTTCGCTGCTTATTTCCCAGCCTTTCCACTTTACTGTTGCGCGCAAACCGTAGGCATATCGGATAGGTGTGTTGTTGTATTGGCTTGCCAGCGAGTATCGGTTTCGTTGCAAATTAATTTCTCCGAAGATGCCTGCTTGCAGCCAATCGCTTTCGTATGACAGTTCAGGATTTGATACGAAAGTAAACATTTTCAGTTGGTTTTGCTCTTGCGCAGCGTGTCCGTTGAAATCGGCAAGATAGCCATACGCTTTCTTGAAATGCGCTTCTGCCTTGTTGGAGAAGTGTATGTAGTCGCCAAAGCTTCGGTCGTAGGTTACTTCAGCGAACCAATCGTTGCCGCTTCGCACGTTTTCGCTGTGGCTACGGTACACGCCTGTTTGTGGGTCGAAGTTATACACGGTAGCAATGGGGTTGACAATGTGTGTGTAACCCACTTTAAAGAGGAACATAGCTTGCTGTTTTGCCGTTGTGGCAGCATAGTTTAACGAGGTTGTATGCTGGTGGCTGCGATGCAAGAGAGGATTTCCTTCTACTATCCAGAATGGGTCGGTGTCGTCGCGATAGCCCAATGTAGACAGCAGGTCGGGTAGCTTTGTGGTGTAGTTGAAGGCGAAATCGAAGCGGTTGCTCTTATTTATCTTCCACTTTACGAGCATTTTGGGCGTCCATGTATTGCTGTTGCGGTGTGCCACGGTATCCAACCGCCCACGTTGGTAGTTCAGTTCTTCACTGTTTAAGCTGAAGTCTAACTTAGGAATAAACTGCCACTTGCCCACCTTGCAGGTTAGCCCTACGCTGCTTGTGGCTGTGGTTTCGTGTCGCTTGCTGCGGTAGCTGTTTGCCGCATCGAGTACGCTTTCGGGGTCGTCTTCTATCTTTGAAGCGATAGGAGAACTGTAGAAGCTCTGTCGAATTTTATTGTTTTCTGCTTTAAACTGTTGTGAGGCATTCAGCAAAAGTGCATCGTTGATGTGGTATTCCAATGCAGCCTTTCCGTTTGCCTCTATTTTATGGAAAGGCGCACGGCTGTATTGGTAGAGTGGCGAGGCTGTCCCTTTGCTTATATACTCCAACTCGCGGTGGGCGTCGAAGCGGTTGTTGCCATTCTCGTACGAAAGAGTGGTGTTGATTTCCAACTGTGCTTTCTTGCCGATGAAGTGTTTCCAAGTGCCAGAGAAGTCTATACTTCCACCTTCGTTTATGCGTTGCTGGTACGACCGTTCCCTGTTTATGATGTGTCGATAGATAGCGTCGCCGTGCCCTGCGCTCAAAGCCAAGTCTAAAGGAAAGTCGCCATAAGGCTTTGTGTCGGTGTTGAAGCGTGCGCTACTGGTCTCGGTGTTGTTTCGTTCCAATGTGTAATTAAGGGTTAAGTCTGCCGCAACGAAATTGTTTTCATCGGTATACGAAAACAAGTCGGCGCGCACTTCGGGTGCTATTTCGTGGTTATAGTGTTTCTTTCGGTTGAGGCTCCACGTCGTAATGTTGTTTGGCGAGAAGTATTGGGCAGCTTCGTAGTCGGTTCCCCAGCCGTCTTTATGGTTGAAGTTGGAAGCAAAAGCAATGTAGTTCTCGTTATTTTTCCCTTTGTTCCAGTTGTGCTGATAGCCCAAAGCGGCATTCTGCGCCTTGCCGAAATAGTCGAACTCTCCGCTCTGCCACCAGTTTGTGCCTACTTTCTGAAATTGGTTTATGTTGTTGGCATCGAGGTGGAACATTATCGGATTTTTATCACTGAGCTTTGAAGACTTTATGGAAGCTTGGTAGTTCTTAGGCGATTGCACCCTTGCCTTTATGTCGCCATACCATTTATCCATAAAGCCTGCCTTTATTTTAATATCCAAAACTTGGTCTTCCTTGCCGTCGTCTTTGCCCGAATGTTTGGCAAATTCGC
>ERZ773027.648-NODE-648-length-21223-cov-3.002834_pt1 | contig 21223 bp, 14 predicted proteins | sample MGYA00511032_ERZ773027 | MGnify/ENA primary metagenome ERZ773027 (study PRJEB29015, sample SAMEA2738138) | human oral metagenome | biome: human oral; feature: human-associated habitat; material: saliva | place: China | collected 2190 ... | reverse complement strand
AGGCCGATCCGGTCGATCGCCGGCAAGCGGCCGCCGTTGCGCGCAACTATCTGAGCCACCCCGTTCCCCTCGGGGCGCCTGCCGTGCGCGGTGCGGTGGCCGACGAAGCACCGGCCTATCATCTTTTCGTCGGTAAGGACGAACAGCGCTTTGTCATCGTTTCCGGCGAGAGCCAAATGAACGATGTGGTGGGCTACGGCCGCCTGACGACCGGCAAGGCCGAATCGCTCCCGCCGCAGGTACACGCTTTGTTGCAACAGTACACCGAAACGGTGCGACAGGTGCGCGCCGGACAGCAACCTGCGGCGACTGCGCCGAAGCACCTGCGGCGCTATGTCGAACCGCTCATCGATGCACAGTGGGGGCAGAGCTATCCCTACAACAGCAAGACACCTCGTGTGGGCGGGAAACCCACCTACACCGGATGTGTGGCCACAGCCGCGGCGCAGTTCATCTATTTCTACAAGTGGCCGCTCCAACGCCCGTCGCTCTATGTGCGTTCGGAAGGCGACGAAGCCGACACTTCGCCCACCTATCTCTGGGACTTGATGAAAGGCACGCGCGAGCAGATGAACTCCACGCGGGCCGCGGCGGCGGTAGGCCGTTTGTTGCTGGATGTGGGCAGGGCGATTCGCATCACCTTCGGCACGCAGGCGAGTCCGTCGAACATCGAATACACGCTCGACGCGTTGCAAAACGATTTCGGCTACACCACGCGTCTTTTGCACCGCGACCGCATGAAAGCCGACGAGTTTCGCGAAGCCATTCTGCAAGAAATCTCCGACGGCTACCCCGTGATGATGTGCGGTGGTGTGCATGCTTTTGTCTATGACGGCTACGATCGCCGCGGTTTCGTGCATGCCAACTTCGGTTGGGACGGACAGGGCGACGGATATTACGACATCAACACCATCACCACGCCGCTCCCCGGCCCGTTCATGGGCAATGGGCAGTTTTGGGAGAACCAAGTGGCGCTGATGGCGCACCCGAAGAACGGAAAGTACCCTGATTTCCCCACGCCGTTGCGCGTGCTCGGCGCACGCAAGAACACAGCGTTCGAATTTGAGCCGCGTGAGGGACAGCCCACCACGCGTTTCGCCGCCAAGATCACGGCGGGGTCATACAATTCCATCAACGGCGAGTTCGGCCGCTTCAGCGGTCAGGTGGGTTTTGCGGTGAATGATGCCGAAGGACGCACCGTGAAACTGATCCCGTTCCGCTACGACAACACGTTGTGGAGCAGTATTTTCACCACGTGGAACTTGGAAATGTACGATATCGACCTTTCCGAAGTGCCCGAGGGCAACTATCTGCTGGTACCGGTGTGCCGCGAACTCGTGGCGCGCAACCCCGACACGTACAAGCCGTGGTATCCGATCAGATATGCCAACCGCATGAAATTGGCCGTGGCCGGTGGGAAACTGACGGTGGAGGATGAAATTGCGGGCGGCGCACTGAGCGTGTGTCGCGACCCCGAATTGCTCTACCCGGCCTATGCAGGTTCGGGCGATCCGGCGCTGTTGACTTTCACCGTGCGCAATCCGAATGTCGACGAGGTGCACGGCAACTTGAAAATGGTGTTCACGCCGGTGAACGGTGGCGCGGAATACGTGGCGCCCTTCCGACCGAGCAGCATTGTCTCCTTCCGCCGTTTGGCCGATACGCAGGTGGCGGTGGATTTCCCCACCAACTATGGAGACAAAGCGGGTAATCACGAGATGGCGGCCGGCCGCTATAAGCTGAAATTGGTGTTGGAAACGACCAACACGAAGGAGAAGCAACTCATTCCGCTCGGTGCCGATCGAGATTTCGAAATCGAAGTGTTGCCTTATCCTGATTTGAGAATCTTCGTGCGCAATGTCGATTTTATGGTCGGCGGCAAAGTCGTGAACGAACAAATCTTTGATGTCGACAAAGACCGCGATCTCTCCATGCGCATCCACACCGAGCTGCGCGGCGACCAGCGCAAATCCTACTGGGGACGCGTGTTCTATCGTTTGGTCTGCCCCGAAACGGGCGAATCGGTCGATGCCGGTGTGGCACGCAACGTGAGTTTGCGGCCCTTCGTACACAATCCTGAACAAAAGACGGCGGCTAAGATCGACGTCTCGCGCCTGAAGCCGGGTTGCCGCTACGAGGTGCACGTGGAAATTGAGCAGGGCAACGGCCGTCGCGAGATCTGGACGAACGATTCGCCCCGTGCGCAGTTGATGATGGTGAAGAGTGACGAGAACCCCTCGCCCGATACGCCGGTTCAGCCCATCGTGCCGCCCACGCCCCAACCTCCTGTTGTGCCCGTCGTGCCGAAGGCCGCGCAGGTCGTGCTGGATTCGACGAAACTCACGGTGCGTGTGGACGAAATCTTCAACCTGAAGGCGAGTGTCTTGCCGGCCACGGCCAGTCAGCAGTTGACTTGGCAGTTGAGCGAGCCGGGTATTGTCGACATGCTGGGCGGTGGCGGTTTCAGAGCCTTGCAAAAGGGCGAACTCACCATCACCGCTTTGGCGCTCGACGGCAGTGGAGTGAAGGCTGAATGCCGTGTGACGGTGAAAGGTCCGACGGCGCTGACGCCGACCGACGCAGCTTTGCGCCATCGCTTGCAATGGGTGGGTTCGACCTTGGTGTTGCGCGGAGTGCAACCGGGTGCCCTCGTTCGCCTGTACTCGGCAGCGGGCAAGACCTTGCGCAGTTTTGTGGCAACCGGCTCGGAAGTGCAGCTTGACTTTGCGCCCTTGCAGGGAGTCTTCCTCCTTGAAACCTCCGACGGCTTCCGACAAAAAGTGGTACGCTGAACCCAATCTGTGGGACTGTGACGCTTTTCCGTTGTCGGCAATGGGGAAAGTCCGTTGCCTGCTGAAGCAGACATCTCGTCTGCCGAACAAAATAGGGCAGCACACGCAATAGGAAAAAGTGGTGCACTGTAAAGTGCACCACTTTTTTTACCGCCCGCGCGCGTTTTACTTCAGGGAGCCGATGTCGTTCTGCCGTGTGCAGCCGATTGCGCTGCACCTTCTCGGGTAATGTCCGAAAAAGTGTGTAAGATTCTCCTTCGTCCCTCCCCTCTGGCTTGGGGACAGTATCGCCGATTGCGCTGCACCTTCTCGCGCGGGGTGGGTGAGGTACGACGAGCACAGCCCGTTTTGTTCGGTCGATGCTCCCTTTCTTCTTGAATTCACACCACCCACTTCCGTTGTTGCGAAAACCAAAAAATAAGCGTCCCGCCTTTCCTTGGAAAAGCGGGACGCTTTATGCGTTTGTCTCGTTGATTATTTCACTTCGAGCTGTGCACCGGGCTTGAACTTCACGACTTTCTTAGCGGGGATCGTGATTTCTTGCTTGGTGGCGGGGTTGATACCCTTGCGCTCTGCGCGTTCGCTAACAGAGAAGGTACCGAAACCGAGGAGGGTCACCTTGTCTTCAGACTTGATAGCGTCTGCGATAGAGTCGAGGGTAGCGTTCACAGCAGCCTTGGCTTGATCTTGCGTCAAGTTGGCTTGTTTAGCCACTGCATTAACGAGTTCTGTCTTATTCATAATATGCTATTTTTGAATTATTGTTCGGATGTTAGTTTCCTTGTGAGTGCAAATATATTGTAAGTTGTGAGGGTGCGCAAATAAAACGTGCTTTTTTTGCGCTCTCGGGGCAAAAAAGCCACAATTTCTCCGTTCCAGCCGAAAAGTATTGAGATCTTGGACGATAAATCAGCGGACTACCGCCACTTTTGCGGTAATACCGCGTGAGCCGTCGGCGTTGGAAATATGGAAATAATATACACCCGAAGCCACCATTCTGCCGCGGCTGTCGCGTCCGTCCCATCTAAAGAGTCCGCCTTGACTGCGTCCGGCATAGACGAGTGATCCCGAAGTGGTGGTGACGCGCACATCGGCATCGGCCGTCAGCCCATCGAGAGACACTTCGCGCTGAAGGGTGGGGCGAAATGGGTTGGGATAGACGCGCACGTTGGTTCTCACAAGCTGTTCTTGCGGTTCGGCGGCGTCACTGCGATAAGCAATCATGCCGGCATCGGTCGAGATCATCACATTGCCGTTAGAAGGGTGGCAGGCAATGCTCCAAATATTGTCGGAAAAGAGGGGAGAATTGTTCGTTTTGAAATGGTGGATCGTTTTCACTCCGTCGGGCGAGAGGAGATAGACGCCATCGCCCTGTGTACCCACCCACTTGCGGTTGGCACCGTCGACGGCAATCGCCGTCACAGGGACACCGGCGAGCAGATAGTCGGCATAGTCTGTGCCGTCGTTGCGCGGCACCTTCACTTGGGTGACGTGGAAATCGTTGTCGAACCACGTTTTCGGATCCTCAATTTTGAAGATTCCTTCATTCGTGCCGAGCCAAATAGCGCCGTCACGGTCTTGTGCGAAACACAGCCCCTGCGAGAATGAGCAAGGCGAGCCGTCTTGGTTGAGGAAGGTGGTGCGATAGCGCGACACATCGTCTTCGGTGTTGTCGAGCGTCCCGTTGTAGTCCAAACAGAGGAAGCCGCCGTTGTGATTCGACACGGTGCGGCGCGACGTCACCCACAAGCGCCCGTCGGCATCGATCATCGTTTTCTCGAGCGTGGGAGCGTTGTCCAGTTCTTTGACGTAAAGGCCTTTCCACGTACCATCGGGGCGAAGCGCCCAGATGGCGGTGTCGGCACTGTTGTTCAGCACAAAGAGGTTACCGGCCTTGTCATAGATGACTCCATCCGTGCGAACGTATGAATAGGAGGCGGCACTGTTGTTTTTCACTGCCGAAACCAAGGGCGAATTACCGCGTGTATATTGTTTTTCGGGTGTGCCTTTGTGGTAAAGGTAGATGCCGGTGCGACCGGTAGAGACCGCAAAACGGTTGGCATCCGTGGGAGATTGGGCGATGCAAGTGGCGTTCTCAAACGGCGCACGCGTAAATCCTTCTTTCTCAGTCGGTGTTTCGAAGAGCGTCCAATTGTCGCGCTCATAGATCATGGCCATTTGTGGGGTATCGACGCGGTCGTAAGGATCGAGACGTCCACAGGCAACGAGCAAGCGGTTGCCGACTTGTTGCATGAAGTAGCCCAAGTCATAGCGCGGGCCGTAATACCCGAAACCGGCGGTGGAGGCCGTCAGATCGAAGGTGGTACCATTGAGCGGAACGCGCACAAAACCTTGGCCGTTGCGCCCAATCCAGAAGTTGTCTTTGCCGTCGGGCTGCAACCAGTTGAGACCGCTTCCCAGCGTTGTCGCGGTGGCCGATGAAGCATTGTCGTCAAATTGGAGCAAAGTCAAGTCGTTGAAACCATACACCGCGCCGCTTACGCCTGTTTGCAGTTGTTTGAGTGCCAACAAGTCGATGCGCGCAAAATCATTCGCGCCGGCTTTTTCCACCAATCCCGCAGCGATGCGCCAAGTGCCGACCACAGCCGTTGAGCCGCCGGCCACATTGAGATAAACCGCGTTGGCCGATGCGGCCAAGTGCTTCACGGGCGTGGAGAAGATGGTACTCCACAGCGCAGGGTCGGAGAAATTCTGGAGGATGCCGATGGATTTCACGCCTTGGTCGGTGGCCACGAGCAGCCGGTCTTTGACGCGGAGCACATCATTGCAGTTCGCCATCAAGAAATGCCCTTTGAGTTCGCGGCGGGCGAGGTCGATCCAGACAAACCCCTTGTTGGTGGTGAAAAAAGCATCGTCGCCCTGCACTCGCAGGCGGTCTACCGTCAAATTCTCCGCCATGGCCTGTTTGATCGCCGGGAGATTCACGAGCCGTCCGTCCGCCGGTCGGTATAGATCGATGTTGCCGTTCGTATAAAGGATCACCAACCACCCGCGTGTGGCGGAGTAGCCGATGTGTTTGATGCGCTTGTCCGACAGTCCTGCGCTCACTCTGTCCACAAAAGCCACGGCATCGTGCGCGGTGTCGTAGATGAGCAGATTCTCGCCCATCAAGGCGTAGACATACTGTCCCGAAACCACACATTCCGTCCCGTCGTGGTAAGCCAAATGGGGCGTCCACCGGTCGGTGGTGCCGGTCGCAGCGTGCAGGGTGCCCTGTTCGAAAAGACAGCACAGCCAAAAGAAAAGTGCGAGGAACTGTTTCATAACATCAAGGGTCAAAGCGAAGCGAGATTGTCGAGGAAGGTGCAAAGTTTCTGCACGGCGCGTGCACGATGCGAAAGATTGTTCTTCACCTCGATGCCCAGTTCGGCAAAAGTCTTTCCCGTGTCTTCGGGTGAGAAAACAGGATCGTATCCAAAGCCTTCGGTGCCGCGGCGTTCTTCACTTATCTGTCCGTCCACACGTCCTTCGAAGAGGAATTCTTCGCCACGGTAGATCAAGGCAATCACCGTGCGGAAGTGCGCCGAGCGGTTCGACTTGCCGTGCAACTCTTGCAGGAGTTTGTCCACATTGGCGTCGCTGTCGTTTCTGTCCGGAAAGGCATAGCGTGCCGTGTGTACGCCGGGACGTCCGTCGAGCGCGTCAACTTCCAGTCCCGTATCGTCGGCAAAGACGTCGAGCCCGTAGCGTTCGTAGATAAAGCGTGCTTTCAGCAAGGCATTGCCCTCGAGGGTGTCGGCCGTTTCTGGGATATCCTCGTGGCAATCGATGTCGGCCAGTGAGACAATTTCAAACTTATCGCCCACCACTGCCGTGATTTCTTCGAGTTTATGGGCGTTGTTGGTCGCGATGACAAGACGTGGTTTCATTGGGGGAGTCTTTGCGTTGAGTTATTTCTTTTTTTCGGAACTGCTGGCGGCCTGATCGCTGGCCACCTTCGCTTTCATTTTTTCGATCTCGGCACGATCCTTGTTGGCGTTGGCGCGCAACTTGATGCGGTCGAAGCCATAGCCGAAGACCCCTGAGGCGCGCGTTTGACTGATGAAGGCATTCGGGTCAATCGAGAGAATGATGCGAAAAATCGTGTTGGCCTCTCTGCGCTTCGCCAGCACAATCAGTACCTTGCGTTCCTGTTTCGTGTACCAACCTTGGCCGTTGAGCACCGTCACACCGCGGTGCAAACTGTTGATGCCCGAGGCAATTTCATCATATTTTTCAGAGAAGATGAGAAACTGCACCGATTGTCGACCGCTGTTCACCACATAGTCGACGATCATCGTGCTGCAAATCAGTGTGGTGTAGCCATAGAGGAGCGTTTGCAGGTTGCTGTGAGGGAGGAAGAGCGAGGAAGTGATGATGCCCACGTCGCAGAGCATAATGAGGGTGCCGAGCGACACATTGCGGTGCTTATTGATCATCGCCGCAATGACGTCCGTTCCGCCTGTCGAACCGTTGCGGAGGAACACCAAGCCCATACCGATGCCGATAAAACCCGCGCCGAACACCGCACTCATAAAGGCGTTGTCCGTCACAATCGGCAGTTTGACGTGCGCATTGTAGCCCGCCGGAAACAGTTCCGGGTTCGTCATCCACAGGTACTGCATGATCCACTCCACCAGCGAGAGCAGCGCCGTGAGGGTTGCCACCGCATAGATGGTTTTCAGGCAGAAGCGCCACGACAGCACATAAAGCGCCATCGCCAACAAGATGGCATTGGCCAAGAAGAACGTGTATTGCACTTTCCACCAGCCCGTGGCGTAGAAGATAACGGCGCCCAAGCCCGTCGTACCGCCCGGTGTGATTTCGTGCGGCATGAGGAAACAAGTGAAGCCCACGGCATAGCAGAGCAAACCGAAAGTGATGATCAGGTAGTCCTGAAATTCGAGCCACCAGTTGATTTGTAAGGAGCGCGACATGGCAAGTTTTTAGGATAAATTCCCTCTCACCGCACCTGCGGTGAGAGGGAGAAAATAGTCAAATGAATTATTTCTTCAGAACGATGTTCACGATGCGTCCCGGCACGACAATCACCTTGGCCACCGTCATACCGTCGAGGTATTTTTGGCTCTGTTCGGCTTCGAGTGCCGCCTTTTCGATCGTCTCTTTCGAAGCGTCGGCGGGGAAATCGAGGGTGAAGCGCGTTTTGCCGTTGAACGAGATGCCGAGCGTCACCGTGTCCTCCTTGAGGTACGATTCGTCAAAAGTCGGCCACACCGCGTCGCACACCGTCGTTTCGTGTCCCAAGCGGTGCCAGAGTTCTTCGGCCATGTGGGGCGCGAAGGGGGCGAGGAGCACCACGAAGGTTTCGAGCACCTCGCGCGAGGTGCATTTTTGTTGTGCCCATTCGCTCACCGCGATCATGAAGGCCGGCACCGAGGTGTTGTAGGCGAAGACCTCAACATCTTCGGTCACCTTTTTGATCAACTTGTGGAGCGTCTTGAGGTTCTCTTTCGTGGGAGCCTCGTCGGTCACCGTGCAAGCCTCGCCTTGGAAGAAGAGGTTCCAAGCCTTTTTGAGGAAGCGGAAACAGCCGTCGATACCGTTGCTGTCCCACGGTTTGCTCTGATTGATCGGGCCGAGGAACATTTCGTACAGACGGAGCGTGTCGGCACCATATTTCTCGACGATCAAATCGGGATTCACCACGTTGAACATCGACTTCGACATCTTCTCCACGGCCCAACCGCAGATGTATTTGCCGTCTTCGAGCACAAATTCTGCGTCGGCATATTCCGGTCGCCAAGCCTTGAAGGCTTCGGTGTCGAGCACGTCGGCCGAAACGATGTTCACATCCACGTGCAGGGGCGTTACCTCGTATTGGTCTTTCAGGCCGTGGCTCACGAAGGTATTCGTGTCCTTGATGCGATAGACAAAGTTCGAACGGCCTTGGATCATTCCTTGGTTCACGAGCTTTTGGAACGGCTCATCCTTCGGGCAAACGCCGAGGTCGAAGAGGAACTTGTTCCAGAAACGCGAGTAGATCAAGTGGCCGGTGGCGTGTTCCGAACCGCCCACGTAGAGATCCACCTGCTGCCAGTAGTCGGCCGCCTCCTTGCCCACGAGCGCCGTGTCGTTGTGCGGATCCATGTAGCGGAGATAGTAAGCTGACGATCCGGCGAAGCCCGGCATTGTGCTGAGTTCGAGGGGGAAAACCGTTTGGTTGTCGATGCGCGCATTGTCCGTCACGCATTGTGCCGCCTCGTCCCACGCCCAGCGTGTCGCATTGCCGAGGGGCGGTTCGCCCGTTTCGGTGGGGAGGAACTTCGTCACCTCGGGCAGTTCGAGCGGCAGGCACTCTTCCGGCACGAGATGCGGCATGCCCTCTTTATAGTAGACGGGGAAGGGTTCGCCCCAATAGCGCTGACGGCTGAAAATTGCGTCGCGCAAGCGGTAGTTCGTTTTCACGCGTCCCAAGCCGTGTGCCGTGACGAAGGCCTTGGTGGCGGCGATGGCCTCTTTTACCGAAAGGCCGTTGAGGGAGAAGCCCTCGCGGGTAGTCACTCCGGCGCGGGGCGAATTGGTCACCGTGCCTTCTTTCGCGTCGAAGCTCTCTTCGCTCACATCCGCGCCCTCGATGAGGGGCACGATGGGGAGGTCAAAGTGGCGCGCGAAAGCATAGTCGCGGCTGTCGTGCGCCGGCACCGCCATGATGGCGCCTGTGCCGTAGCCCGCCAGCACATAGTCCGAAATCCATACGGGGATTTCTTCGTCCGTGAAGGGATTCACCGCATAGCTACCCGAGAACACGCCGCTCACCTTGCGATCGGCAATGCGTTCGCGTTCCGTGCGCTTGGCGGTGGCGGCCACATAGGCTTCCACCTCTTCGCGGCGATCGGCCGTGGTGAGTTGCGCCACGAGTTCGCTTTCGGGAGCGAGCACCATGAAGGTCACACCGAAAATCGTGTCGGCGCGGGTGGTGAAGATCGTGAATTTCACGTCGCTGTCTTTCACCGCAAACTCCATCTCCGTGCCTTCCGAACGCCCGATCCAGTTGCGTTGCGTTTCTTTGATCGAATCGGTCCAGTCGAGTTCGTTGAGTCCGTCGAGCAGACGGCCGGCATAGGCACTGACGCGCAGACACCATTGTTTCATCTTCTGCTGCACCACGGGGTGTCCGCCGCGTTCCGAAACACCGTCCACCACTTCGTCGTTCGCCAGCACCGTGCCGAGTGCCGGGCACCAGTTCACCATCGTCTCGCCGAGGTAGGCGATGCGATAGTTCATGAGGGTATCCTGGCGCTGCACGTCGCTCATGGCGTTCCACTCGTCGGCGGTGAACTGCAGGGGTTCACTTTCGGCAGCATGGAGGTCAGCCGTGCCGTGGGCGGCAAAATGCGCTTCGAGTTCAGCGATGGGGCGGGCTTTTTCGGCTGCCGTGTCGTAGTACGACATGAACATGCGCGAGAACGCCCATTGCGTCCACTTGTAGTATTCTGGCGAGCAGGTGCGCACCTCGCGCGACCAGTCGAAAGAGAAGCCGATTTTGTCGAGCTGTTCGCGGTAGCGGGCAATGTTTTGCGCCGTGGTCACCGCCGGGTGCTGTCCGGTTTGAATGGCATACTGCTCAGCAGGCAGCCCATAGGCATCGTAGCCCATGGGGTTGAGCACATTGTCGCCGCGCAGACGACGATAGCGTGCGTAGATATCTGAAGCGATGTAGCCCAGCGGGTGGCCTACGTGCAGACCGGCACCCGAAGGGTAGGGAAACATGTTGAGGACGTAAAACTTCGGGCGATCGCTCGAGGGCTTCGCCGTGTAAGTGCCTTCGCGAGCCCAAGTCTCGCGCCACCGCTTTTCGATGTCTCTGAAATTATATTCCATTTTGCTGTCGTTGTATCTCAATATATATAGCTGCAAAGTTACGCTAACTGCAAGCAGCAAACAAGAAAAAGCGCCTTTTTTTCTTGTTTCCCCTTTTCGTCCACTCTCGGACGCCGGCAGCGAGCGTGCTTGCCCGAAAATTTACCTTTCGATGGCTATTCGCGACGAAGTGATGTGTCTTGATCATTTTTTTTGTATATTGTTTGTGATTTCAGGTCGGTTGTTGTAGTTTTGTGACGTAATCACAGCGGATATCATCGTGTAGTTTTTGTGTCCTTAAAAAATAACGCTTATGTACAGATTGCTATTTCTCCTTTTTGCTGCCACGCTCATGGCTTGTGACAACGACACCCCACAAGAAAAACCTCATGAGCAAGAAAAGCACGAAGTGCCGGTGCCGAAGCCCAAACCCCAATTCGACGAAGTGGGTGAGCGCATTTGGTACGAACAAACTCCCGCCATGCGGTTGGACTCTACCGACTATGGTGTCGGACTGACCCCGGTGTTGGGAATGCGCACGTCAAGAATTTCCAAGGAACGTTTCGACAGTCTTTTCAAACAAACCGTTTGGGAAATCAAAGACATTCGTGCCGTGGAAACAGACTTCAGTCTGGCCAAGAAAAATCCGATCATCTTCGGACATTCGATTACAAAGGAATTCACTTGTCGCAACGGCGTCATTTTGCTGCACAAGCAGGGTGTCGGAGTCAACCATGTGGATACGGTGAACTACGTCTACGACGACAACGAGATTGTGCTCGAAGGTACCGGAACAAGATGGTATGTGCTGCGTCTCAACAAAAATGCAGTCGAATTTTTGCAGCGAGGTCGCACCATGTGGGGACCTTTTGATTGGTATTACGGACGCAACAGCGGCCGTTCGGAAGTCACGTTGGAGGAGAAGTGACCGCCAGACCGGTTCGAATCTTATCACAAACAGCAGCTTGGAATTTCCGGGCTGCTTCTTTTGTTTCTCCTTCGCGGCGGTATCGAAGGGTTAGACTCCTCCGGTTGCTTACGTCATTTTTCTTCCTCTTGCTCGCTGGCGGTAGCGCCGGCCGTGGCGCGTGCTGAGCTGTAAAACGACTCTTCTCGGTGATCATCGCTCATGGCCTAAATGAGAGGGTGTGTTTTTGAATTTTAGCACTTCTTTGCTATGGCTCTTCCGCCAACCCCATGGCGAAAACGCCAAGTTCGCGCGGGCGCGTCCAGTCATTTTCTACTTTTATGTTCACCTCTTCACCGAATGGGGTTATCTTATTGTGCATGAATAGAATAAGGGTGAAGGCAATCCGCGAAATTGCCTTCACCCTTTCGATGGATTGGGTTGTGGTTTGTTGTGTTGGTTTTTGTAAATGATGGCTTTTTCTCGCGCTCGCCTTCTGTTTGCACGAGGTGAAGCAAAAGGTGAAGGCAAATTACGGCATTTCCTTCACCCCGTAATATGCAGTGGCACAGCGTTTTGTGCCGCGCGGTGAAGAAGTGAAGGTAAAAACCGAAAACAGCCGGATGCGCGCGTGCGCGATCGCGCGCGAGGAAAGAGGAAGAAAAGTAGGGGCGACGGAAAGTGTGCACGCGCCGGGCGAAAGTGGGGAGGTTGCGACGGAAAGTAGTCCGTTTTCATCCACTTATCCTCCGGTTTTGCTCGTGTGGTGTGCGTGTCTTTGGCCGGCTTCGCTTAGACCTCGAGCAAGAGGAGGACGGCCACGGTGACCATGGCGAAGCGCAACATGTTGCTCGAGGTGATGCCCAGCATGCGGTTCATTTCGCGTCCGGCCGGCATTTGGGCGAATTGCCGACTACTGAGTGCGTGGCCGACGAAGAAGCCGGCGAAGAGGAGCAGGCCGACTCCCAACTTCCACAGCGGGGTGGGGAAGAGCGTCGCCGTGAAGAGCACGGCCGCAAAGGCGCAAGCGACGGCGATGAGCCCCAAGAGGAGGTAGAGCCGATGGCCGGCTTCGCGCCCGATGAGGACAATGAGGGTGCGTTTGCCCGCGCGGCGGTCGTTGTCGATGTCGCGAATATTGTTCACCACCAGTAGGGTATCGACCATCGCGCCCACGCCGAGCCCGAGTAGGAGAGCGGAGAGCGTGATTTTGCCCGTGAGGGCGAAGAAGGTACCGACGACCGGCACAAGGCCGAAAAAGAGGAAGACGAGGAGGTCGCCGGCGATGCACGCCACGCCTGTCGCGATGAGCCCGACGAGGAGGTGCAAGGGAGGGATCGGAAGGGCGCACAGCAGGATGGCGGTGAGTCCGAGCCCCGTGAGGGCGGCCAGCCCAAGCACGACGACGATGCCCCACGTCATGGCGCGCGGCGAGATCCACCCCTGAGCGCAAGCGCGTTCGGGGCCGAGACGGTCGTTGCCGTCGGCACCGCGGCGGAAGTCGATGAGGTCGTTGATGAAGTTGGAGGCGACTTGCATGAGCGTGGCGAAGAGGGCGCAGAGCAGTGCGGCGACAAAGGCACGGCCGTGGAGCATGACGAAGATTTCACCGTGCGCAGTGACGAAAGCCAAGGTGGCGCCGGTGACCACCGGAACCAAGGCGGCGGAGAGGGTTTTGGGGCGGGCGGCCAACCACCACACGCGCAGGGAACCGGGATGAGAAGTTGTATTCATAATGGGGCGAAGTTAGTCGTTTTGCTTGGTTCGACCAAAAAAAAACTGTACTTTTGCTTGACCGTTGCACGGCGTTTGCCGTGGCGGAATGTACTTAAAAAATAACCCTTTTCCCGTCATGCCCTACAACGAACATTTCCCACGCGAAGGCCGCATCGAAGTGATATGCGGCGGCATGTTCTCCGGCAAAACTGAAGAACTGATTCGCCGTATCAAGCGTGCGCGCATTGCGCGTCAGGAAGTGGTGATCTTCAAACCTGCCATCGACACGCGTTACAGCGACGAAGAAGTGGTGTCGCACGATGCGCGCACCCTCGATTCGCAACCCCTTGATTCGGTCGACCAAATCCTTGCCCTATCGGCGCAGGCCGATGTGGTGGGCATCGACGAAGCCCAGTTTTTCGAGGAAGGGCTGGTGGCGGTGTGCCGCACGCTGGCCAACGAAGGCAAGCGCGTCATTGTGGCCGGTCTCGACATGGATTTCAAAGGACTGCCTTTCGGGCCGATGCCGGCGCTCTGTGCTGTGGCCGAAGACGTGACCAAGGTGCATGCTGTGTGCGTGCGCTGCGGCCGCTTGGCGCAGTTCAGCCACCGTTTGGTGGCCGGCGACAAGCAAGTGATGCTCGGCGAGCAACAGACCTACGAACCGCTGTGTCGCTGCTGCTACAACGAGGCGACGGGGGTGCGTTGAGGCGAGGGTCGCGCGCCGTGACGTTGGGGGCTGTCGACGACAGACACTCATGCTTAAAAACTGAACTTATGAAAGCCTTACTCTCTCTTCTTTTCGCTTTTGTGGCGACGATCTCGGCTTTCGGACAGCAGGCGCAAGAAGACTTGCGCACCGATCGCCAGTTGGTGTTCCCGACTTTCCGCAAAGCCAAAGTGTTGCAAACCTTCGGTCGCTCCATCACGGCCGAGGCCAATGTGCTCTACCGCGACGGAGCGTTGTGCTTCATCGATCCGGCAGACGGAAAGGTGCGCAAAGTGGCCAATGCCAGTGTGTTGGGCGCCGTTTTCGATGACTCGATTCGCTACGAGAAAGTGGACGGTGCCATGATGGGACGCGTCGTGGCCACGCAGGGCTACAACAAACTGCTGTGTGTGACCACGATCGATATGGATCGCTACCGCGAACTCACCACCGGTTCGACGGACCTGCCTTTCGTTTCGCTCGATTCGGGCGGCGCGCTGCCCGACCTTTTCATGGACTTGAGCGGCACGGAGCAACGCGCCAACAAGGGCTATCCGCTCAAACGCACCTACTATTTCTCGCTGCGCGGCAAGATCGTGCCGGCCAAAGAGCGCTTGGTGAAGAAAGAGGTGCGCGAGGACATGAAACTGGCTTTCAAAAACTTGATGGAAGACCGCTGGTGGAGCTGGGGCGACCAAAAGTCGTTGCAGCGCCTGCTGATGTTCTTCCCCGAATGAGTCGCACTGCGGCCGCTGTGGCACATGGCGCGTCGCGGTGCAGGATTTTTTATGCCCACGCGGCCGGATGAAACCGCGGCGGCAACATCGAATTTATGTCTACGATTCTTTTCTCTTCTCCCATCTTCGGCCCGGTGCACAGTCGCCGGCTCGGTGTCTCGTTGGGCGTCAATCTTTTGCCGGCCGACGGTAAACTTTGCACCTTCGATTGCATCTATTGCGAATGTGGTTTCAACGGCGACCACCGCACGCGCTCGCCTTATCCCACACGCGAGGAGGTGGCGCGAGAGTTGGAGCAGACGCTCGAACGGATGCAGCGCGAGGGACGCGGCCCCGACGTGATCACGTTTGCGGGCAACGGCGAACCCACGATGCACCCCGAGTTTGCCGACGTGATCGACGACACGATTGCGTTGCGCGATCATTATTTCCCCGAAGCGAAGATCAGCGTGTTGAGCAATGCCACCTTCAGTCGCCGACCGGCGGTGTTTGCCGCTTTGTGCCGCGTGGACAACAACATCTTGAAGCTCGACACGGTGTCGGCCGACTACATTGCGCACGTCGACCGCCCGCAAGTGCGGTATGATGTGGACGAACTCGTGAAAGGCCTTTGTGCTTTCGAAGGGAAGGTGCAGATCCAATCGCTTTTCATGGCCGGCAGTTACGAAGGGCGCTCGGTCGACAACACGGGCGACGAATATGTGGCGCCGTGGTTGGAAAAACTCCGCCTGATCGCGCCCGAAGCGGTGTATGTCTACACCATCGACCGCGATACCCCGGCGAAGGGACTGCTGAAGGCTGCTCCCGAAGTGCTGGACGGCATCGCCGATCGAGTGCGCGCCTTGGGCTTGTCGTGCCAAGTGTCTTATTGAGGAGATGGCTCGGCAGTTTTCTCCTTTACAGCTGTTATGCTTATGATAGAACGTGCCTCTTTGTTGATAGCACCATCCCCATTGTTGCGGGCGGTTCGTGATTTTCTCGCTGCACGCGAGGACACTGCGAACCGCCCGCTCTATTGTGCGCTGAGCGGCGGTGCCGATTCGGTGGCGCTGGCCTGCGCGCTTTGGATATTTGAGGTGCCGTTCACGGCACTGCACGTGAATTTCGGTCTGCGCGGCGCGGAGAGCGAGAAGGATGAGGCGTTTGTGCGCGAATTTTGCCGTTTGCACGACATTCCCCTGCAAGTGCGCAGTTTCGACACGCGAGAGGAAGCGGCGCGCACGGGCGAAAGTCTCGAAATGGCCGCTCGTCGCCTGCGCTATGCGTGGTTTTCCGAGTTGGGCGGGGCGGTCTGTGTGGCGCATCATCTCGAGGACCAGGCCGAAACGCTCCTCTTGCGCTTGCTACGCGGTGCGGGTTTGCGTGGACTCACGGCGATGCGCGCGGTACGAGACGACGGAGTGTGGCGACCGCTTCTGCAGGTGCGCAAAGCAGAGATCTTGGCGTTTCTCACTGAGCTGCAACAGCCGTATGTGACCGACAGCACGAACGCTGACACACAGTTTCGCCGCAACTTCGTGCGCCATCGATTGATGCCGCCACTGCGTGAGGTGAATCCCAGCGTGGAGGTGACGTTGGCCGCGACGGCCGAACATTTGCAAGAGGCCTTGTCGGTCTACGAAGTGGGGATGTCGCTCCTCGATGCGGAATTGCTGACGGAGCGTTCCGGCGGCCGAACGGAAATCGATCTCGACGCGGTGCGCCGTCGCGGTGCCGCCGGGCGCGAATGGTTGCGCGAGCGATTGGTGCAGCGTGGTTTCTCGCCCGAAGTGAGTGCGGCGGTGCTCACGGCACGTACCGGGGCGATGTTCGCGGCGGCCGACCTTTATGCAGTGGTGCACGGCGCGCGTTTGTTGTTGGAAACGGACACTTTACCTCCGCTGCCAGTTCTTCAACTGAGGGAGTATGTGCGTGAGGTGGCGTTTGTGCCGGCACGGGCGGCCGATTGCGTCACGATCGACGCGGAGGCAGTGGTCGGGCAGCCGTTTGTGCGCCGTGTGCAGACGGGCGATCGCTTTGCTCCCTTCGGTATGCATCGAGGGACGAAGTTGGTGAGCGATTATCTCACGGATCGGCACCGTTCGGTGCTGGAAAAGCGTGCGGCCGCGGTGGTCTGTGACGAAACGGGCATCTTGTGGCTGGTGGGCGAAACCGTGGATCGGCGAGCAGCCGTGACGGAATCCACCCAACGTGTGTTGGAAATTCGCCTCCTTGCAGAGCGGACGGAGTGACCTCGCTCAGCGTTCTGATTTTCGTTCACTCGATTCAACGAAAAACAGCCATCGGCGTTCGGAATATCCGAGCACCGATGGCTGTTTTAGTCGTAAGAAAGGAGACGGTGTGGTGGAGTGCGCTCCGAGATTTAGGGTTGCACTTGTACTTTTCCGTCGACAATGAGCAAGCGACCGCGCGAGGTGGAAACGCCCTGCTCACCTTGCGGCAGACGACGGCCGGAGAGGTCGTAGCGCTGCGTGTTGCGTGTGGCCGATGAGCGAGAAGGTGCATGCACGGCCGAGGGATCGGCTTTGTAGATCAACTGTGCGCCGATGAAGTTGTCGAGTTGGAGCGGCGCGTCGATCGAGAAATCGGGGCTCTTTTGGAACTGGTATCCCTTAATGTACGGTGCGGTAAAGCGTTCGTTGGCGCCGGCTGCAACGGGAATGAAACGATCGGGGGCGAGGGTGCTGCCTTTCTCGTCGAGGAACGAAGCAAAGATGCCGAAGTAGACGCGCGGAAGGTAGCGGCTCAAACGCACGGTGAAGACTCTTCCGTCGGCGGCATGGAGGATGTGACAATTGGCTTTTTTGTTGACGTCTTTGACGATATTGAAGACCATCGGTTTGTCGGATGTCTGTGCAGTGCCGTCCGCCAAGATGTCGGAAAGATAGCTGTCGCTTAGGGCATGGTAGAATGTCCAGCCTTCGTCAGTGGAACGGAGAATCCAAGTGGCTTCGGGGCCGTGACCGTCGGCAGCGAGGGGGAGGGGGCTTACTTTTGCGGAATCGGCCGTGCACCACACGCGTGGTTGTTCCTCGGGGGTGAGGAGTGCGACGCCCATGTTCTCAACAATTTTATCGATCGGCTCGTTCGTGAGGGCGGAAAAGCCACTGTAACCGGTGGTTTCGTATTGCATGGTGAGATGTTCGCTGGTGTGGATGCAAACGTTGCTTCCTTCCTCGCTGTAGTCCACGCATTTATAGTAAGGAATGGTGGGCGCTTTCAGGAAGAAACATTCGCTGGCGGGCGTTTTGATGGTATCGCGACCGATGAGGTTGCCTTGTTTGTCGACGCAGGTGATATAAATGTACTGATAGACCGTTGCGGCTTGCGCAACGACGGCCACAAGGCTGAACGCGATGAGGCAGAAAAGACGGATTGAGCGATTCATATAGGGACTAAGTGGAGAAATGAAACAAGAAATGAAATCTTTTGTCGCAGATTGTAATGCTTGCCGTGCAAAAGTACGCTATTCTCGAGAAAATATCTCCACTTCTGTTCTAAAAAAACGGAACGCGCACCTAAAAATGTCGTGCGCGTTCCGTTTTTTGGAAGGTTTGACGCAAAAAGCGTCTTAAAGTTGGCTCAATTCGGTTTCCAGCGCTTCGATTTCTGCGCGAAAAACTTTGTTGGTGGCCATCTGTTTTTCTAAACTCGTGCAGCTGTGCAGCACCGTGGAGTGGTCGCGGCCGCCGAGGTTGCGCCCGATTTGCGAGAGCGAGGTGTCGGTGTACTTGTGCGTGAGGTAGCAGATCAAGTGGCGCGCAGAGGCAATCGGTGCTTTGCGCGATTTCGAGCGAATATCGGCGGGTTTGAGCTCTCGGCGATCGCAAACGAAATTCAAAATCGTGTCCATGTTCAGCACCTTGCGCGCCTGATTCACCAAACGCGGAATGATGCGCTTCGCCAGTTCGATGTCGATGCTGCAGGCGCCGTTGTAGCCCATCGAAAACGCCAACATCGAGTTGACCATGCCCTGCAATTCGCGGACACTGTCGGAGACGTTTTCGGCAATGTACTGAATGACCTCTTCCGGAAACGAAACAATGTTTTCGCGGCGCAGTTTGTCGTGCAGAATGTCTCGGCGCAACTGCAAATCCGGTCGTTGAATGTCGATCGTGATGCCCCATTTCAAGCGGGTGAGCAGGCGTTCTTCAATCCCCTCGAACTGCGAAGGCGGACGGTCGCAGGTGATGATGATTTTGCGCTTGAGCGATTGGAGGTGATTGAAGATGTGGAAAAACACGTGGTGCGTTTTCTCCGTCTTGATCTCCTGAAAATCGTCGATGATCAGCACGTCGATCGTTTGGTAGAAGTGCACGAAATCGTTGACCTTGTTCATGCGCACCGCATCGGTGTATTGTGTGCGGAAGGTAGCGGCGGCGACAAACAGCACGCGCTTGTCGGGGTGGTGCTGTTTGATCTCCAAACCGATGGCCGTCACCAAGTGAGTTTTTCCCACTCCCGACGGACCGTAGAGAAAGAAGGGATTGAACGTCTGTCCGTCCAGTCGTCCGGCGATGGAGAGGGCAATGTTCAGTGCGTGCGCATTGCTTTCGCCCTTACAAAAGCGGTCGAAGGTGTATTCTTCGTTGAGGAACGACTGCATCGCCTCGGCTTTCGGCGCCATCGGTTGGGCAGCGTTGGGGGCAGCGGGCGCCGTGCGTGTGGTGGGGCGGGGGAAAGAAGCCTTTCCGGCGTTCGCGTTCGGGTCTTCATCGACTTCCAGTTTCCATTGCACGCGGGTGCTTTTCCCAAACGTCTCGTAGATGGCCTGCTCGAAGGGTGCGCGCAGCGCCTTCACCATTTCTTCTGCAAAGACTCGACTGGGAATGCCGATATACAGCACCCCTTCTGTGTAAGCGTGGAACTTCAGCGGCCGCGTCCAAGTGTTGAACAGTTCGGGCGAAGTCTTCTGTTGCAGCGCTTGCATACAAGCGTTCCACAAATCTTGCATAGTGTGTTGAGCGTTAGAGAATTGTAAAGTCAAAAATAGGACGACTTTTCGAGGCTTGGCGAAAAGACCGACGCGAAATTACGAAAAAAAGCGCATTTTCACCTCTTCGCCGGGGGAGGAAACGACGAAGCCGATTTACTCCTCGTTGAGGATATAGCGTTTATAATAGGCGAACGCGATCGTGGTCAGCGGGAGCGCGACGATCAGCCCGATGATGCCGGCCATATAGCCCCAAACCGAAAGCGAGAGCAGCACCATCGCCGGCGAAAGTCCCATGATTTTTCCCATGATGCGCGGGGTGAAAATCGTGTCTTGCAGCACCTGCACCACGACGTACACGAGCAGAACCAGCGCCATCAGCGCCCAAAACGAACGTCCCGTCTCCGACATCTCGATGAGCGCAAGTACGGCGGCGGGCAGGAAGCCCAATACCTGCACATAGGGAATGAAACTGATGAGTCCCACGCAAAGTCCCATTCCCAGCGGCATGGGAAGCCCAATGATCCAAAAACCGAGGGTGAACATCACGCAGTTGGAGAGCGCAACGAGCGCCTGTCCGCGGAAATAACCGCGCATGTTGTGTCCCAAATCCTCCGACAGACGGTGGAGAAATTCACGTTGCCCGCGAGGAATCCATTCGAGCCAAGCTGTGGTGTAGCGGTCGTAGTCGAGCAAGAGGAAAAAGAGGTAGAGCACCCCGAAAGCCGCACCGGCCAAACTCATCACCAGGTTAGCCGTCGACAACACCATGTTCCAAACGTGCGGGAGCGAATCTCGCAACGTGTTCATGAGATTGTCGCTGCGCAAAAGCGATTGGATTTTGGCTTGGTCGAGCCATTGTTGAATCAAGTGGTCGAGCCACGACGGCAAATTGACATTGCGAATATGGCCCGAAACCAAATAGCTCAACAGCGCGTCCTTGATTTGGGTGATGCCATCGATCAGCGGCGGAATGATCAACCAAACGGCTGCCGTTGCCAATGCCGTGAGGAGAGTGAGCGTCAAAAGTACGGCGACAGCACGCGAGCGCAGTCGGCAGGTGTGTTGGAAAAAGTTCACTACGGGCGCCAAAATCCAAGCAATCGCCCAAGCGGCAAAAAACGGGATGAGCACCGGGCTGAGCCAGCGTAGCGCCAGTACGCAGACCACAACAGCGGCTACAAAAAGCAAACCGCGCACGAAACGATCGAAATTGATGGTGGGCTTCAGAATTTCCATGTTTATATATAATGAGTAGATCGTTTGCAAAGGTACTATCTTTTCCACAGCTTGCTCGAAGTTTTTCGCGTTTTATTTGTGACAGAACGGAGAAACGACTATTTTTGCAAATAACGATGCGGTGTTTTTCCGCGTCGAAGCCCGCTTCGGCCCCCACAGATTCACCGTCATGCTCTATCTCGTACCCACTCCCGTCGGCAATCTCGAAGACATCACCCTCCGCGCCCTCCGCGTGCTCAAGTCGGTGGATCTCGTGCTCGCCGAAGACACCCGCACCAGTGGCGTTTTGCTCAAACACTACGACATCAGCGTGCCGCACTCAGCCATCACCTGCTCATCACGGCCGATGAGGGTCACGCGAGTGTCATC
>ERZ773027.641-NODE-641-length-21309-cov-5.438412_pt1 | contig 21309 bp, 22 predicted proteins | sample MGYA00511032_ERZ773027 | MGnify/ENA primary metagenome ERZ773027 (study PRJEB29015, sample SAMEA2738138) | human oral metagenome | biome: human oral; feature: human-associated habitat; material: saliva | place: China | collected 2190 ... | reverse complement strand
GCGGGGGCCACGGCGACCTGTCCATAGCCGCCACCCCCGGTGATGGTCAGGGCGACGACGGCGTCCCCGAGCCGGTAGCCATCCACGCCGTCCCCAAGAGCACGGACTCGGCCACTCACCTCCAGCCCGGGAGTCCAGGGCAGGTCAATGGGCACGAGGCCCTCGGTGAAGAGCGCCTCGACGTAGCCGACACCGGCATGGTCCACATCCACCGCGATCTGACCCGGTCCGGGCTCAGGAGTGGGGGCCTCCTGGTAGCGCAGCCCGGACGCCGGGCCATCGAAGCTGACGATCTGCATGGCCTTCATGAGCAACACCTTCCTGTATCAGTCACCAACACAGTATCAGATACCTGATACACGACACGGAGCAGCCCCGTTGCGATTCGCTGAGCCAGTGGTGATCGTAGGTCCGTGAACGCCTTGATCGTCGATGTCTCGGCCGCTACTCGGCGATGAGGTCCTCGCGCAGGAGGGAGGTGACGCGCCCGAGCATCTCGGTGAGCTGCTGGCGCTCCTTGGCGGTGAAGGCCTCGGCCATACGCTGCTCGATGCGGCGTGCAACCTTGTCGGCGCGCAGTAGCAGGGCCTCACCCTCGGTCGTGAGCGAGGCAATGAGGACCTTGGCGTGGTCGGAGGAGGGGTGACGGGTGACGAGTCGTTTCTGCTCCAGTTTGGCGATGACGGTGGCCATCGTCTGCGGAGTGACCGCGGCGGCCCTGGCCAGCTGGGCCGAGGACTGCTCGGGCACGTAGTACAGGGAGAGCATGGCCGCGTACTGGGCCACGGTGAGGCCGAAGCTCCTCAGGGCCTCGGTCTTGGCGGCCATCATGGCCTGCTCGGCCGACTTGATGTGCAGGCCGAGCCGCACCCCGGTGTCCTCGATGAGCTCGCGACGTCCTCGCCTCGGGGGCGGAATGTCAACGGAGCGGCTCACGGCGTTCATCCTAGGAGGCCTCGTCATCGGGGAAGAAGATCTCCTCGATGGTCAGGCCGAAGACGCGAGCAATGGTGAAGGCCAGGGGCAGGGAGGGGTCATAGCGCCCGGCTTCCAAAGCGTTGACCGTCTGGCGGGAGACACCCAGCTCCTCGGCGAGCCGGGCCTGAGTCCAGCTGCGCTGGGCGCGCAGGACCTTAAGTGCGTTCCTCACCGGTACCGCCAGGTGGACCACAGCATCCCGACACCGAAGAACAGAGCCCACGCACCGCCGACCCAGATGAGACTGACGCGAGGAGCCCCTACCTCTTCCAACAAGCTGTAGGCGATCGATGTGATGACTGTCCCCGCTGTGGAAATAACAAGCGCTTCCATCACCTTGCGCGCCTGCATCTCATCCGCCTCGCGCACTAAGCGCATCATCGCCCACGCACAGATGGCAACACCAACCATGGGAAGCAGTGCGAAGGCGAATCGCCATGGGTCGCCTTCCATGGATCGCGCCCATCTCAGGCCGACCAGAACTCCAACCGAGTAAAGAACGACGCCGACACTGAATCGGATGGAGTAGGCAGTACCTACCTTACGCTCGATAGTCATGGCTGCCTTCCGTCAATGGAGACAAAGAATCGGCTCAGTTACTGGTGATCGACCAGATCAATCCTGACCACAACACACATGATAAAAAGACCTTCACCCTCGAGTCAAGGTTACTTTCCATCTCGACGACGTCCTCCCGAACGCCCCGTCGTCATCAGGTACGCACTGCCCAGGGCCGTGCCGGCGATGACCGGGAAGGCGGGGATCACCCATCGGTGGGGGCGCACCTCGACCCCATGAGCTCGCAGCGTCCGCTTCGCGAAGATCCAGAAGGGCAGGACGACCGGCAGCGCCGTTGCCACCCCCGGGGTGTAGCGCCGGGCCAGGGCCGCTGAGCCCAGGTGGCTGAAGGTGTGCATGCCGTAGCCGTAGAGCGCGGCCTGGTAGACGGGCGAGCGTCCACGGGTGCGGTAGCCGTCAATGGAGGCAACAGCCATGAGGACACCCATGAGACCAATCCCCAGGTAGACGTGCTCACGCGAGCAGCCGTGACGTCGGATGTCCTCGGGCAGGAAGGGAACCTTGTCGAAAAGCGGGTGCGTCCAGCCGGGCATCGTGGCCAGCTCCTCGAGGTCATGCGCCAGCCATGAGAAGAACAGCCCTCCGGTCGCCAGTGACACCGGATCCATCACGGTCACCTCCGGCACACATTGTACCGACAAGAGAATCCCCGAGGCGGACCACCATCATGGCCCATCTCGGGGAGCGGGGAGTATGAGAAATCAGTGGTGGAGCCAACGGGACTCGAACCCGTAACCCCCTGCTTGCAAAGCAGGTGCGCTACCAATTGCGCCATGGCCCCTCGGGGAGGATGCTCACCGGTTCCGTCAGCTGCTAGTCAACGGGGTCGGTGACCTCGGCCCACGCGGCCCGCTCCATACGGGCCGCCTCGAACCTGAGCCACGCGGCATAACCCGCAGCGGCCAGGAACGAAAAGACCGCGGCTGATACGACTGCACGGTTCCTCATGAAACCTCCTCATCGTCTCACCGCGGACGGTGGGCCTAGCTGGACTCGAACCAGCGACCTCATCCTTATCAGGGATGCGCTCTAACCAACTGAGCTATAGGCCCGTTTGACTCGATAGAGATTACACGAGCCAGACGCAGATAATCAAATTGAATTAGTCATCTGCCAGTGTGAGATAGACCCCACCGATAAGGTGAGTGGTCACGTTGTAGATCATGGCACCAATCGTGGCCAGGGCGGTGGACAAAATGATGTTCACAACCGCCACCACAGTAGCCAGGGAAACCGCGCGCGAAAGTTTGAGGTACTCCACCACGGCCTGCAGTGACTTTTCACCACCAAGCTGCTGTACCTGATCCTTAATCTTGGCGAACACGTGCAGCGCATCTAGGGAGAACCACACCACTACAGCCGCAACGATGGTCATGATGCCTACTGCCACTGATAGCAGGAAGGCAGTCTTCATAACCGACCAGGGGTCCACACGCTCTAGCGCTAGGCGCACAAAGCGACGCTCAGCGGCAGCGGGGGCAGGCTTGGGGTTGTGCTGGCGCGGGGGCTGCGCCGGAGGCATAGATGCGGGCATCTGTCGCGGCGCCGGGCGTGAGCCGCCCGCCTGAGGTGCGGTGCGGATACGCGGCGGCGGTCCCGGCTGCACGCCCTTGGGGGGAACACCCTTGGGCTGGTTGCCCTTAGGCTGGGGCGTGATCGAGGGGGGTACCGACATTATTTGGCCTCGCTTTCATTCGCGTCTAAGGCTACCGACTCTTGGGCCTGCTCGTCACCCTCTAAAGGCAGGTTAACTGCCTCATTTACGTCGGATTGGGCACTAGCGCCTAGTTCGGTTGCGTCATCGTCGGAAAGGTCACGTTCTTGGGAGCGGGCGACGGCGATAATTCGGTCGCTCTCGTCGGGTTTGGCGAAGGTGACACCCTGGGTGTTACGGCCGGTGCGCGACACTTCCGCCACCGCCGAGCGCATTACCTTACCTGAAGCCATGATGCACAAAACTTCATCGGATTCGTCCGTGATCAAGGCCCCTACCAGCTCACCGCGTGCTTCTACCAGGTTGGCTACCTTCACGCCCAGACCACCACGGCCCTTAACCGGGTATTCATCCACGCTGGTGCGCTTGGCGTAACCGCCGTCGGTAACCACAAACAGGTCTGCCCCTGCACGCACCACATCCATGGCTAGCAGGCTGTCGCCGTCGCGGAACCGCATACCGGTGACGCCGCTGGTGGCGCGGCCGGTAGCACGTAAGGTGGCGTCGGTGGCGGTAAAGCGACAGCTTTGGCCGTGACGTGAAACCAGAATTAGATCCTGGCCTTCATCTAGCAAAGCCGCACTGACCAGCTCATCGGGGTTACCCTCGGTGTCTTCACGCAGGTTGATAGCAATCACGCCACCAGAGCGGTTGGATTCGTATTCACGCAGCGCAGTCTTTTTAACCAGGCCCCGGCGGGTAGCCAAAACTAGGTATTGGCTTTGCTCGTAGTCTTTGAGCTCCATTACCTGGGCAATAGTTTCACCCGGCTGGAAAGCCAGCAGGTTGGCTACGTGCTGGCCCTTGGCGTCGCGACCGCCCTCAGGCAGCTCATAGGCCTTGGCGCGGTAAACGCGGCCCAGGTTAGTGAAGAACAGCAGCCAGTGGTGGGTGGTGGTGACGAAGAAGTGCTCTACTACGTCATCTTCACGCAGGGCCGCGCCCTTAATGCCCTTACCGCCACGGTGCTGGGAGCGGTAGTTGTCGGTGCGGGTACGCTTGGCGTAACCACCACGGGTGATGGTGACTACCACTTCCTCTTCGGGGATGAGGTCTTCCATACTCATTTCGCCCTCGTGCGGCACGATTCGAGTACGGCGCTCGTCACCGAATTTCTCAGTGATTTCTGCCAGCTCAGTGGAGATAATGCCGCGCTGACGCTCAGGGCGGGCCAGGATGTCACGCAGGTCGGCTACGCGCTCACGCAGCTCCTCGGTTTCCTGCTGAATCTTTAGGCGTTCCAGGGCGGCCAGGCGTCGCAGTTGCAGGGACAAGATGGCTTCAGCCTGGATTTCATCTACGCTGAGCAGTTCCATTAGGCCCACACGCGCCTCATCGGTGGTGGGGGAGCGGCGGATCAGCGCGATTACGGCGTCCAGAGCGTCGATGGCGCGCATTAGGCCATCCAAAATGTGCAGGCGGTCCAGGGCCTTTTGTAGGCGGAACTGGGTGCGGCGCACAATCACGTCCAGCTGGTGCTCCACCCAGTGGCGTACAAAGCCGTCCAGGCTTAGGGTGCGCGGCACGCCGTCGACTAGCGCCAGCATGTTGGCGGGGAAGGAGTCTTGTAGCTGGGTGCGCTTGTAGAGGTTGTTTAGTACTACCTTGGCTACGGCGTCGCGCTTAAGCACAATTACTAGACGCTGTCCGGTACGGCCGGAGGTTTCGTCACGGATGTCAGCAATACCGCCCAGGGAGCCGTCACGTACCAGCTGGGCAATCTTTTCAGCCAGGTTGTCGGGGTTTACCTGGTAGGGCAGCTCGGTTACTACCAGGCACTGGCGGCCGTGGATTTCTTCCACGTTGACGACGGCGCGCTGGATGATACCGCCACGACCGGTACGGTAGGCCTGCTCAATACCTCGACGGCCCAAAATTGTGGCGCCGGTGGGGAAGTCAGGGCCGTGTACTCGCTGCAGTAGGGCCTCAAGTAGCTCTTCACGTGAAGCGTCAGGGTGCTCTAGCAGCCACTGTACGCCGTCGGCCACTTCCCGCAGGTTGTGCGGGGGAATGCGGGTGGCCATACCCACCGCAATACCCTCAGAGCCGTTAACTAGCAGGTTGGGGAAACGGGCCGGCAAGATGGTGGGTTCTTGCTCTTTACCGTCATAGTTGTCCTGGAAATCGACGGTGTTTTCGTCGATGTCGCGCACCATTTCCATGGCCAGGGGGGCCATTTTACATTCGGTGTATCGCGGCGCAGCCGGGCCCAGGTTACCGGGGGTACCGAAGTTACCCTGTCCAGCTACCAGCGGGTAGCGCATAGACCAGGGCTGTACTAGACGGGCTAGGGCGTCGTAAATGGCGGCGTCACCGTGGGGGTGGAAGCTACCCATTACGTCACCCACCACACGCGAAGACTTAGAGAAAGCCGCGTTGGGGCGGTAACCGCCGTCGTACATGGCGTAAAGAATGCGGCGGTGTACCGGTTTGAGGCCGTCGCGTACATCCGGCAGGGCGCGCCCAACAATCACACTCATGGCGTAGTCGAGGTAGGAGCGCTGCATTTCCAGCTGCAAATCGACGCGCTCAACGCGGTCGAATCCAGGCTCCTCGATTACTTCGATCTGGTCATCACTCACGAAAGTTATTCCTGTTCTTTAAGTAGTCGAGGGCTCAGATATCCAGGAAGCGCACGTCGTTAGCGTTACGTTGAATAAAGCTACGACGTGATTCGACGTCGTCACCCATCAAAACCGCGAAGGTTTCGTCAGCGTCGGCAGCCTCATCCAAGGTGACCTGCTTGAGGATGCGGTGGGCTGGGTCCATGGTGGTGTCCCACAACTCGTGGTCGTTCATTTCACCTAGACCCTTATAGCGCTGAATGCCGTTTTCCTTGGGCATACGCCAGCCCTTGGCAGCGCCAGCTTCACGCAGGCGGTCGCGCTGCTCATCGCTGTAAGCAAATTCGTGCTCGGCGTTGGACCACTTGAGGCGGTACAGCGGCGGCATAGCGATGTAGACGTGACCGTTTTCGATCAGCGGGCGCATGTAGCGGAACAGTAGCGTCAGCAGCAAGGTGGCAATGTGGGAGCCGTCCACATCGGCGTCGGCCATAATCACGATCTTGTGGTAACGCAGCTTTTCAAGATCAAAATCTTCACCAATGCCGGTACCAAAGGCGGTGATCAGCGAGCGGATAGTGTCGCTGGACAGGGCGCGGTCTAGGCGGGCCTTTTCCACATTCAAAATCTTGCCTCGGATTGGCAAAATCGCCTGGTGCTCGGGGTCGCGACCACCTACCGCAGAGCCACCTGCGGAGTCACCCTCAACGATGAAAATTTCAGATTTGGAGGCGTCGCGTGAGGAGCAGTCACGCAGCTTACCGGGCATGGAGGCGCTCTCCAGCACACCCTTACGGCGGGTAGCTTCACGGGCTTTACGGGCCGCTAAACGTGCGGCAGAAGCCTGCTTGGCTTTGCTAATAACCGCCTTGGCGTCTGCCGGGTGAGCGTCAAACCAGTCGGTTAGCTGGGCGTAAACCGTTTGCTGCACAAATGAGCGGGCCTCAGTGTTACCCAGCTTGGTTTTGGTCTGGCCCTCAAACTGGGGCTCAGAGAGCTTAATGGAGATAACTGCCGTTAGGCCCTCACGTACATCCTCACCGGAGAGGTTATCTTCCTTGTCTTTAAGCAGGCCCTTTTCACGCGCATACTTGTTGACCAGCGTGGTCAGGGCGGTGCGGAAGCCTTCTTCGTGAGTACCACCCTCGGTGGTGTTGATGGTGTTGGCGTAGGTGTGTACCGACTCGGAGTAGGCGGCGGTCCACTGCATGGCGATTTCTACGCTCATGCCCCCGTGCTCGCCGCTTTGCTCAGCAGAGAAGTCAATGATTTCGGGGTGGATCAGCTCGGCCTTCTTGGTTTTGTTCAAGAAGTGCACGTAGTCGCGTAGACCGTCGGAGTACATGTAAGACACGCTGCGGTGCTTGTGCTCCTGGGTGTCTTGCTCGCTGCCGGCAATTTCGTCGCCGTCAACGGATAGGTCACGCTCGTCGGTTAGCGAGATGCGCAAGCCCTTGTTCAAGAAGGCCATCTGCTGGAAACGACGACGCAGCGTCTCAAAGTCGAAAACGGTGGTTTCAAAAATCTCGGGGTTGGGCCAGAAAGTGACGGTTGTGCCAGTCTGGTCAGTGGCCTCGCCGCGACGCAGGGGAGCAGTGGGGACGCCGTCGGCAAAATCAATATTCCAAACGTAACCGTCGCGGCGCACCTCAACGGACAGACGAGAGGACAGGGCGTTAACTACCGACACACCCACACCGTGCAAACCACCGGAAACGGAGTAACCGCCACCGCCGAACTTACCGCCTGCGTGCAGCACGGTAAGTACTACCTCAACTGCGGGCTTGTGTTCAGTGGGGTGCTCATCCACCGGGATACCGCGACCGTTGTCTACCACGCGCACACCGCCGTCGGGCAGGATGGTGACTTCAATGTGGTCACAGTAACCGGCTAGAGCCTCATCTACGGAGTTATCCACTACCTCATATACGCAGTGGTGCAGGCCGCGCTCACCGGTGGAACCGATATACATACCGGGACGCTTACGAACAGCTTCAAGGCCTTCCAAAACCGTGATATTTGAAGCTCCGTAGCTGTCGTTAGTCACAGTACTATCCTGCTCAGCCACGTCTAATATGCTCCTCGTTCTTGCTTGGCAGGGTCAAAAAAGATCCTTGCCTTTGCATTAGGTCTGTATGTGCCGTCTAGGGAGGGTTTAACGGCACGTTTAACTACCCGGTAAGGCAGCTCAAACTACCTATATTCTACCGTGTTAGGCGCGATTTTCCGGCCTGGCGGCGGTGTGGCCCTAAGCAAATACTGTGCCTTAGCTATCACTTTGGCCATGCTGGTTCGACGTTTGGCCATGCTGGTTCGACGGCGCCTGGTGGCGGCGCTTAGTACCCACAGCCGACGGCGCCCGCTTGGGCAAGCCGCGCACTTTAGCCGTAGGTGTCGCGCACCCCGCGCGCCCCGGGCACGGCCAGTTTGCCGTGCTGCCAGGTGTAATCTGCGTTAGGGCCGCGCACTTTAATGCTTTTGACAATGCCCGGGCCTACTTCGCGCTCAAATAGGGCCTCCAGTTGGGGCATCATCAGTTGCAGTTGCTGCGCCCAGTTGGTGGAGTGGGCGCGCATTACCAGGCGTCCATTTTTGAAGGAATAAATGCTGCAATTTTCGGCCATATCCTTGCCGACAATCTCTTCCCAGCGCACCTTGACACTGGCTATGCGCAGGGATTCTTCCCAGCCTTGGCGGTGAAAAAAGCCGTCCAGCTCGCGTTTACCTGAGCGCGGATCGCGCCAATACACGCGAGCTTGGGAGACGGGTTGGCCGTTGACGATCTCGGCGTGGCGTTCTTGGCGCCGGCGAATACGCCCAATACTGACTGCGTCCCAAGGCGCTAGTGACTCTGCGTTGGCAGCTGGGTTTTGGGCGGCATTTACAGGTGCGTTTGCGGCGCCATTATGGGCTGCGCTTGGGTTCGCATTTGGGGCGGCATTTGCGCCCGCGTTTAGGGCTGCGCCCGCAGTTTGCCCGTTCAGCGACGACGACGCCGGAGCCCCGCCTGCTGCTTGGCTTGCTGCTAGCACTGGGCCACCGGGGCTTTTACGAGGTAGCCGCTTTAGGGCATGGCCCGCGTTCCAAGCCTGCTCGCGCTGGCGTGCCAGCGCGGCCACAGCCATCTGGTCGCCGTAATCTTCACTGTTCACGGCTAAACTTCGCTTACTACAGAGCCGGCCACGCGCAGACGGTGATGATCAAGTTCGCTAGGGACGTCGTCGCCAACCGCAGCGGTAATAAGCACTTGCTGAGCCTGGGCCACCATCTGCGACAAGGCCCGACGCCTGCGCATATCTAATTCCGCGAAAACATCATCAAGAATCAAAATCGGGTCTTCGCTCTTACCATCAATGCTGGTCAAGGCACTATCAGCGCGCATTAGCTCAAAACTAGCCAGACGCAGCGCAAGCGCCAGCGACCACTGTTCACCGTGTGAAGCAAAACCTTTAGCGGGCAGATGCCCCAGGAACAGCGTCAAGTCATCGCGGTGTGCCCCCACCAGGTTCACTGCCCGCTCTAGTTCCCGCTGACGCAGCTGTCCCATAGTTTCGAGCAAAGCTTTACTGGTGGCCTGCACATCCAGGAGAGAATTTTCGTACTCCTCCCACGCCTCGGTGTCTGAAATGTCCGGGTCAGCTACGCCGCGCGCAGCCAGTAGGCTCGCGCGGTATGCCAGATTTGCCTGCGACTGCGCTAGCGAAACCGTTTGATAAGACTGGGCCACCCAAGGGCGCAGCTGGCGCACAAGTTTGACGCGCGCAGCAATCAGCTGGGCAGCTAACTGGGCTAACTGCTCATCCCACACATCCAAAGTGGCCAGGGCACTGCTGCGCGCCGAGCCACTTTTACGCTTAAGTCCCCGCAGCAGGCCTGAGCGCTGGGCTAGCACCTTGTCGTGGTCTGCGCGCACCCCGGCCAGACGCGGGCTCATCATAACCACCAGGTCATCTAAAAAACGCCGCCGCACCTGCGGATCTGAACGCACCAAAGTCAGATCTTCCGGGGCAAACAGCACCGTGCGGCAAATCCCCAGCAACTGGGTTGGGCGGGTAGGGGCACGGTTTAGCCGGGCCCGGTTAGCTTTGCCGGAAATAATTTCTACTTCTAACAGCTGCGGGCGGGCGGCAGTGATTAGTTTGGCGCGGATGACGGCGGCGTTGGGCTGATTTTGACCGCTTGCGTCACGCCTAACCAGGGCCGTATCGGCGCCAACTCGGTGGGAGGAAAGCGTAGCTAAATAGTTAATGGATTCAACCAGGTTGGTTTTACCCTGCCCGTTAGAACCCACCAGTACCGTAGCCCCAGGCGGAAAACTGACTACCGCCTGCTCATATGAGCGGTAGTCAGTCAGCGCCAAATCAGCTACGTACATATGCCTTACACGCCAAAGCGAATAGGCATCAGCAAGTAGCGGAAGCTGGGGTCAGGCTCTGCGCCAGGCTCATCTACCCCAACCAAAACAGCCGGCTTATTGGGGTGAGTGAAGTCAAAGCGCACATAGTTACTAGATAGCGCGTTTAGGCCCTCTTGCAGGAAAAGCGGGTTGAAAGCAGCAGAGATTTCGTTGCCATCTAGGTGAGCTACCAGCTCTTCACTAGCCTGTGCATCCTCACCCTGGCCAGCCTCAAGATGCAAGTTACCCTCGGTGAAAGTTAGGCGCAGTGCAGTGTTGCGTTCGGCCACCAAAGACACAAACTTAACCGCATCTAGTAGCTCTTTACGTCCCACCGTGGCATAGGTGTTGACCTGCTCGGGGAACAGGCGACGCACCTGGGGGTATTCGCCGTCGCTAAGCACTGAAGTAGTGCGGCGCTCACCGGATTCAAAACCAATCAGGCGTGAAGCTACGGCGTCGTCGTCATTAAGCGCAATCTCAATGGGGGCACCGGAAACCAAAGACTTAGCCACATCAGCTAAAGTGCGGGCCTTTAGCAGCACCACAGCATCCAGGGGCTTAGCCGGGTTCCACTCAACCTCGCGCATAGCTAGCCGGTAACGGTCAGTAGCCAGCATGGTCAGCTTGTTGCCGCTAAATTCCATGCACACATTGGTCAGTAGTGGCAAGGTGTCGTCGCGGGCAGCGGCAATCGAAACCTGAGCTACCGCCTTAGAAAGTACGTCAGAGTCAATGGTGCCCACCTGGGCAGGCATTGAAGGCAAAGCTGGGTAGTCATCAACCTGCATAGCTGGTAGCTCAGAGTGGGCTGAACCACAGGTGAAACGTACGCGGGTGCCCACCAGCTCAATATCTACCGGCTTGTTAGGAAAGCCCTTAGCAAACTTCGTGAGTGCACGGCCAGGAATAAGTACCTCGCCCTCAACCTCAACCGAGGCCGGGATTTCACAACGCCCAGAGACCTCATAGTCAAAGGAAGACAGGATTACAACATTCCCCTTGGCCTCCATACGCACTCCAGCCAGCACCGGAACCGGTGGGTTGGGTGGCACTGAGCGAGCAGTCCAGGCTACTGCTTCAGCTAAAACGTCACGGGCTACCCTGAGCTTCACGTTGGGAGGCCTTCCTTAGATGGATATAGAGGGGCGGCTTAAAAGTTTAGCCGGTATCTCCCTATAGAGCATCTCAAAAGGGTCACTGTGGGGCTTTTGCACGCCTTGGCCAGCGCCGCCCGTAGCGGAGGTTTTCCCCAATTGGCCTACGTTGGCGAGCTTGGAAATCGTGCAGGGTTTAAAAGTCAGTAGTAGTAGTAGCGGGTGTGGAAGTTGTGGAAAACCACTTTTTGGGCCAGTAGCGCGCCGACGGCGAATGTGGGCTGAGTGTGGGCAAAGCTTGGGATAACTCGGGGCGGCTGTGGAAAGTGCTAAAGCTCATAGCACCAATCCACAGGCGAGCCTTAGTTAAGCACAGCAAAACCGGGGTTGCCCACAGCCTTACCAACAGGGCCTGTGGGTGAAAAAACCACGTATTTGAGGGTAAAAAAGTCCGCCGCTAAGCCCAAAAACAGGGCCCAGCGGCGGCGTCGGGAATCAGTCGAAAATTAAGGGAGAAGCGGCTAGGGGTGAGGCGTGGACGCAGCCTGCTTAATGCGGCTGGTTAGCTCAGTTACCTGCGTGTAAGTGTCTGCCTGGGCAGACATTTGGGTGCGCACCTTCTTATCCGCACTCATCACGGTGGTGTGGTCGCGGCCGCCAAACTCGCGCCCAATCTTGGGTAGCGACAAGTCAGTCATTTCGCGGCACAGATACATGGCGATGTGGCGGGCGGTAACAATAGTGCGTGAGCGGTTGGCCGAAGACAGATCCTCAATGGTGATCCCAAAGTAGTCGGCGGTTTGCCCAATGATCAGTGCGGCAGTGATATTGCCGGTGTCCTGGGTGGAAACCAGATCTTTAAGCACCATCTCGGCTACAGGCAGATCAACCTTCAGCTTGTTAATTGAGGCGTAGGCGGTTACACGGATAAGTGCGCCTTCCAGCTCGCGGATGTTAGCTGAGATGCGGCTGGCAATGTACTCCAAAACTTGTAGGGGCACATCCAATTTGTCGGCCTGGGCGCGGCGCGACAAAATTGCGATACGGGTTTCTAGATCCGGGGGCTGAACGTCAGTAGATAGGCCCATATCGAAGCGTGAACGCAGGCGCTCATCAATTTTCAGGGCCTTGGTGGGTTGGTCGGAGGTCAGCACTACCTGCTTATTTGCGTTATAGAGCGCATTGAAGGTGTGGAAGAACTCCTCCAGGGTCTGCTCTTTGTCTTGCAGGAACTGGATGTCGTCAACCAGCAAGATATCCACCTGACGGTAGCGGCGCTTGAAGGCATCCATGCGGCCTTCAGACACGGAGGTGATGAAGTCAGAAACGAACTCCTCAGAGTTGACGTACTTGACTTTGCTCTTGTGGTAGGCGCGAGTGTAGTGGCCAATGCCGTGCAGCAGGTGGGTTTTACCCAGGCCTGAGCCGCCGTAAATAAACAGCGGGTTGTAGGTTTTAGCAGGGGTTTCTGCCACGGCGTAGGAGGCGGCGTAGGCAAAGCGGTTGGAGGAGCCAACCACGTAAGTGTCGAAGGTGTAACGCGGGTTTAGCTTGGAGTCATCGAGGATGTCGCTGGGGCGCACATTCAACCCCTTGCCGCGCGCGGCCTTTTTTGGCTGCTCAGGGTGACCAAACTCCACTACGGTCTGGGTATCTGGCACCACCAGGCCGCTTTCTTGGCCCAGCTCTAGGCCTAGTTGCTGGGGTATGGCTCGCTCAGTGGCGCTGTTACTGTGGCTTAGGTTTAGTTCAGCCGGGGTGGGGATATTGCCTTTGAACTGCGACGACGGCGCCTGGGTTGGGGTAGCGGGGGAAGCAGCGGGGCTAGCGTCGTCGTCGGCATTTACCCCCGGGGCGCCAGAGATAGCAGAGTCCCCATGCACGGTGGCGTGGGCGGCCTTAACAATGACCTCAAGATCCTTAGCTCCCGGCGCGACAGTGTAAATAATGGGCATGTCATAGCCGATTTGGTCAGCAACTGCCGCCTTGATTGTGGCTGACACGGAGCGGTCGGTTAAACGCTGTTTAACGAATTTAGAGTTGACCACCACTACCAGTGTGCCCTCAACATCGACGGCGTGGCAGGTGCGAGCCATGGCCAGGTAGCTGGGAGTCAGTGAGTTTGAGGTGGTCAGAGCTTCTACAACACTTTCCCAAAGCTGAGCGCCGAATTCAGCGCCCGGGTCAGTTACCGGATCGGACACGGCGTCTCCTTAAGTTCATAAAACAACTAATCGGGTCAGGGCCCTGCGGGCTGAGCCCAAGTTGTCCACAGAGATATCCACACCTGGGGATGGAGTAGATGTCCGCGAACAATTTTAGGCCGCTTATTGAGGATATACGTAATCTAGCTGGTAGGAGTGGAGTTACAAGCTTGTATTTTCCTGTGGATAACGTGGGGTTATCCACATGTTGTGGGCTAGTGTTTTACTCAGGTGTGGAGGGGGAAATAGGTAAAATCACCCCCGGATGTAGGCAGCCTCACGGCAAAGATGCTTTGACCGGTGGGTGTAAGACCATATAACGTTAGTTAGTCGTACGTGTACATGCGGGTTCCGCTCAGAGGATCCAGTGCACGTGACCTCATCAAAATGGTGAGGTACCACAAACTTTCGTGCGGCCATCCGGGCGCGCGATATAGACCTAGCAGGAGTACCCCGTGAGCAAGCGGACCTTTCAGCCGAACAACCGTCGCCGCGCCAAGGTGCACGGCTTCCGCCACCGTATGAGCACCCGCGCCGGTCGCGCCGTCCTGGCTGCGCGTCGTCGCAAGGGTCGCGCTCGCCTCGCTGCCTGAGACATGCTCAGTGCGCCGCATCGGATGCTGCGCAGCGAGGACTTCGCGGCTGCAGTTAAAGGCGGCGTGCGCAGCGGTAACCGCGCGCTGGTGGTTCATTTGAACGCCGACGATGACGGAGGTAACTCTCCTGCACTCGTCGGCGTTGTTGTGCCCAAAAAGCAGGTTGCCCGCGCCACCCACCGTAATCGGATTAAGCGGCGTCTGCGCGCCCTGTTAGCTGCCCGAGTGGATTTACTGCCTGCCGGCTCGCGCCTGGTGGTGCGTGGTTTGGCAGGTGCCGACGGCGCCTCTAGTCAGCAGTTAGCCCGCCAGCTTGATCGGGCCTTGGCCCGGGTGGGAGTAGCGGTGCCAGATAAGTCTGTGCCAGGCCAGTTAACACCAGGCGGTGAACGTGTTTAAGCGCTTGGTGCTGGCCCCTATTGGCTGGTACCGCAAGTACATTTCCCCAGCTATAGCGCCGCGTTGCCGCTACTATCCCAGCTGTTCCACCTACGCCGTCGAGGCTATTGAAGTGCACGGAGTTTTTAAGGGATTAGCGTTGAGCGCGTGGCGCATTTTGCGTTGCAATCCCTATAGCCGTGGCGGCGTGGATCATGTGCCCGAGGTGGGGCACTGGCGTTACGCCTACCCCAAAGATGTAGCCCGCTTCCAGGTGCCTAGCGCAGCTGCGGGACAAGATGCGCCGCAGACGCGGCAAGGCCAGCTTGGCTGACCATAAAAGGAGAGTTTAATGGACGGACTGCTAATGCCACTGAAGGTGGCCGAGGCTTGGGTGATGGTTACCATCCACAAGCTGCTGGTTGCCCTCGGTATGAGTGATGGACCCGGCCCCGCCTGGGTGCTGTCAATCGTAGGCCTAACCATAGTGGTGCGAGTGCTGATCATGCCGCTGTTTGTGAAGCAGATTCGCTCTTCACGCGGTATGCAAGCCATGCAGCCTGAGCTGCGCGCCCTGCAGAACAAGTACAAGGGTAAGAAAGACCCCGCATCGCAGGAGCGTATGCGTGAAGAAATGATGGCGCTGTACCGCAAGCACGGCACCAACCCGCTGTCTTCATGCTTGCCGCTGCTGATCCAGATGCCGATCTTCTTTGCGCTATTTCGTGTGCTGGCTCGCCTGCAGGAAGTGGCTAACTCTGCCGGTAGCGCCCACCCGGTAAAGATTGGTCCGCTAACTCCCGCCTTGGCGGCGGATGTGCAGTCCTCCAACCTATTCGGGGCGCCGCTGAGCTCTTCCTTTATGCACGGCGGCTCCGCCACCGTAAAGATCGTGACCATGGTACTGATCGTGCTGATGACTGCCACGCAGTTCTACACCATGCACCAGCTGACCATGAAGAACATGCCTAAGTCGGTTACCGAATCCGACAACCCGGCTATGCGTAGCCAGCGCATGATGATGTATGGCATGCCGCTGATCTTCTTCATTACCGGCCCTCAGTTCCAGGTTGGTGTGTTGATTTACTGGCTGGTTTCTAACGTATGGACCATGGGGCAGCAGTGGTGGACTATCCGCAACATGCCTGCAGTGGGCTCTGAAGCCTACAAGAAGCGCCAGGAGCGCCGTCGTCGCAAGGGCCTGCCGCCTGACGACGAAAAGAAGCCCGCAGCCGCAGCTGGCAGCGAGGATGAAGCGGCGTCGTCGGGGCCTGGGCAGCGAGTCCAGCCGGTACGCAACAACCGCAAGAAAAAGAAGAACCGCACCGCCTCCACCGCTGAGCAGCGCTACGCTGAGCGTGCCCGCGAACGCCAGCAGGCTTTTAACGCCAGCGGCGCTAAGGGCGCTGGTGCCAGCGGCGCTAAGGGCTCTAACGGGGCCGCTAATGGGGCTAAGAACGCCAGCAAGTCCGGCGGTTCCAAGAAGAAAAAGGGCTCTAAGGGCGGTAACTCCGCTAAGAAGTAGTTCTTATAAAACTAATAAGACTTAGTTATAACTAGTGGAAGGAGTTTTCTGGTGAGCCAGGAAACCGTCAAGCAGCTTGAGGAAGAAGGCGAAGTCGGCGCTGACTACCTAGAAGAGCTACTAGATATTGCCGATCTAGGCGGGGATATCGACATAGATGTGGACCACGGGCGCGCCTCCGTGGCCATCATCCCCGGCGAGGACGGCGATGAACGTGAGTTAGCCACCCTAGTGGGCCGCGACGGTGAGGTGCTTGAAGCCCTCCAGGAGCTGACCCGCCTGGCCGTACAGGCCCGCACCGGCTCGCGTTCGCGCCTAATGCTGGATATTGCTGGTTACCGCGAGGAGCGCCGCCAGCAGCTGACTGCTATCGCCGCCGAGGCGGTTAAGTCCGTGTTGGCTAGCGGCAAGCCGGTAGCGCTGGAGGCCATGAACCCCTTCGAGCGTAAGGTCTGCCACGACGTGGTTGCTAACGCCGGCCTGGTCTCTGAGTCTGAGGGGGTAGAGCCGCACCGTCACGTGGTGGTTCTGCCCGTCGACGACGCCGAAGATGAGGTTGAAGAGGCTGAAGAGGGCGCTGAGCTTGAGGCCGCCGAGTCCGACGTGGCTGCCGAAGCCGGGGCCACTGAAGTTGGCGCCGTCGAGACCAAGGCTGCCGAGTCCGCTGAGACTGTAGACAGCCCGGCCGACGCCGTCGAGGAAGCCTGAAATGAGCCATAACGCCCAGGGGGAGTGCTCCCAGAGCGGGCAGGCTCTGGAAGTACCCACCGCCGAAATGCGCGACATGTTCGGCATGGCCTGGTCTGGCCTGGAGCACTACGCCCAGATGCTGGCTGAGGAGGGGCAACTGCGGGGGCTAATCGGCCCGCGCGAGCTACCGCGTCTCTACTCGCGCCACCTGGTTAACAGTGCGGCGGTGGTGCCTTTCCTGCCTAGGCACGGTAGCGTGGCGGATCTAGGTTCAGGTGCGGGGCTGCCCGGAGTGGTGGTGGCCTTGTCTCGTCCGGATCTGGAAGTGACCCTGATTGAGCCGATGGAGCGCCGCTGTGCCTGGCTGGAGCTGGTGGCTGAAGAGCTAGACCTGGACAATGTGCGGGTGTGGCGGGGCCGGGCCGAAGAAATGCGCGAGCGTTTCGATGTGGTGACCGCCCGGGCTGTGGCCAACCTGAGCAAACTGACCCGCATGGCTTCCCCGCTGATCGCTCCCGGTGGCGTGTTGCTAGCCCTGAAGGGGGAGCAGGCTCAGCGCGAGATTGATGACGCCAAGTACGTCATTAAGAAGGCCAAGCTGCTGCCGGCAGTGCTGCATGAAGTGGTTACTAGCGACGACGACGTCACCCGCGTGGTGGAGGTGCGTCGGCCCCGCTAAGGCTGAGTCAAGCTAAGGATGGGGTAAAGCTAAGGCTTGGCCAGAGCTAAAACTGGACCCAGTCAGGGGCAGCTAAATAACGTGAGCGAGGCTCGGGAAACCGGGCCTCGCTTTTGTTTTGAAATGTTGCAGAGCGTAGTGCGATGAGGTTGATCTAGGGCGCTAAAAACCGCGAACCCCTAAACGTGCTTATGTTGCTTGATCGGCTAATCGGTGGAATTATTACTTTGTTTGCTACTGGTATTGACAAAGCATTCTCTAACTGGTGATAGGTCACGGAAGATAGATTATGGAAGCACAAAAAAAGCTGCGTTTAGCCCTTATTGGTGCGCTGGTAGTTATTTTGGTATTGGTTGGAGCTTTAGTTTGGGCTTTAACTGACGACGACGCCGTTAAGGCTGCTTCTGGGGCTGCAACTCCCGGCACTAGCGGTTCTAGCCAGGCGGGACCTAACCAGACAGGGTCTAACCAAGCAGGATCTAACCAGGCGGGGCGCAGCGATGCTAGTTCTGGAAGTACTTCTTCAACTGCAGGCAGTCAGGCTTCAGGCAACAACGGGAAAGTAAACACCTGGGGTTCGGTCTGTGGCCTGGCCGGGGTGGAGCTTAAACCCACAGTCCAGGTGAACTTACCTGCCATGCGCACCAAAGCGTTTGTTGATAGTACTTATTACTACTACAACAACTTGGTTGGCCCCGACCGGCGTATTGACGGTGATGTGCCTACCTGCTACGCCCACAGCAGCGAGGGCGCCATCCTAGCCGCCGCTAACTTACATATAATGCTTGGGGCTGGTAAAAAAAGGGTTGAGCTGATCAAAACGCTTACCTATGAAAATGATGCTCAACAAGCAGCTTTGAAGCAGATCCAGGAAGACGGAGATTCTGCAACTGCTGTTTCAATTAAAATTGTTGGTTACAGCATCGAGGTCATTGACGAAAACAACGTAACTGTGAATCTCGCTTTCACTAGATCGGATGAACCGGGTGATCTTTACAAGAACACTTTTAAAATGACCTGGAGTAAAGGTGACTGGAAAGCTGTAATCCCAGCAGATGGTAAGTCTGAAGTTGAAGAGATTTCTTCTATAACAAACGCTGGCATGGTTTCATGGATCCTTTAATGTTTTCCCCGCTCACGCGGGGATGAGCTCTGCACTATCGGCCAGTGATTTAACTGATTGCTAACTAGTGGGGCCCGGCACTGCCGGACCCCACTAGTTTTATGTGCGCAGTGAAGTGGGCGTGCGCGCCTAGGCGCGGCTTTTACGACTGTGCGCCAGTTCTACTTGTTAACTGTGTGACTGGTGTGACTGGGGAGCTCAGTCTGTTGCGTGTTGTTTCACGTGAAACAACTGTATTATTTTTTGGTGCGCCTGACCTTTGTGAGGGCGTCGATCGCGTAAACTTTAGTCCTGATCTGATCGCACTCGTGAGGAGCAAAGTGTCTGGCTCATCCATTTTCGACCAACTCAAGGCTGATACCACCGCCCTGGAGAAGGTGCGTGAACTAGGCTTTGCTACACCCACCCAGACCCGAGTTATCGCCGTCGCTAACCAAAAAGGCGGCGTCGGCAAAACCTCAACTGCGGTAAACGTAGCTGCGGCACTAGCCGAAGCGGGCCTGAGGGTATTGCTTATTGACGCTGACCCGCAGGGTAACGCCTCCACCGCATTTGGGCTGGAACACCCCGAGGGTGAACCTTCCATCTATGACGTGATAGTGGAAGGTAAACCCATCAGCCAGGTAGCGAAGGTTACCGAGCTAGGGGAGAACCTACAGGTAGTGGTGTCCAATATCGATCTTTCCTCAGTGGAAATTGATCTACTAGAGGCGGTCGGGCGCCAATCGCGACTACGTGAAGCAGTGCGCAACTACCTCATTGAGGTAAACCGCAGCGGCGGTAAGCGCGTGGACTACGTGATTATCGACTGCCCTCCCTCACTTGGCATTATCACCATTAACGCCTTCGTGGCCGCCGGTGAAGTGTTAATCCCTATGCAGGCCGAGTACTACGCCCTTGAAGGCTTGGCTCTGCTTACCCGTTCTATCGATCGTATTGCCAAGGTTTACAACCCGGCGCTACACGTATCGATGATTGCCCTTACCATGTTCGACAAGCGCACCATGTTGGCGCGCGACGTCGAATCCGAGGTGAAAACCTACTTCCCCCACGCCACGCTAGAAACCAAAATTCCTAGGTCGGTTCGTATTGCCGAGGCCCCTTCCTACGGCGAACCGGTGGTCACCTGGGATCCGCGCTCAACCGGCGCGGTGGCATACAAACGACTGGCACAAGAAATTTCAATGCGCGGGATTACCCAGCCCGGCGTCGCTCCTAAGGAAAACTGACATGGCTAAAAACCGTCGAGGGCTAGGTCGTGGCCTCGCCTCATTGATCCCAGAACCCGCCGAGCAAGAAGTTGTTTCCCGTCCTGCGCACAACGCCGCTGAGGCTACTGGCACTGATGGTCAGCGCCCCACGGACCTGTTCTTCGCGGGCAGTTCGGAAACTTCCGAGATTGTCACCTCCCTGCTAGCCCCCGCCCCGCGCCGCGATCGAGGCTCTCGTAAAAAGAGTGTTTCACGTGAAACGGTCACGGGTGGGACTCTCTCGTTGGCTAGCGAGGCTGCTGTTTCTAACGACGACGCCGCTGCCGCCACTGAGGGCGCACAGCCGGTTGAACTGGTGGATGTGCCCGGCACTAGCTTTGCTGAGATTCCGGTTGATGCGATTGTGCCTAACCGTCGTCAACCACGGACTCATTTTGATCAGGCAGAAATTGCCGAGCTGTCAGCTTCAATTAAAGAAGTTGGTTTGCTGCAGCCGATCGTGGTGCGCCCCTGGCCTGAAAGTGAGCCGCTGCCAGATGGTGTTTCACGTGAAACAGTGCCTGGTGGACGCGCCTACGAGTTGGTTATGGGTGAGCGGCGTCTGCGCGCCTCGCGTGAAGCTGGCCTAGAAACCATTCCCGCAATTGTGCGTACAACCGCAGATGATGATCTGCTGCGTGACGCCCTGCTGGAAAACCTGCACCGTGTACAGCTGAACCCGCTGGAAGAAGCTGCCGCCTATCAGCAGCTGCTAGACGACTTTGGTTGCACTCAAAGCGAGTTGGCTGAGCGTATTGCGCGCTCCCGCTCCCAAATTGCTAACACATTGCGTCTAATGAAGCTACCGCCGTCGGTACAAAACCAACTCACTGACGGTTCTCTGTCTGCTGGTCACGCCCGTGCCCTACTGGGGCTGCCCGACGCCGAGGCTATGGAAAAGCTGGCTGAGCGCATCGTTAACGAGGGCCTGTCAGTACGCAATACTGAAGAGCAGGTAGCCTTGCAGGTGGACGCCGCTGAGGCGGGGGAGACCAAGGTTAAAGCCCGCAACCGTGCAGTGCTTAACCGCGAACTTTCCACCAAACTCTCGGGTATTTTTGACGCGCGCGTGAAGGTTACCCAGGGTGCCAAGAAAGGTAAAATCGTCATCGAATTTAGCGGCGGTGAGGATCTAGAGCGAATCGTCGGCTCGCTAACTTCAGCCTCCAAAAACTAGCGCCAGCTACAGTCTTCTCATACCTGCACTGGGTGCTAAGGTGCTAGCACAGCAGGTAGCGTGGGGGCGTTTATAAGCTAGCAAGCTGCTGACAAAAGGGGCGGCCAAGTTCTAATGAACTTGGCCGCCCCTGCGTTTTGCTTGTTGCTGCTAAATCTTAGCTTGCGAAGATTTAGCGGCTTGCGCAGATTTAGCTAGATCCACAATCAAGCTCTGTTGCCGTGTCTAATTTGATACAACATAACGGCAGCCTATTTCTAGCCCTTAACGATGAACATCCCCGTGCGCATTTTTGCACACCCCTCATAACGATGTCGTAGGCACCGTTACGGAGTAATGAATTCGGTTTTATCGCTGCC
>ERZ773027.632-NODE-632-length-21510-cov-4.905570_pt1 | contig 21510 bp, 25 predicted proteins | sample MGYA00511032_ERZ773027 | MGnify/ENA primary metagenome ERZ773027 (study PRJEB29015, sample SAMEA2738138) | human oral metagenome | biome: human oral; feature: human-associated habitat; material: saliva | place: China | collected 2190 ... | reverse complement strand
TCACACTCGCATAGCAGAAGATCCCGATTACCGCTGCGTGCGTTATCTCCGTCTTGGAGAAGGCGTCAGGGTCGAAGAAGTCGATAATACTCATAGTCTTTGGTTTTTGTTGGTTATCGTGTTTTATGTCGAGCAGCTACACTACTTAGCTGCAGAATATCCTTAGCGCGTATCTTACCCTCTACCTCCACTCGGATAGATGCTGCGGAGGTCAAGTGATTGGCGAGCCGTCCCTGCTGCGCCTTGTTAAGTATCAATTCACCAGGATTGACTCGAGCGAGGACTCGGTCGCCCGAGCCATCACCTCCTGGCACGATACCACCATTGGCGAACTTCGGTATCTTCTTTGCCGAAGATGAAATGAGGGCTATCAGACCGCCAACGGCTACCGCAGCAAGAGCCACACCGACAAACGGGATGCCTGCGTGAGCCTTGGCAGCCTTGGCAGCCGCCCCAACAGTGTCAGCAGTGGTTTCCGCCTGCGTCGACGCTATTCTGGTCGTAGTCAGCCCGACTTCCGTAGTTGTAGATGAGGCTTCGGTTGCAGTCACCATCGTTCTCATTACCATCTGCTCCTGCATCAAAGCCTTTTCCGCAGCGGAAGCAACTTGGCGAGCCTGCGTAAGCCCCTCTATCATCTTCACAAGAGAGAGGATGGTGTCGATCCCCTGCGTTGCAGAGTCAAACACCGCAAAGAATCGCTCCCACGCTGAGGCCTGCGCATCTGGGTCGAACGCCTTTTGCAACTCGCTGAATGCGCTCTTGAGGTGGCGAGCGCTCTGTGCAACGGACTTCAAGCCCGAAAACGATTGATCTTTGACCGCCTCTCGGTACTTCTTGAGGTCGGACTGAATAGTCGCCACCTTGATAGCTTGGTCGAGCGTCTTGGTCTCCTTCTGCGCCTGCTTTAGAGCCTCCGCAACATCCAGCCCAGCCTTTTCAGCCTCCTGCAACTGGCGAACGTAGTCCTCCATAAGTTGCTTCTCCTCACCGAGCTTCGTAGCTTCGTCCTTTTTGTAGTCGTAGCTCGTATCACGCACGCCCTTGACTGGGGTAGCGGACTTAGCGATAGAGGAGAGGTCGTTGGAGAGCTTTTCGCCCAGCTCCTTTTTGAGGTTCTCCTGCCCCTCGGTGGTCGTAGTGGTTTGGTTGGCTCGCTCACGAGTAGAGGATATGAGCTTAGCGAGTGCCTCTGCATACTCGTTCTCTTTGAGTCTGCCCTCCTCACGTGCTTTCTCCAGCTTCTTCGCTTCGTCAGCGTAGTTGCGTTGTAGGCTTGCAATATCGGAGACAGCGTCGATCTCGCCCATCTTAGCCTTGACATACTCGTTGTTTAGGTCAAGCTCTCCATGCGCCTTTATGGTTGCGTTCAGCTCCGCCTTAGCTCGCTCTGCCTTTACTCTTCTCAGATCATCCTCCGTGGCAAGGCCATATTTCACCTGCGCTGTGATCAGTTTGAGTTCCGCTGCACTTCTCGCCTTCTCCTCAATTACCTCCCTTTCTACAAGCAGATGCGTCTTTAGGCTGTTATACTGCTGGTCGTTGAGCGCCTTCTCCCCAAGGAGTGATGCGAGCTTCTCCCGATACTGAGTGGCAACCTTGTCAAGCGCAAGACGATACTCCTCTTCGGAGATAATGCCTGCTGCACGCTGGTTGTGCAGTTCATTCAGCTCCTTGGCGGCTGCCTCTCTTGTGCGCTGTAGTTCGCTCTTCTTCTTGCTCTTCTTTGAGTCGTCGTCGGAGGAGCTTGACACGCCACCGCCGCCAGCAAAGCTCCCTCCGATAGACTTTACCTCGCCATTGGCTTCTTCCTCTATCTTGATGCGCTTGACTTGAAGCTCGTCCAGCTTAACCTTAGAGTCCGAGCCGACAAGCATATTAAGCCCAACCTCACGAAGGTCGCCCTTTGAGGTGGAGGAAGCAAGATCATACAAGCTCTTTGTCAGCCATTCACCAGTTTTCTCCTTGGCTATTGTATTCAAATAACTTCCGAAATGGTTGATAGACTTTAGATGATCTCTACCAACTCGGTCATACGTTTTTTTTGAGTATGAAGTTATCTCTGGCGCTGTGAGAGAAGCATACTTTGATAGAACATCGCCAAAAAACTCCAGCCTATCAGCGGAGATAGGTTTTCCTCCCTTTTTGAGGTATTCAGAATATATGGCCTGTAGGGGTTTCCTCGACTCTTTGAGGGTTTCGCTATAGAAGTCAATCTGTCTATCGATCTCCTTTAGCTTGAGTATCTTGCTTACGACATCCCTGATTCGGTCGTACTTCCCAGCAATTCGGTCGAGCGAGCCCTCCTGTAAGCCAAGAGACTTCTCCAACTGGTGCTGTACCGTCTTCTGCTCCTCGAGCTTCCCGTCTAAGCTCTTGTAGAGATTAAATAGGCGTAAAATCTGTACCTCCTCGTCGCTTCGGGTAGACTTGATTTCTCTCTGCTTAGCGAGGTACTCGTTCTGTAGTCCGTTAATCTCCTTCTGCTTGCGATACCAGTCTGCAAGGGCGGTCACGATAGCTGTGATACCTGCGATAATTGCCATAGGCGCAATCGTGGCCATAAGCCCACGTATAGTTGCCAGCGTGGAAGCCCAAGCGAGCTTTACCGTGGTCGTGGCTCTCGCCCATAGAGACACCGTGGCGGATGCCGCCTTGGTTTGGTCTGCGATAATCTCGCTTGCAGGACGGAACGAGAGGTTACCTGCATTACTGATAGCCCTCTGTGTGTTCAGCACACCAGCCACCGATGCTGAGGACGATGGTAGGTTGGTAGCTCTCCCTCCGATATTGTAGTGAGCCTTATCCGCAGAGGCCTGCAGAGCGGCAAGGCGCTTGATGCGCGCTTCCTCATTCTTCGCACGAGCTTCTGCGAGGAGCTCGCGTCTGTTGTGGTTAGCCTTATTCAGTGCGTCCCCAGTCGCAGCAAGCGCACGAGCGTTCTGCTCCAGCTTCCCAGCTAATCGCGCCTCCTCACGCTCTCGCTTCGTGATATTAGCGAGTTGCAGTCGTGACTGGTCTGCAATAGCCTTGTCGTACTCGCGCTGACTCTTGGAGACTATCGCAGCCTGCTCTCTCTGGAGGTCACGGATAGCCTTCTGCTCCTCGGAGGTATATCGATCGGCCTTATTCAGAGCAGAAGTAGCCGCCTTTATATCCTTTGGTGCAGTAGCTGACTCCAGCGCACGCTTGGCAGCGGCCACTCGCTCATCCTTGGCTCGCTCTATCTGCTCTTGCTTGGCTATAATCTTGGCGGCTGCCTCATCATTGGTGCGCTGGAGTGCGAGCTTAGCATTGGCGACTCTCTGTGCCGCCTCCTCTTCACTCCTCTGCATACCACGAAGCAGAGCCTGATGCTCGTTCAGCAGTGTGCGCTTCTCCGTCTGTGCGTTGGAGAAGTTATCTACCGCCTTTTGGAAGCGCACATCACCAGTGTATTTGGCTACCTCAAGGCGCTTCTTTTCCTTCTCTGTAATCGTACCAGCCGCCTGCACAGCTGCCTCTGCACGCTGGAGCTGTTGCTGGGCTTCTGCGAGTGCCTTCTGTGCTTCCAGCTTTGCACGCTTGGCAGACTCCTTGGCGGCCGCCTCGTCAGCTATGGCCTGCGCCTGCGAAGCCTTGATAACTGCACCTGCTTGGCTCCAAGTCGCAGAGAATTTTCCCCACAGACGCGCACCGAGCAAGCCACCCGCCCAAATGTACAAGTTGGAGAGGTGTGTGCGCAGGTAGTCCAGCAGATCCTTTACCTTCTCGACAAGAGCCTTGAAGTTGTCGTACACGTGCAGAGAGTCCGCAAGGCTGGTAAAGGAGTTTTTGAGACGGCCAAGAGAACTCTCGAGGTTGTCGGTGCTGGTGTCACCAGAGAGCTTCGCCAGCTCATCGGAGAACTTACCCATAATCTCGGCACTTCGGAGCTTCCCCTCTTTGAGGAGCTTGTCCAGCTGCGACATCGACACGCCAGCTGCGTTAGCCATAGCCTGCATAGCCACTGGCATACGCTCACCAAGCTGTCTGCGGAGCTCTTCGCTTGAAATCTTCCCCTTACTCATCATCTGAGTAATAGCCATCATCGTAAGAGCCGCCTCTCCGCCAGAAATACCGAACGAAGCCATAGCCTTACTGATATTGGAGAAGATGCGCTCCTGCTCCGCCATAGCGATGCCCGCAGGAGTTGCAGCCGCCTTGAACTTAGCAAACGCCTCTGTAGTGCCGATGAGGTCTGTGCCGTACTTATCCGTAAGCTCTGCGAGGAACTTCAAGCTACGGGCATACTCTCGGGTGTCCGTGCTGATATTGCGAAGCACGACACGAGCACGGCCTGCCTCTCGAGAAGTATTGACAAGAGAGGAGATAAAGCTACTGATAGAAGTAACGCCTGCGCCCAACGCACCAACCATTGCAAGGGCTTGAAACTTGATGCCACGGAGTGAAGCGACGGCTTCATCCGCTCGCTGCTTGAACTTGTCCGCAAGCAGCTCTAATCGGACGGAAAATGAAAGATTATTAGCCATAGGCTGGTAGGCTGAATGTGTGTATTACTTATCTGCGACTACGATTTTCGCATCCTTGAGCTGGTCAAAGATTGCCTGACCTACATCCTCGCTCTCAGTCTCCCACGGGAACGGAAGGAGCTTCTCGGGAGAGCAAACGGAGTCTTGTGCGAGGTGCGGGAGCATAGACATCCAAGTGAATAGGCGCGTATACTCGAGCTTCTCCTGCTTGCGCTTCTGTATGGCGTTCAGAATAGCTGGTATCTCCCACAACTCCATTCTGTCCATAACATACCCTGCATCAATACCTCCGTCCACGATTATCATATTGGCGATAGTCGTGAAGTCGGGTCCGTCACCTTCGTCATCACTGGCGTCTCCTCCGCCTGCATCAGAGAGGGAGGCTGTAATAGGCGTAAGCTCCTCCAGAGTGCGCTCCAGTCGCCCATATAGATGCGACGATACCTCTACGCTATCCAAGACAGACTTCCACGCATCGAAAGGCATCTTACTACCGCCCTCTTCGCACCTCTGCAAGCAGTAGATGAGCAGCGGTATCTGCTCACCGTCTTGGATATTCAGTGTAGAGAAACTCCGCGCGGAGAGCTTCTCGAAAAGAAGTACCGCGCGGAGTGTCAGTGGGAATGGCACGCTGTCCATTAGAGCGTAATCCCTGCGGCGGTAATCGCTTCGGTGCTTCCGATTTCCTTATCCGCCTTATCCTTGAGAGGACCAGAGCCGTTCAGCGTGCAGGTGAAGGTCTCGTACTCCCCGCCAGTGCTATTCTTGCTAAGGTCGGAGATAGTGACCATACCCTTACGGAGAACTTCACCCTTAGTTACAGTGCGAAGACCTGCCGCATCCTCTGCGATAGTCACCGCGCAAATCTCGAATGTGACAGCCTTACCTGATGCGGCAAGGTTCTCAAGAGCGTTGTAGGACAGATGCCCAGCGGAGTTCGATACGTACGCTTCGATAGAGGCGGACCAGTCATTTCGACCACCGAGCTTATCTGGGCTCTTACCCGACATCTTACTGGAGATTTCGATCGTCTGCGGTGTGAACTTGAAATCATCCTTCTTCACGTAGGGGACGAACAGCCCAGCGATGAACATACTAGACGACTCGCCTCTGACGAGGTCCACGTTCTTATTGTATTTGGGGTTTGGGGGTGTTTGAGTTGCCATAAGAACTGCTATTTAGTTATTGGTTTTGGTTATGATATTTCGAACGTAAGTGACTGAAAGAACTTGCCATCGGAGTGGCCCTCTTCGGACTCGTCGAGCGTAGCACGTGTTTCTCGCCAGCCCATCGTCTTCCCGACCTCATCATTGCGACCTCCATCAAGCACAGCATCCACCAGCTTCACAAGCTCAATAGAGCTGTCGTACTTATCGGAGAAGCATAGCACGGTTACATAAGCCTCGCTGTGCGTGTCGCCTGACTTGTCGCGGTCACGACCATAGGCGCTGCGATATACGATTATGTAGTCGCCAGCGGTTTCTTCGGGAGCTATCACGGGGAAGATTTTATCCCCTACAAGCTCACGCAGCTCCTCACACGCAAGGAGTTTGCTACGCACCCACTGGGCGGTGTGCCATTTTCTGTTGTTGTCGAGATAGATACTCATACGTTGGTTAAGACTTTCGTGACACCTGCGAGTAGTATTCGCTGTGCGCGTGGCGTGCTTCTCTGCTTCGCGTGCGTCCAAAAGAGGGTGGGAAGCACCCTGCCTCTGAACTTCCCGCTCCGTGTGTATCTGTCGGCCGTCCCCTTGTCAATGAGGTGGGCGTGGTTCGCAGCTTGAGACTCCTGACCCATCGCCGTCGCTCCATTGACATAGAGGAAACCTACCGATACAGACACCCGTCCGCCTCTTCCTCTGCGTGGCATACGCCTACGAAGCCCTCGGATGAGGTTGCCTCTTGGCACGTGTCCATTTCTATTCGGCTGTTTGTACAGAGGGGGCAGGGTCGTGCGAACATCCTGCTGGTACACCTCCGCAGCACGGAAGAATGGTTCACGAAGGCTCTCTGGGCTTGGAGCTTCCTTGAGCCTGCCGATAAAGGACTCGACCTCGGGAAATCCGTTGAGAGAAACTACATCTGGCATACTCTATTCGTCTACATAGCGAGCTGTGACCTGCACCGTTCTGTCAAGCATAGGCTGGAGCAGTACGATGCGATAGAGTGCGCCATTGAAGCGAAGCCACCCAGAGGCAGATAGGCGCTTATCAGCACGAACCACGAACACCACCGCCGAGGTATCGACAACCTCACGAGCTTGCAAGCCGTCTTTGTCGTAGGTCGGGCGAAGCGTTCGGAGGTAGGCACGAGAGCGGAAACTCTCTACCAACTCCTCCTTTACCGCACCCGACGCACTCTGGGTCTTTACAGCCTTGAGGAACACCAGTCGGTGTGTGAATGCCCCTGCGTTCATCGCTCTAATCGGTATCTACCTATGAGTGAGCCAAGCGAAAATGGAAGCTCCGTCACGCGTCCCACACGATACCCCTCTCGGTCAGCGTAGAAGCGTGCGACAAGCATCTTTACCGCGTGTCCGAGGCTATTCGGGAGGCTGCCGTCTGCCGTTTCTACCTCGGCAAGTGGTCTGTTGAGCAGATTGGATAAATGGTCTTCTGCTGTATCAATAAGATCGCAGATAAAGACATCATCCTCATCATGCTCTACATTCAGTTGCTTCTTCGCTTCCTCGAGAGAGATATATGTAGGCATAGCTTTTACTTACGCTTTACGCTTCAAGCAGGCAAACGCTTCATTACGGAGCACCGTGAGAGAGTAGTCGCCATTGAGAGTAAAGTTGACGCGGTCTTTAACGCCATCATACTGTGCATGGAGGCGGTCGCCACTGCCGTGGTGGGCAAGGACTGCATAAGACAGCACGCCAAAGAGGATAGCGTCATGTGGCATAAACGTGGTGGAAACTACAGGGTAGCCGTTCATGTGACCATCCTCAAGAATCATCTTACTGCTACCCTTTTCTACAGGCGTAGTCTTTAGCAGGCTGTAGGTTTTAGGGTGCACGAAGTACGAAGTACTATCGTCCGTCTCGACATCCTTCCCGAGCACTTCGGCCTCAAGATCGGCGACCTCAGTTAAAGTAGGTCGCACTGTGTTGCTCCATGTACCAGCGATTGGCGAAGCATAAGGAGCAGCGAGTATAGATCCTATGCCATTGCTTGGAGCTACAGGGGCAGTCTTCGCAAACAAAGCGAGGTTGATAGATTTGCCCACCGCCTTACCAAGTCGAGAAAGAACGATAGCACGGAGATTAAAGTTGGTCGAATTGATAGCCTGCGACGTTACTGGGACGTAGACACCGATACGCTCTGACTTAGCAGTGATCTTACTGAGGTCAATATTCTGATCAGAAAGAGCAACATCTTCTCCTGCAATAGTAGCTGTCACTCCAGCGAGAACAGGCCATACAGGCTGCCCGACCACCCCAGACTGCATCTTTAGACCGACCTTGGTGTGAACAAGCTCTGCCTCCAGAGGCTGTACAATCTCTTGGATAACTTTTGGCTGAGCTGGCTCTACATTCGTCGTCATCGTGGTAGCGCGCTCCTCGAGTGGGACCTCCATTCGAGTATCAATAGCTCGCATCGCACCTTCAAGGAAGCGCTTAGACGATTCTACATGCTCGCTCGACTTGTCGGGCTCGAGAGCCTTAGAGACGATAGCGTTGAGGCTGCGCTCCTGCATATCCTCGCTAACTCGGACCAGCTCGCGCTCTTCATCTTCGGTCAGCGCACCAGCGTGGCGCTTACCCTGCAGCTCCTTGAATCGCACGTGCAATTCGTGCAGCTGTTCTTGTTCCTTTGTCATAGTTAATTGGTTAAAGGGTTAAAGGTTGGATTTGGTTATGTCAGCCCAGCGAAGAGCGCGCTCTGCCAATGGCGTACGAGCAACTGGCTCGGGAGCTTCCTCGGTGGTCGTTTCTTCTTGTACTGGTGCGGGAGTAGGCTCTTCGGTTGGCTCGGGTAGTCCTCGTTCCTCGTTGAGAGCCCTCATAGAGCGCTCCGCTGATGCTGTTGTTGCAGGGTATGCAGGCGTGCTCACCACAGACACATCACCCAGGTAGGAGATATGATCGATATGGCGAAGCCACGTACCGTCGCTGAGTTCCTCCCATCGGGTATCACCCTTTACTACACCGAAGAGGAAGGATGAACCTCTCAGATCACCTCTGCGGAGAAGCTCCAGCGTGTCGTTACCTAACTGCGTATTTGGAGCTTCAAATCGATACTCCAGACCACGATCTGTGATGGTGAGTTGCAGACTTCCGACCCCCTTGGTACTCCGTGCGAGCAGTTTTGACCTGTTATGCTCGTAAAGAGCAAGAACATCTGAGGAACTCAGCAGCTCTTCCGTCACAGCACCCTTATGGATGATCTCACGGAAAGCTCTCTCATCCCAAAAGTCGTATAAGACCTCACTCTCTTCCTCGTACACGATGGCAAGTCCCTCGATAGCTCTACCTTCATCACTTTGGAGTGACGGGACAGCGAGAGGACTTGAGCTGCTTCTGATCTCGTGTATTTTATTTTCAGTCATATCCGTATAGGCTTTATATAACGTAGTTATAAGGCGAATTTTGACACCACTTTTAGCTATTCCTCTGCGCTTTTGGAAGGGTCTCCAGCTGGATGAAGCTCGTCGATGCTCGGACGAGAGGAGATCGGAGCCACGTTGCACGTGATAAACAGCTGGTCGCCTCCCTCTATGGGCTCTCTATTCTCGAAGATGCGCCCCTCGTTGGGGGTCATAACGCCTGCTTCCACACTACTCTTTACGTACTCTGCACGTGTGCGCAGGTCGGTGGCGAATAGGCGGGAGAGGTCAAAGCGGATGCGCTCGGATGCTCGTCTCCCCCGTGGGAGGAGCTTCACAGAAAACTCCTGCTCAATCTGCAGGATAAGGGGCTGGAGCGTTTGGTTGAGGAAGTTGATCTGCGAGTTCTCCGCTTCCTTATAATTCGTGCTTTGGTCAGCGAACACCATATACGGATGAACACCGAAGAAGCGACATATATCCAGCACGGAGTACTTGCGCACCTCGAGGAGCTCTGCATCGGAGTTGCTCATCGAGGACTCTATGAACTGCATAGACCCAGACAAGCGGATGATTCTACGCCCCTGCGCAATCTCGCTGTTCACTCGGTCTGCCACTCGGTCTGCCACATCAGTGTCAAGTGCGCCAAGCCCCTGCAACTCATTGCCACCAACGAGGAAACCGCTCTTTTGGTTGCCCGAGAGCAGTCCATTATTCGTCTGTTTGTCTGCATTCGCACTAAGCGAGAGCGACAAAGAAGCGTACGTAATAGTTGATACTCCAGTGTAACCGCCATCGAGGCTGTTGTTCTTTAGGTGGATGATCTCGTCAGCAGAGAATACACCGTTGATATTCCACACATAGTCCGAGATGCTGTACGTATTGCTACTCTTGTCGTATGATACTGCGCCATCGCCAAGCAGGATAATATCCAGCAGTTCACCTCGAGAGGAAAAGCGGGGATATATATAGGCGTTCCCAGAGAGTAGAAGACGAGCAACTATATTCTTTAGCAGGACGAAGAAGTTCTGCCTACTATTCGCCCGCCCTGCGAAGAGCGTGTTGAGCTGAGTATCCCCTGCATACTTGAAGATGCTCCCAGAGCGCTTTAGGTGCTGTAGCTCGAGCGATGCGATAGTCCCCGAGAGAATATCCACGCATCGATAGACACTGGCAATAGCCATTGCACTATCAGGCGTAGATACCGAGGGGGCATTGAATTGATTTACGAACTCCTGCACGCTTCCGCCAGATGCGCACTTATCGCCACCAGCGTAGTACGACCGCTTGAAGAAGCGAGTGAAGAATTGAGAAATGGTCATTTTATACGATAGTTTTGAAGTGGTTGAACAGCCAGAAGCCCATCAAGCAGGTGATAGCTCCGTCAATCTTGTCCGAAGCCACAGCCTTGACTGGCTTGCGGTTTTCGAGTCGGTCCTCGTCTATCACAGCGTTGCCAAAGCAGTATGCCGTGATAGGATTAGGGTCAAACGTGATACTATCCTGCGAAAGAGCAAGCTCAAACGACATCACAGCCGTATTGAACGACCCATTGGTCTGCGGGATAGCCTCCAAATTCGCCTTACCCACCTGCGGAGTAGACCGCAAGAGGTTGGTGAACTCGAGAGCCTTGTAGGGGTCATAGCCTATCTTGAGGGTGGATAGAGGCTGTCGCAGGATAGTCTCCACGATGAGAGGGTAGTCGATGCTGTCGCCCTTACAGAGCGTCAGATAGCCGTCATCTGCCCAGCGCTTGTAAAGCTCTCGGTTTACGTGTGTGGCGAGCATTCCCTCTGGGAAGAAGTAATGCGTGATAGCATGGAACGGGCAGACCTTGGTGCGCCCCTCGGGGACACGACTTGGTGTGTAGACAAGGAACGTAAGTGCACTAAAGTCGTCACGGACGGACAAGTCCACAGCGCACATCGCACGATAACCACGCAGAGACTCCATAGGTACGTGCATAAACGCCTTTTCAATCGTCTCACGAGGTATCCACATCTCACGCTCATCACGGGCGAAGATATTGAGGAGCTTGTTGCGGAAGGCCTTCATATCCCCTGCCGTGAGCTGTGCCTTCTTGTACTCCGCTTCGTAGTACTCGGGGCGCACTGTGACACCTAAGTGTGGCTGTACCTTGTGCCACGTATTAGGGTCGCCTTCCTCGTCATCTACATCGGGCTCAAAAATGTGTGCGAAGATGCTATCGTTCTCCACCTCGCCTCGGAGGATAGATTTATAGGCATCCAGCATCTCCGTAAATGGCGTGTCGAGCTTGTCGCTGGCGGTCGTGATTACGAACGTGAGTGGGTTTCGCCTTGCGCCCATTGAAGAGGTAAGGACGCTCTTTAGTGCGTCACTCTCCGCCTGTGCGTACTCATCAATGATCACCAGCGAAGCATTCAGACCATCCAATCGGTCTGCCGCAGAGGATAGGCATCGTGCAATCGACATCTTACCAGGCATTCGGTTGAATACTTGTTCACGGTTGATCTTGAAGCGTCTGAGCTGAGGATCAAGCGCACGAAGGATCTTTGAGATCACACCGAAGCACACCTGCGACTGCTGGTAACTGTTACTCCCTACATAGCTCTCTGCGTTAGCATCGCCATACAGAAGGTCATACACCGAGAGAGTAGCAATCGAAGTAGTCTTGCTGAACTTACGAGGAACGAAGAGGAGGACATCGCGAACGAGCCTTCTCTCCCCATCATCGTGGTAAAACCAAAAGATATTAGTGAACTGAAATACCTGCACTGGGGTGAGAGCGAAGAACACCATACCCTCGGCAGACGGGAGGCGGATATTTTCGTAGAACGTGATGAAGTGACGCACCTTCTCGTCTCGAAGTACATACTTGTCCACCTTGTGCAGGAAGCGCTCGATAGACAGAAGCTCATACACGTTGTGCCGGCTCGGATGCTTGATGCACTCGCGTATATACTCCGATAGGCGCTTGTCGAGCTTGTTGAAGCGTGGGTATGGGATCTTAGCGCTTCGCAGCCGCTCTACGACCCCGCTTTTCAGTGCTGTCGCTTCGCTTTGACTTAGTTGTTTCGTCATATATCTGCTGGAGTATATGGTTGAGCTTGTCGACCTCATCGCCGCTTGTGAACTTCGCAGTTCGTACGGTCATCTGAAGCTCGGAAAGCTGTGCGCGGAGTTCCTTGGATGCTTCAATAAAGATGGACCATGCAGGATTAGCGCGCTTGCGTGAATCGCCCTCACGACTGGTCTCTTCGACCACTATGCCATCAGACATCAGCACCGCATAAGACTCCCTGCACACACCCGCCATTTGCGCTGTGGCCGATATTAGCGGCTCAAACGCTGGGGAGTACGCTTTGAGGGCCTTTAGCCCATCTCTTAGAAAGCATGCGGTTTCTTCTTGCGTCATTTTGTAGAGGGCACTACATAGACCCAGCGAAATAGATCATTTTGACACCACTTTACCCCCAAAACTTTTCAAGCTGCACCAACACCCCCATGCGACTTTGAGAACTCGTGCGAAGAAAAGGGAGCGAGGGGTGGTATGCAGGGGGCCTCTCCTTCCATAAAAATTGCCTCCCCCTCTTCCTCGGAAAGTGATTTTTCGGTCGTCGAAAAAAAATGCGAGGAGAGGAGGAAAAATGTGCCTAAAATGCTGGAAAATAGCGTTTTAGATTTGGTGGTTTCGATTTTTTGCCCTATCTTTGTAGTACAAAATGAGAGGGAAACGCCCCTAACATTTTGCAACGGGAACGAACGTAAAAAGCCCCGCGCTCGTTTCACAACGAACAACGGGGCAAACTTTTTCTTAAAATCATTACAAAGGTATGGAAACTAATCAGACCAACCAAAAGACGTACGCCACGACGTACGCAGTAGCCGCCAGCTGGGCAGGTTGCACTACTATCCTGTGCAACGAAATAGCCTACCTCGATGAGGAGCTAATGTACTACAATACGATCGGATACGATTGTGACGAAGAGACAGAAGAATACCCAGAAATCTACCAATACTACTTAACCAACTGTAGTAAGGACCTGTGCGAGTTCTTAAACGAGCACTTTGGGCTCATGTTCGCATACAGTGAAAAGCTAGAGTTGTGGGTACTCCTCGTAGACCACTGTGGCACTGGATGGGACTATGTAGAAATCGATACAGACCTACCATCAGCAGCCGCACCACTAGGCACGAGAAGAGTCGACTAACCTAAAAACAACCAGAAAAATGAGCGACAAGGAAAAAGAGATAATAAAAAGAGCCGTGGAAATAGATGGATATATACCATCTTGCTACAGAAGACGGGAAACAGCGGCGGATATGTGGGACTGCGTTGCTATTATGCATAATTGCAGGCAGCTTCTAAGATCCGAAAAGGATGATAAAAAGCTAATAACACACATAAAAAAAAGCAACATCCCAATATCAAAGCAGATCATCGACTACCTAAAAGAAAGGAGCGAAGAAAATGAGGAGCGCGCCTATATATATATGCAAACAGTACTAAGGGCTGACTATTTTGAATTAGCGCAGTTGGAGTATGGAGTATCATACGAAATAACAAGAGAAATGTACTACTTTGCTGTAGAGTTGCACGCACTCAAGTAAAGACGAACCACTAACCGAAAAAAGACGCCAGACGATGGAAACGATCAAGAACAACGCCACAAGCGTATATAAAGCCTACGAAGAGACGACGCAAAAAAGACAAGAGCTATACGAAGCAGCTGAAAAGCTGATAACCGACTATCGTGGCTACGTCGGTGGCCTGATAGCCTATGCTGACTACAACATAGACGACAACACCATAGACAGATACACCGCACAGCGACTTTGCACCGAATACCTCGACGCAGAAATAGGAGACTTTGCCACAGCCCTTGACGTTATAACGTACCTTTCAGAGGAATGCGGCGTCTGGGAGGGTGAAGATCTCAAGATGATCTCTATAGAGCAGGAGCGCACTGGAGATATCTACAACATCGGAGGTACGTGGTACTTTGGAAATCTGTAAAAACGAACGAAAAAGGATAAAAGACAATGGAAACGAAGAGAAAAGAAGATACGCGCATAGAGATAACCAGCGTGCAAGATCTTTATAGAGCAGAAGACGAGGGCTTAATAAAGAAGCTACACACGTCACTATTTTGGGGCTATGTATCCAGGGTCGGAGCCCCTATAATAGAGCCGTATAAGGGACGATTTGGTGAAGGTGTAAAGCTCTTATCCTGCAACTACGACAGCACCCGGTACAGTTATGTAACATACTACATATACACCCAAAAAAAAGGATAAAAGAAAATGGAAGCAAAAAGCATAAGCCCGTACAAAATATGGTACGTAATCGTAATGATCGATAGGCTCTCAACAGCATCGAGGAAGCGGCTCAAGGCAAAGGGCTTCACCCCTTCAGCTTTCTCCAAATCTCTTATGCGAACGTGTGGCAGCCTCGAGGTTGCAAAGCTGAAGCAGGCAGAAGTACAAGAGTGTCTAAGAAAAGGAGATCTCGTGCAGACGCTGCTAATAACAGATAGACAACTCTTACTGTCAACTACAAACTACGGGCATTAACAAAAAACGGGTGCCCCGCCAGTACTGACACTACTGGCGGGGCACCCGCTATCACCATCATAACGGATCCCCGTGCCTAACATAGACGGCGGGGCGTTTTTTTTGTCCGCTCAAAAGAGCGGACAGCCGCCTACCTATGCAGGTGGGTGGCGTTGTAGTAGTGTGTGGTAGCTCATGCACTAACAGATTATGCGAGCGCGTACATATTTGCGCGCGCTCAATATCTGCCACGTAACTACGTGGTAGGCTATCTCCTCCCAGCGGATGGGGTGGCCACGACGGGGGGATAACCCCCGCGCGCTCATTGACACACTGACTACACAGCAACGAGCGACAAGCCCGCCAGGGGATGATACACCCTATGCACCGACGCAAAGGCGGTCAATCTGATAGGTATGCAGCCGCAAAGGCGGTCAATTCAGCCCGTGCGCGCTCCTTAGACGAGCTCAAACTATTAGAGTGTAGTACCCTATGTGCCTCTATGTGGCACGCCTTACAAAGCGCTCGTAGGTTGCAGGGATTAAAAGCTAACTCCTGCATATCCTCCGAGCGGCCTGCAGCGCTTTCCACGGGTCGTATATGGTGCACGTCGGTGGCTGGCGTTGTCCTACCAGCTTGCTCGCAGTCCTCGCAAATAGGGTGCGCTGATAGGTAGGCTATTCGCAGACGACGCCACCTACTTGAATTTATCAAGCGGGTGTACTCCTTCGTCCTATGCCTCTTCATCTTGGAGGGGGTGACGGGTGCAGCTGGAGCGGTCGGAGAAGTGGCAGGCGCAGGCATCATCGTGATGATGAGCATCGCCACCGCCCTCGTGATGAGAGTTCGCGTGATGAGGCTCGTGATGAGTCAAGTCCGCACGCTTATGATGAGTGGCTCGTGATTCGTTGAACCTGTCAAGCGCCCAACGCTCGTATGATTCGTAGCTCGTGATTTGTGACGGAGGACACTGCAAACGCAATAGCGATTCGTGAAGCAGGTCACGAGGTGCAAGTGAGTCTCCAGTGAGTCTCTCGGCTCGGTCTGCATACTTATCGTAGAGCGCTTGATAGTGCATACGGATGAAGCGCTCGTACCACTTCGGAGAATCAGAGTGCGAGGGCGGGGCCTGCTCGCCAACTATTTCCATTTTGGACATACTTGATACTTGGCCATTGAAAAGAGCGAGCAGGACAGCCGTCTCCTTGTGGCCGTCCTTCTTCCTGCGTCGTCTGCGCCCGAACTCTGGGGCTTCCCAGTCCGTCAGAGTCTTGAATGCGTCTTGAATGGTTGTGTCGTCAGGGTCTTTCTCCCTCTGCTCTGCATCTTGGAGCAGGCGGATAGCCATAAAGATAGAAGCCTTAAACAGCTGGTGATTGCTCTTGAAGCCGAAATGCTTGCGCAGTCTGCTTACCTCTACAGCAGCATCTGGTCCTATCCACGTCGTGATGCGCGGGTACACTTGGTGTTCTTCTTGGATTGCCATATCAGTAGACATATCTCATATAGTATATTAGTGTGTCGTGGCACGGGGCGCATGCCTGCGGGGTGCCACAGAAAAGTTCATTTAGAATTCCGAGGAAATTCCAATAAAATAAAACCGCACCCCCCTTAAACGCAAGGGAGGGCGGTCTTATTGGTTACCTACCGCCTACGAGGCGGAGGCGTAGGTCGATTAGGATTATCCCAGTAGCGAGGAGAGGAGGTGTCGTATCTCTCACCGCTGAATCTATCTCCATCAAGGACCTCGGGAGAGAGAGAGTCGCTGCTAATCACTGCGGGCTTACGCACTTGGTGATATGTACCGCGCTCTGTACCCATCTGAATGTCTATCTCTCGGGCAACTGCGAGCCACTCCATACCAGCATAGCGCCTTAGCGTTGTTCGGTGGTGGTATGCAAACGTTCCCGTCAGTTCGTAGCCACGCTCTGGGAGTGAGCCGTATATCGCACCGAAGCACTCTGCACGGAAGCCAGCGAGGGTGTTCTGTGTATATCCGCTCGTCTTGTCTATCGCTCCTCGCTCACTCAAGGGCTTACCGTCCTTTGTGTGGATGATAGACGGAGAAACAGATACGATACCATCGCCTGCGGACAGATGAAGCTCCGCCTCTGCTCCCTCTCCAGTAGAAGAGGTAAACACAAAGCGCTCGCGTCTGTCCTTAGACAGCTCCTCGCCTCGTCTGCCAATGGCATCAGAAAGCCACAGAGAGGGCGCTTGGCACACAATGGCACTGGGGACACTCCACAGCTTCCACTCTCGGAATTTCTCAAGCGTCTCTCCGTTTCGCTTATAGAAGCTCACATTAGAGAACACTTCAAGCTCGAGGGTATTATACCCAGCTGGAGGAAGCGGGATATACAGCCCCTCCCCGATAATATCCTCTTCGCTAAATCTCGGATGATTCCACGAAGTACCCCACGACAATTTGTTGTCTCCACCCCCATAGGTAAGATGCGGAGTGTAGTTGGGGTGAGGAGCAGAGTTACTCCACCCAAGCTGGCGAATGCGATTTACATAGCCAGAATCATTGCGCTGTACATCTAAGTCGTAGAGGTACTTCACCCCCTTGTCACCGCGGGCAGTAAGACGGAAGTACAAGCGAACTTCCTCAAACTGGTCTATGAACTTCTTGAACTCTTGTATGCGGTTCTTTGCTCGCTCTCGCTCAGCCTTTGCCTCTGAATAAGTGTACCCCCTTCCGACTGCAGGCACACTAAACACGACACGCTCCTGCGACTTCTCCGACAGCTCTTGATATATATCCTGCGACATAGAAAGGAGCAGAGGAACATCAAGGCGAAGCCCATACCGCCCATCATTCGGCACATCTGGAACTACCATACGCCACGGAGCCACCATCCTTAGCGGATTGGCGGGGACATCCGTTGATGAGTTCAGCTGGTCTCTATACCACTTGAGCATAGCGATATAGTCCGACAGCTCCGACTCCTCCATCAGAGCCTCGCCTGCGAACGAGTGCGAAAGCTGGTAGATAAACCGACTTGGGTCTAACAAGCCAGCGACGGTCTGGAACTGGGAGACCTGCCCACTCTCATCTACCGCACGAAGTGACAGGTTGTAATGTGGGGACGCAGGTCTTATGCTATTGATCGTGTCGCCAACCAAGAAGAGGGTTTTATCGAGGTAGGCCTGATTTGCGAGGCCTGGGGCGAGGCCGTGGATAGACTTCGTATTCCACACAAGGGCAAACAGATTTCTATCCTCACCAGTGGTAATCTCCTCCGTCTGGACAATGGCCTGCGACCATTTGCCTGCCGTGTTGTGGTCTGTCCTATACCTCCACGCAGGGAGATTCATCGAGACTACATCTGCACGAGGCACTAAGCGCCAATCGGAAGAGGTGATTAATGCAGGGACATCAAAGGCTCTTGCCACAGAGTTAAGATGCGTCTTGGTGACGATAGTGATATTGCCAACCGCTGGGAGAGCCGAGAACTCCGCATCATTCCCCTTAACCACCATCTCGTGAGGAGAGTAGTCAAGGAACTCATCCCATCCGTTAATGTGATAGTCTGCAAGCATCTCGTTCCCAGCCACCGTAGAGACATCGGTGATAGCAAGAATGCCATCACCCTGCTCAACTCGCATACTTAAAGAGCCAAGGATGCGCTCGAGAGCTTCAAGGGCTGTAATCGGCTTATCTCGACTACCCACAAACGGAGCAACGTCTACGAATAGATCATCACCGTCCTTTTTAGAGAAGTGGCTTGCGATAAACTGGACGTTATACCTCGCCACATACAGCAGGCCATATGTGCGTGACGACTTGTGTACCGATCTATCCCACTCACCAAGACCGAGAGAGACAAGGCTTGCAACGAAGTCCAAGACAGACATACGTGGCTTGGTTAGGAAGTCCATATCAAGACCGACCTCCATTAAGTTTACTCTTGACAATCGCCCGAAGTCATTAGCCTCAAAGCTGACGAGGTATCCCGTATCTTGGTTGGCTGGCTCTTTGTAGCTCTCTGGGTCAAGAACTCCACGCCAGTATCCTTTAGTCCATTCGTTAGACATAGGGTCGTACAAGCTCGGGATCTTCATCAGCTCTTCATCTGTTATACTCGACTTGCCCTCGAGGTAGAACAGAACTACGGATACAGATCCATCGGGGGCCTGCATCAGGTGGCGATACCGCTGGTCCGCCCTCTCCTCCAAGAGAGAGAATGCCAGCCTACCCTTGACTACTGGGGCAAGAGCGTCCTCGCTCTCCGTCGTCAGCGTCACCGCAGGCACGCCAAGACGCACCTCCTTTACCTTTGGGTAGCTCTTTGTTTCCTCCGTATCGGGATAGGCGATTAGAAGCGCCCACATATCCCCCGATACATCCTTGAACGGAGCTACGTAGTGTTTGAATGTCGTGTTACTCATATCCTTTCTGATTAAAGACCGTGGTGATAAGTGGCTGGCTTTTTCCCGCAATGTAGTCCACGCTCCACGCAGGCCGCCTGCCAACGAAGAGGACTTGTCGATAAACTTGCGGAAGAACGAGCCACGGCAAAAAAAAATAAGCCGAGGACGAGGCCTGCGACGGCGATGATTAGTACAGCGCTCATAGTCTATCTGATTACGGTTACCACATCCAGCAGACGCACCGAGGTGACCACGTTCTCCCAGCTGTCTGAAATCGTATTGCATGCATCCATTGCGGAGAGCTCTTTGATAAGCACCCTGCGAGCGGTCGTCTTGCCCTTCCCATCGGTAAGCCCTATAACGTAGTAGCGGTAGCTCTCTCCATCTACATCAAGCCCCACAGCGTCAGTAACACCGAGGGGCTTTAGCGTCTTGATCTCCACAGCATCGGAGGTCGTGTCGGAGAAGAAGTTTAACACCTTAGCCTCCGCCTCGGTGTATGTGAGAGCATCCACAAGGTAGCTCTCGGTGACCTTCTTGTCATCTAAGTTGCTGTATGCAACTCGTGCGAGGAATAGTTCCATATTGTTAGTGTATTTACGTTAGTTGTCTGTACTGCAGGCCTGCAGATCGTAGTCCTGGGTGATTTCATCGATGATCTCCATAGCCAGATCCCAGTTGCGACACATAAGGCCTTCGGAGATGAGGCGAGAAAAACGCTTAGCCGTGTAGGCAGGCAGGCTGTTCATCGAGACGAATACTGCGATGCGAGCCGTCTGCGTCTTAGTAGGCTGGCGACCTCGGCCGTAGCCGTAGCTCATAGCCAGCTGGCAGTAGTGCCGTGCCTTATCTAAGTCCTCACGGCCTCCCTTCTCGTGATGGCGAGATACGTATTTGACTACGTTCCCCTGAAAGAAGTCCAAGCCTAATAGGCTGATCAGTTCGATTGGCTGGAAGCGCATATTCTTGTAGTGGCTTCCGCCTACCTGTGTATCAAGTACGTTCATCTGTTAAGTATTTGCGTTTTAGTTAACCTATAGGGCCTCTCTTTAGTGGGTATTTCCTCTTCATATCGTTGCTGTTAGCCATATATCGTCATAGTCGTTAGTCCTTAATGCCGAGCATTCGGCAAGCATATTTCACCCTTTCCTCCTCTGCGAGCTGCTTCATGTCTTCCAGGGGGATATCCTTTTCACAGATCAAGACCTTGTATGGCGTTTTTTCCTGCTTCGTAGCATCCATTGTGCTTAGATACAGCTTGAGACTCATACGCTTTCCATCATCTTCAAACTCCTCTCGAATGACATAAAAAGCGCCTGCATCACACGAAATTCCCACAAGCGAAGCACAGTGGTCTGTGACTTCCCACCAATATCTTGTTGAAAGCCACTCCAGCGGGTGCTCTTTTAGCTGTTGCTTTACTTCTTCGCGTGTCATAGTGTCTTTACTAATTCTCTTAGGTCTTTCATGCATAGGTGGATGGAGCGCATTCTCGTTTGCGCATACTCGCCACCCTTTAGGCTGAACCTTACGTCCATTTCAAGCTCGACACCAAACTCGCAACCAAGCCTTGAGATGCTTATTGATCGAAAGTGCCGCCACTTCGGATTATCGTCATCACCCTTATTACGGCAGGTGTATTGAACCACCCTGCCATCGTCGAGGTAAGCCGTTCCTATTAGGAGTCCTTTGCCGTGCTCATCCCACATTAGCGTGGGTGCTATCTTCTGCGTCATAGTTCGTTATGTTTGTAGAGTGCGCCCCGCCGTTCGAGGCGCGTGAAGGTGTCGCGTGCGGTTTCCCGCCAGCAGGGCGCACTCGTTGTTAGTTACTTAGTTGCGTTCGCTCTTGAGCTTGTCGAGGGCTTCCATCGCCTCCTCCCATTCGCCTCCGAAGACGTAGGTAATGGCGCTCTGCGCGGTCTCACTTAGAGGCAATTCCTTCGCTATCTCCCGTAGCTCTCTAAGTAGCTCGGTGTAGCCCTTCTGATCGGGCTCAAAGTTGAGGTCTGAGGTTGCACGACAGCTCTCTATCGCTGTCTCTATTCGGTCATGGTCTCCCGTGATAAAGAAGTTCACCGTGTCCGATAGCACTAATCCTCGGAAGAAGTCGATACGATAGGTGACAAGAAGGTTTAGGCACCACGCTGTCAGTCTCTCTTTTTGTTCTTTGGTCATAGCTTTATTTCTGTTTAGATGAATTTGCACGGAGGGCGGACAGCTCCCCTTCGAGGTCGGCTACCTTCTTGGTCAGCCGTTCTACCTCCATCTTCGCCTCATTCTTTTCTCTTATTGCCTCGCCAACCAGTCGCGCCCACTTCCTTGCGTAGTAGTAGCGTGCAGCGAGGATATGGTGCTCTGATAGAGCAAAGGATACGAAAAGCGAAGAGAGGATTATGACACCCATATACGGGAGGAAGAACGAGAGGAAGTCCGTGGTGAGCTTATCCATTGTCTTGCTTCTGCTTAATCTTCCGTATCTGGTGGAGCTGGGTGCGGAGGGCGTGTATCTCGGCCGTGAGCTTCTTGCGTTGT
>ERZ773027.631-NODE-631-length-21568-cov-31.553665_pt1 | contig 21568 bp, 11 predicted proteins | sample MGYA00511032_ERZ773027 | MGnify/ENA primary metagenome ERZ773027 (study PRJEB29015, sample SAMEA2738138) | human oral metagenome | biome: human oral; feature: human-associated habitat; material: saliva | place: China | collected 2190 ... | reverse complement strand
CAGTTGATTCAGACGGCGACCAGCCCGGAGTCGCGCGATTTGGAGCGTATTTATGAGCGTCTGGATCGTCAGCTGGACGATTTGAGCTCCCGTAGCGATGCGGTGGGTATTATTGCCCATTCGCAGGGCGGGTATTTGAGCTATGAGCTGCTACGTCGTCGTGCGGCGGCGGGTAAGAAGCCGATTCGTTTCTTCTATGGCCTGGGTAGTGGTGTGGTCCCGATTAGCATTATCGCTAGTGACCGCAACGATATTCCGGGGCACCTGGATGCCGCGGGCGGCTACCGTAACCGTGCCATGCTTCTGTGGGTGAGTGCGGTCGCGGCATTCTCCTGGCTGGTGGAGGCGTCCCTGCTGTTTGGTCCGTACCGTTCGCTGCTGCACTATACGATGCTGGTGCCCCTGGCGTTGAGTGCGGTGCCGCTGGTTGTGAGCGTGCCGGGTGCCTTCAAAGGTAGGGCGCGTGTTGGCCGCAAGAGCGCCGGGGAAAGCCGGGAAAGCGCCTCCGCAGATACCTCCGCAACTACCTCGGTAAACACCTCGAAGGAGGTACGTCTGGTCAACCCGTACGGCACGCGCGCCTACGTGAAGTGGCTGATTCCGCTGCTCTTCGTGCACGGCGTTTTCATGCTGTACGCGGTGTTCATGCTGCTGCTGGCACAGCTACGTGTTGAGGGCGCGGTCCCTGAGCTGACCGCCGCCTCCGTGGCGTTTTGGGGCGCGCTGATTCTGGTGCTCATGATGTCGGTGCGTAGCGCCTGCCACCTGTATGTGCGCGCCTACGCGCCGATGTTGCAGGACCTTGATGTGGCTGACCGGTGCGAAATTTCCGCTCGTGGTGACAGCATCGGCAGGTCGAATATTACTCAGCCCGCCGATGTGGACGTCAGCTTTGTGACCCTGCCGGGCCCTTCGGTGAATAGTCACATGCAGTATTTTGATGCGTGTTCGCCGGTGCCGTTGATGCTTGCGCACCGCCTGGTGCCGCACATGATGCCGGCGGGTGAGCAGGCGCAGAAGGCGGCGGCTTTCACCGATATTGGTACGGAACTGAACCGCGGTTTTGCGCGCGTGAAGAAGCTGATGCGCACCATGCATTACGGGCTGTATGCGGTGCTTCTGCTGATGCTGTCGGTGCTACTGAATGTGGCGTCGCCGGTGAGCTTGTCCGCGTTGACGGGGCTGGATACCTCGCACCTGCATTCGGAGGGCTTCGACCGTCTGGCGGCGGATGCTCAGCAACTGCGTGAGCAGGCGGGTTCTTCGGATCTGCTGCTGTGGATTCTGGTCGGCATTTTTGTGGTGGAGGCGCTGCTGATGATGGTGCTTTCGCCGTGGACTCAGCGGCGTTTGCAGCGTGCGTTCATGATGCGCAAGGTGGACCGCACGGGTCAGCTGAGCGAGTTCAATCCTTTGCCGATGGTGACGGCCCTTCTAGGTCTTGACGGTGAGGATGAAGACGCTGAGGATGCAGAGGAACATAACCCCGCAGGGGAGAAAAAGCAGGAGAGTAAAGCAGGGCAGAGCGCTGTAGTTTAGGGCGCTTAGGCGGTGCCGTTGGAAGGTCACCCCAGAATTTTTATGCATTCGTGTGCACCTAAGATTTGCTGGGGTTTAGCTGATTCTAATTAGCGTAGTCTCCGTATCCACGGTAATATATTCAGCACTGCGGATACTATTTCGGCGCTTGTCGAGGTGGTGTTGGCAGTATCTATCACTCAACTTCGCGCATGCCTCACAACCGTGCGCACCAACGAAAGATGAATACTGGTGACTCAGACTATGATCACCCCCGCATACGAACCTGCATGCGGCGGGTCTGCTTCTGTACACAATTACGGCGTCATGCACCCGGACCCCGTGTTGCTTTCCGACATGACCAGCGCAGAACGAGGAGCTGTTTACCGCTACTTGGCGCGCTTCGCTGAGCTGGATGACGCAAAGATTTTCTACGCGTACGGTCACGCCTATGAGCTGGCTCGTAAGGATGCCGAGCGCGGCCTCTACGCAACTATGGCGTAGCCCGCATCATTAGCTTTTAGAAATGCTGCTGCACTCTTGGTGAGTGCGGCAGCATTTCTGCTTTTCGGGCTGGCTTTCGGGGTAGCTTTTAGGCAGGTTTTAGCTTGGTTGGGAACTCGGGGGCATACGCCGCTGTGATGCCGCCGATTTCTTCCTGACAACCGGGGACGCGTCCACTATCGGGGCGTTCCCCGATGGTTCTTGAACATTGATTGGCTCTTGGGTAGTTTAGAGGTATCACGACCACTACTGCGAAGAGACTTCCTGTGATCTCCGTAGGTTCTTTTCGCGGTGTTACCTCCGGCAGTGCCTGCATTGTTGCGGCGCTCCACTCAGAAACGCCCCAAGGAAAGGTACTCACCGATGAGTTTCACCAATATTGCCTATGATTACGAGCCGGAATTTGGCGAATCGGCACCGAGCCGCGATAACGGCATTACTCACCCGGATCCTGTGTTGCTGTCCTCGATGACGAAGGCCCAGCGTGGCGCGGTGTGCCGCTACCTGGCTCGTTTTGCTGAGCTGGATGACGCGAAGATTTTCTACGCGTACGGTCACGCGGATGAGCTGGCTGCGAAGGAAGCAGCCCGCGGAGCTTACGTATAAGGATTTTTGCTTCGGTGTGATGCGGTGAGGCTGCACCTTCCGGATGCGCCCTCAGGGTGCCCGAGCTCTGCGAGGGCGGGTTCCCTGCGTCGGCGCGGAGGAAGTGTGTAGCGAACCGCCCTTGTATACCTCCGCTACGCAGAACATGTGCCGCATACGCCACCTGGCGCCCATGAATTGAATATGAGAATGCCGCCGCACCCTCCCGAGTTTTGGGGGAGTGCGGCGGCATTTCTGTATCTAGCGCCGTAATTTAGCGCCGCGTTGCATACGCCGCGCACGCTTTAGAGCCCGAGCCCTAGAGCCCGCGAACGACCTCCAGCAGTTTGAGCGCCGAGTCGCGCCAGGAGTAGCGGCGCACATCCGACAGTCCGTCAATAATCACGCGCTCGCGAACGGCGGTGTCCTCCAGCGAGCGGATAGCCTTCACCCAGTCGGCGGCGTGCGCCTCCGGGGCACCGTCAACCGGCGCGAACACGGCGTGCGGGGCAATCTCACGGAAAATCGGGATGTCACTAATCACCGCGGGGCAGCCGGCCGCCTGAGCCTCAACCACGGGCAGGCCGTAACCCTCCTCGCGGGAGGCAGTCACCAGGGCGTGCGCCTGGCGGAGTAGCTGCTGGTACTCCTCGTCGCTCACGCCGTTGTGCACCTCCACGTTCTCACCGATGAGACGTTCGTCAGTGAGCTGCACCAGACGCTGAGGTGGCATCTTCGACAGCAGGTGCAGGCGGTAATCCGGTAGCGAACGCATCGCCAACAACAGGGTTTCTACGTTCTTGTACGGCATGAACGAACCCATGTACACCAGGTGCTTGACGGGCTGCTCCTCGCGGGTGGTGGCGCGTTCCAGCGCGGTCTGACGGGAGACGACGCTGCCGGGCTGCGGGGCGTTGGGCACCACGAACAGCGGCTTGGTGGTCAGCTCGTGCTCACGAATCAGCGAGGCGGTCGACTCAGAAACCGTCACCACCGCGTCGCCGTGATTGAGCAGGAAGCGTTGCGGGGCGTAGGTCTTGTGGAAGAGTCGCCAGCCCACGCGCACCGGTGCGGGCAGGAACCCGGGCGGGGTCGGGTGCGAATAGTAGATCAGGTCGTGCAGGGTGAGGATCAGCTTGAACTTGCGTCCGGTGGAGCCGATGGTCTGCATGGGGGAGAACACCACGTCCGGCGCGTACTTGTTCAGCTGCAGCGAGGCGGTCGGTTCGAGCGGGCCGGTGGGCGAGCAGATTTTCACGTGCGGCAGATCCGGTAGCATGTCCAGCTGACGTTCGTCGCTAATGATCATGGTGAGGTCGAGGTCGGCGGCGGCTTCGTCACCGGTATCGATGAGGGTTTTGAGCGCGCCCAGCAGGGACGCAGTGTAGCGGCTGATGCCGTCGTGGAAGCCGATACGGGTGTATCGGGCGTCAACCATGAGTTTCATGTTGGTTCCTTACTTCTCGTTCCCTGAGTGGTTGGCGGCGAAATCGGCGATGAGTTCCGCTGCGCGGCGAGGGGTTTCGTAGTGGATGAGGTGCCCGACTTCGGGGATCATGTCCAGGCGCTCGCGGGCGCCGGACGAAGATGCGGGCAGGTCGCGGGAGGTCAGCGTCGCGTACATAGCGCGCGCCGTTTCGGGGGTACCCAGGTCGTCGTCTTCGGCGACGAGCATCTGCACCGGCACCCGGATTGCGGCGGCGTATTCGGCGGCGGTGTGCGTAATGGACGCTTCGTAGGCGCTGAGCACTCCGCGGCGGGAGCCGAAGGAGCCGAAGTATGCGGCGTGCTGGCCGTTGATGAAGCGGCGCATTGCCTTGTCTTTGGTGCGCATCATGACTTCGCTGGAGGCGCGGGTAATCAGCTGCGAACGCAGCAGCGGGTAGCCGATTTTTTCGGGTAGTGCCGCGCCGGCGCGGTAGTAGAGGGATGCGAGGCGGGAGGCGACGCGCTGGCTGCCTTCGAGCGCGGGCTCGCTAATCGGGTTGATGAGCGAGAGCAGTGCGAGCGAGTTCGGGTGTGCGGCGGCGAAGGCGCTGGTGACGATGGAGCCGAAGGAGTGACCGACCACATGCAACGGCAGTCCGAGCGGGTTGGTGCGCTCCACAAAATCCTGTAACCAGGCCACGTACGCGTCGATGCTGTCCTCGTCCAGGGTGCTTTCGGGCAGGTCTGCGGAGCGGCCAAAGCCGGGCAGGTCGGGGCTGATGATACTGACGTTCGGGATGAGCTTCAGCAGGTAGTTCGCGATGATTTCCAGGCCGTGGTGGTCGCCGCGGAAGCCGTGCACGAGCAGTACGGGGTAGGAGCCTTCGGGGAAGGTGCCGTCGTTCATGCCTTTGCCGTACTGCCAGTAGCGGGTCATGACTGCCTGCGCGCCGTCACCGATGAGGGCGTCGTGGCGGGTGCCGGGAATGAGCGGGCCGGGCACGCCTTCAAGAACTGAGGTGTTGGGGGAGTGCGGGGTAACGGTGGAGGTCATGGGTACCTTTCGCGGGTTGGGTACTGGGACGGCGAAGTCCCGTTCTTAATTCTAGGGGAGAAGCCTGAAAGGGCTCTGAAACTTCCCTGGCGCATCGTCAGCTGGGCGGGTGGTGCCGTCCATTTGGTAGTCGGGGCGGCCTCAACTCTGGCGCGGTGCGGGTTTCGCGTTACACTTGGAGGGTTAAGTTTTTATCAACCTGTCTTTATTTAAGGAATCGCTGTGTCTGCTCAGGTAGAGACCGAACGCAACGAAAATGCGTACGACTTCCGCGCTATGGAAGCCAAGTGGCGCCCCTACTGGGACGAAACGAAGGTTTTCCAGCCCACCGGTGACGCCCCCAAGGGCCGCAAGTATGTGCTGGATATGTTCCCGTACCCCTCCGGTGACCTTCACATGGGTCACGCGGAGGCATTCGCTATTGGTGACATGAACGCCCGCTACTTCAAGCAGTGCGGCTACGATGTTCTGCACCCGATTGGCTGGGACTCCTTCGGCCTGCCCGCTGAGAACGCAGCCATTAAGAACGACACTCACCCCAAGGAGTGGACGTACAAGAATATTGAGACTCAGGCTGAGTCCTTCAAGCGTTACGCTATTGCCGCTGACTGGAGCCGCCGCCTGCACACCTCGGACCCGGAGTACTACAAGTGGACTCAGTGGCTGTTCGAGCAGTTCTACAAGAAGGGTCTGGCGTACCGTAAGGACTCCATGGTCAACTGGTGCCCCAAGGACCAGACCGTGCTCGCGAACGAGCAGGTTGTGAACGGTGCGTGTGAGCGTTGCGGTACTACCGTGACGAAGAAGTCGCTGAACCAGTGGTACTTCAAGATTACTGATTACGCACAGCAGCTGCTGGATGACATGGAGCAGCTGGAGGGCAAGTGGCCCGACCGCGTTCTGCTCATGCAGCGCAACTGGATTGGTCGCTCTGAGGGTGCTGAGGTGCGCTTCGAGATTGAGGCGACCGAGGACCAGCCCGCTGAGTCCTTCACCGTGTTCACCACCCGCCCGGACACCCTGTACGGCGCAACCTTCATCGTGGTTGCTGCGGATGCGGCGTTCGCCGAGCAGATTGTGGCACCCGAGCACAAGGCTGCCCTGGAGCAGTACCGCGAAGACATTAAGGCACTGAGCGATATTGACCGCCAGTCCTCCGACCGCGAGAAGACCGGCGTGTTCACCGGCCGCTACGCGATTAACCCGCTGACCGGCGCGAAGCTGCCCGTCTGGGCTTCTGACTATGTGCTCGCTGACTACGGTACCGGCGCGATTATGGCTGTGCCCGCGCACGACCAGCGCGACCTTGAGTTCGCCCTGAAGTTCGACCTGCCCATCGTGAAGGTTCTGGACGTTGAGGACGCTGAGGACCCGGCTACCAGTGGTATTGCTGCGGCTGGTGACGGCGTGCTCATCAACTCGGGTGAGCTGACCGGCCTGCCGAAGGCTGAGGCGATCGCTAAGGCTATTGAGCTGGTTGAGGCTGCCGGCACCGGTGAGGGTAAGGTTATTTACCGTCTGCGTGACTGGCTGCTGTCCCGCCAGCGTTTCTGGGGCACCCCCATCCCCGTGATTCACTGTGAGGATTGTGGCGAGGTTCTGGTTCCTGAGGATCAGCTGCCGGTGCTGCTGCCCGATAACCTGCGCGGTGAGCAGCTGGCTCCTAAGGGCCAGTCGCCTCTTGCTGCTGCCGATGAGTGGGCTATCGTTCCTTGCCCGAAGTGTGGCAAGCAGGCTCGCCGTGACTCGGACACCATGGATACCTTCGTGGATTCCTCCTGGTACTTCCTGCGTTACGTTTCCCCGAACTACGATGAGGGCCCCTTCGACCCGCAGGCTATGAGCGAGTGGGGTGCCGTCGACATGTACGTGGGCGGTGTGGAGCACGCTATTCTGCACCTGCTGTACGCACGCTTCTTCACCAAGGTTGTTCGCGACCTGGGCCTGATCAAGCACGATGAGCCGTTCAAGGCGCTCATGAACCAGGGTCAGGTGCTCAACGGCGGTAAGGCGATGTCCAAGTCGCTGGGTAACGGCGTGAACCTGGGCGAGCAGCTCGACAAGTTCGGTGTGGACGCTATCCGCACCACCATGATTTTCGCGTCCCCGCCCGAGGATGACGTGGACTGGGCGGATGTTTCCCCGTCCGGTTCGCAGAAGTTCCTGGCTCGCGCATGGCGTGTGGCTCAGGACGTCACCAGCGAACCCGGCGTGGACGCAACCACCGGTGACCTGGAGCTGCAGAAGCTGATTGCTCGCACCGTGCATGAGGTTCAGGGCCTGCTGGATAACGGCAAGTTCAACGTGGTTGTTGCTAAGACCATGGAGCTTGTGAACGCTACCCGTAAGGCTATTGACTCCGGTGCTGGTGCGGCTGACCCGGCTGTCCGTAAGGCTGCTGAGACTATCGCTATTCTGCTGTCTCTGTACGCACCCTACACCGCTGAGGACATGTGGCACGCTCTCGGCCACGACACCCCGGTTCTGACCGCGGGCTTCCCCGAGGTTGACCCGGCTCTGCTGGTGGATGACACCGTCACCGCTATCGTGCAGATTAAGGGCAAGGTTAAGGCTCGCCTGGAGGTTGCGAAGGATATTTCCGAGCAGGAACTTCAGGAGCTGGCTCTGGCGGATGCCGCTGTTCAGCGTTCGATTGGTGACGCCGAGATCCGCAAGGTGATTGTGCGTGCGCCTAAGCTCGTGAACATCGTAATCTAAGCTTCTTAGAGTCTAAGTTTCCTAGAGTCTAAACTTCTTAGATAAAGTACAAGCCCCGCTGTGGCTTCGGTTCGTTCTATGGAACGTACCGGAGGCGCGGCGGGGCTTTGCTGTACTGCACTAGTGATGAGTGCCATAATGTTCAGGGAATGCTAGGAGAGGGCTCGTCATCGAATCATGCATTGACGAACCGGAAGAAGGGTCGGAATATGGAGCGAGAAAACAACGCAGAGAACCGCATTGCCGTGGTGACCGATAGCGCCGCCGCCCTCGACCCGCAGCTGGTGCAGCGCCTGGGCGCTCGCGGTAATTTTGTGCTGGTTCCGATGCCGGTGACTATTCGCACGCCCGGTGGGCCGGATCGTCAGCTGCAGGATTTGACCGCCGCCGAGGTGGACGAGGCGATTATGCTCGCGCACGTGATGGGTCAGACGGTGAGTACTTCTGGGCCCGCACCGGGCGTGTTTGCTGATGTGTATGACGAGCTGGCGTCGCGAGGTTTTACGCATGTGGTGTCTGTGCACCTGTCCGGCGAGCTTTCGGGCACGGTGGAGGCGGCACGTACCGGTGCCCGCCTGAGCCGCCTGGGTTCCGAGGGCGTGAGCGTGGTGGATAGCCGCACGGTCGCGGGTGCCTACGGTCATGCGATGGTGCGTGCCCTGGAGGTGCTAAACGCTGCATCCGCCGGCTCGAGTGTTGAATACCCCACTCCTGCGCAGCTGGTGGACTACATTCAGTCTGTCTGCGAGCAGTCCACGCTCTACTTCTATATCCCGACCCTGGATGCGTTGCGCCGCGGCGGTCGTGTTTCCCCGGCGTTGGCGATGGTGGGGCAGATGTTCCAGATCAAGCCGATTGGCACGATCACCGAGGGCAAGCTGGCGTATGTGGAGCGCCCCCGCACTGCGGCGCGCGCGCTGGAACGCCTGGTGGAGGTGACCGTGCAGACCTGCCGTGAGCATCAGCATGCGGCGGCTCTCACCTCTGCTTCAACGGGTTCTACTGCCGCCGACCCTGCTAATTCTTTGCTTGCTGCAACTCCGCGCGGTGAGGTGGTTGCGGTGCATCATGTGGGTAATGCGGCGCAGGCGGTGCAGCTGTATGAGCAGGTTCAGCAGATGCTGGGGGAGAGTTCCCTCGTTCATGATGCTGCCGCTTCTTCGGCGCCGGAGTTTTTGGTGAGTGCGCTACCGCCGGTGCTATCGGCTCATTCGGGTTTGGGTGCTGTTGCGATGGTGGTGTATTAGCCGCCCCTGTTGCGAGGCGAAACGCGACACGAAAACTGTATGCCGGGCGCACGTTTAACCCGTTTTAAGGCTGTGGTGTGTCTTACGTTGGGGTCATCTGTTTTCGGGTGAGAATTTGCACTGCGTGCGGGCGCCAAGGGCGTCATTGAAACCCATTCGCAGGTGAAAGGGTATTTTTTACCCTCAGATTTTGCCTTGATACGGCGCGGTTTTTAGCAGATGTGCGTTTCATGTGTGTTTATGTTGCCGTGACCGTATCGCAACATTTTCTAAGGGTGAACACAACGTAAAACAACAGAAAACAACGGTTTTTTACCGGTTTTTATGGCGCAACTCACAAAAATTTCTCGATAGAACACACCAAAACACACACAAACTAGGGTAGGATTATTACCAACAACGGCGGAACGCACCGGGCAACATAGAGCACGGACGAATCCGACAAACCAGAGCCTGCAAGGCATCGGATTTGTACACCGCCACCAACGCACTGACAAGGAGATACTCCAGTGACTGTACGCGTAGCAATCAACGGCTTCGGCCGCATCGGCCGCACCTTCTTCCGCGCAGCTCAGACCGAGGGCGTCGGCTTCGAGATTGTCGCAATCAACGACCTCACCGATGTTGAGACCCTGGCACACCTGCTCAAGTACGACTCCATCATGGGTCGCTTCAACGCAGAGGTCGAGGTCAAGGAAGGCGCACTGGTTGTTGACGGCAAGGAAATCAAGATCCTCGCTGAGCGCGACCCCCAGAACCTCCCCTGGAAGGACCTGGGCGTTGACGTAGTCCTCGAGTCCACCGGTTTCTTCACCGAAGGCAGCAAGGCAAAGGCACACATCGAGGCTGGCGCTAAGAAGGTTATCCTCTCCGCTCCCGGTAAGAACATTGACGGCACCTTCGTCATGGGCGTGAACGACGACCAGTACGATGCAGCTAACCACCACATCGTCTCCAACGCATCCTGCACCACCAACTGCCTCGCTCCGATGGCTAAGGTTCTGAACGATGCATTCGGCATCAAGCAGGGTCTGATGACCACCATCCACGCATACACTGCTGACCAGCGTCTGCAGGATGCTCCCCACCGCGACCTGCGCCGTGCACGCGCAGCAGCTGTGAACATGGTCCCCACCTCCACCGGTGCAGCAGCAGCTGTTGGCCTGGTTCTGCCCGAGCTGAAGGGTAAGCTGGACGGCTTCGCAGTCCGCGTTCCCACCATCACCGGCTCCATCACCGACCTGACCTTCACCGCTGAGCGCGAGGTCACCGTTGAGGAAGTCAACGCAGCAGTCAAGGCAGCAGCTGAGGGCCACATGAAGGGCATCATCAAGTACAACGAGGATCCCATCGTGTCCAAGGACATCGAGGGTGAGCCCATCTCCACCGTCTTCGACGCACCGCTGACCAAGGTCATCGGCGACCAGGTGAAGGTTATCGCTTGGTACGACAACGAGTACGGCTACGTTGCACGCCTCGTGATGTTCACCAACAAGGTTGTGGCATCTCTCTAAGCCCCAATAGGCTTGCGACGCTCACCGAGTGTAAGCGTCACCCCGCGTAACTAACGCATAGTGAACCCCGGCACCACCGCATCAAGCGGGGGAGTCGGGGTTTGCTGTACCAAGACTCTTTATGAGGGCCTTGAATAAAACCCCAAAAAACGTATCAACATACTGGTTTCCGTCGCCCTTTTTGGGTCAAAAATACCGTAAGAAAATAGCTGATAGAGAGTGCGAATATCCGCGATATTCCGCGGAGAAACACCATCTAAAAACTATTTACTAGGCTGTCAAACACCCTAGTATTCGGTATGATGGAAACGGTATATAAACCCACCTATCCAGGAGGAATTCCTATGGCTAAGGCACTGTCCGAACTGCTCGAAGAAGGCGTCGCAGGCCGCCACGTTCTCGTCCGTTCCGACCTGAACGTACCCCTGAAGGACGGCGTTGTCACCGATGATGGCCGCGTCCGCGCATCCCTGCCCGTCATTGAGAAGCTTGCCAAGGCTGGTGCACGCGTTATCGTGACCGCACACCTGGGCCGCCCCAAGGGCAAGGTTGATCCCCAGTACTCCATCGCACCGGCAGCTGCACGCCTGGCTGAGCTGGCATCCGTGCCCGTGAAGGTTGCAACCGACCTGGTAGGCGAGGACGCAAAGGCTAAGGCAGCAGCCCTGGCTGACGGCGAAGTTCTGGTCGTTGAGAACGTCCGCTACGACGCACGCGAAACCTCCAAGGACGACGCAGAGCGCGGCGAATTCGCTGACGAGCTGGTCGCACTGACCGGCGAGAACGGCGCATACGTGAACGACGCATTCGGTGCAGTTCACCGCAAGCACGCTTCTGTCTACGACGTTGCTAAGCGTCTGCCCGCATACCTGGGTGACCTGGTGAAGAAGGAAGTTGACGTTCTGGCTAAGACCCTGAACGACCCCGAGCGTCCCTTCGTCGTGGTCATGGGTGGCGCTAAGGTTTCCGATAAGCTCGCTGTGATTGACAACCTGATCGGCAAGGCTGACACCATCCTCATTGGTGGCGGCATGGGCTACACCTTCGCATACGCACAGGGCTACGAGGTCGGCAACTCCCTGCTGGAGAAGGACCAGGTCGAGAACGTTCTGCGTTACATGAAGGAAGCTCCCGAGAAGGGCACCGAGATCATCACCGCAGTGGACGTTGTTTGGGCTGACGCATTCTCCGCTGACGCTAACACCGAGATTCGCCCGATTGAGGACCTGACCGGCGGCAAGCTCGGTGCAGAGGCTGAGGGCCTGGACATTGGCCCCAAGACTCGTGAGATCTTCGCTGAGAAGATTAAGGGCGCAAAGACCATCTTCTGGAACGGCCCCGTTGGCGTGTTCGAGATTGCTCCCTTCGCTGAGGGTACCCGCGCGGTGGCACAGGCTATCGTCGACTCTGACGCATTCTCCATCATCGGTGGTGGCGACTCCGCTTCTGCAGTCCGTAACCTGGGCTTCAAGGATGAGCAGTTCGGCCACATCTCTACCGGTGGTGGCGCTTCCCTCGAGTACATTGAGGGTAAGACTCTGCCCGGCCTGGAGGCACTGGGCGCCTAATCTGACTGTCTAATTTGACCGCAGATTTTTAGCGTAAGAACCCCCGTCGGGGCGGTATTTCGGTACCGTTCCGGCGGGGGTTTCTGCATGCCCGGTCAGTTATCCTTGCGGGTGTTTACATACTGTTTCCTGGCTATATGCTGTGGATTCCCTAGATGTGCGGCCTGTACCCGGGAGGGACAGAGGCGGCTTTACTAGACTGGAAATATAGAGGGCCCCGGCGCTCACCGGGCGGTACCCATACGGTTACCGCGGGGCAGTGAGGCAGGGAGTGCACGCACCTCTACAGGCAAGCAAATACAGACAAGCGAAGACAGACAGACATAGGCGGACGGGTGAAGGAGCCTAGCCGCCCGCGAGCAGCCCAGAACCACCTCGGCAGCTTGCGAACTTGGCAACTTGCGAACTTGGCAGCTTATGAGCTCGACAGCTTGTAAATACGGAATCCAGGGAGGGAAAGAATGACTGTAAACGCTCAAATGCTTTTTGACGAAAAAGACTACACCGGAACATACCCGTATGTTGCCGACCACGTGATCGGGCCCTACACACCCGCAAACCGGGACCACCCCGCCTACTCGGCACCCGCACCGGGGGTGAGGTACACCCCGAGCCGTTACGAGGTGTCAAACCTGCGCCCCTACCTGGGCTACTACTACGCCTGCCAAAACTACATGATCCTCGCCTCGGAACCTGCCGTTCTGCGGATGGACAATATCAGCGAAGAAATGTTCTTCCCCGCCATTCAGGACCTCTACGAAGAGGGCAGGGGCTGGGTCATTACTCCTAATCCCAAGATTCTGACCATGAACCTGCTGGAGGGGCAGCCGCGCCTCATCGACGAGACGCTAAAAATTGTGGAATGGAACGTGCGGTTCGATATCCTTCCCGAAGTTCAGGTGTACCGCAAAGACACAAACCAGGCGTACCCCATCACCGATTTTGACACGCGCGGCCTGATCCGTGACGGCGCAATACACGGGGCTCTACGCACACAATTCACGAATGAGTGGAGGCCCGTCCAATTCATTTCAGAAAATAGTTTGAGCTAGGGGAGGGGAGAGCAACATGACGAATAACTTTGGTGGACCCGGATACGGCGGACCCGGGTATAACGAGCAACGAGCGTACATGAGGCGTGTGATATCTCGCGCCAGGTTTATACGGGCTGGCGTGTTCGCTGGCGCCGCCCTCGTCGCGGTAGCTTTTGGCTGGGGTACCAAATTGCTCAACGGGACGGGTTCGGAGTCCCAAACCGATAAGAAGCGTGATCAGGAGTTTGTGCGCCTGGAACCCACGGAGAAGTACGATGAGCTCCGTACCTTGGGTCCTTCCTCCGGGCCGCTGGTTTACACGGCGTTTGAGCGTAAGGGGCGTTTCATTCCTGCCACGGAGGCGCAGGCGGCGCAGAACGTGCCGTACCCTATTCAGCAGCCCGGAATGGATAACTACGACCGCGCCGGCTTGTACGCGTTCTTGGCGTACTTCTTTGCGTCGATGAATTACTTCTACCACACGGGCGATACGGAGCCTCTTTCTAAGGTCACGGACCCCGAAAAGGTGCTCCACCCCGAAATTCTTCGCCTGTACAGGGAGAAGCGCGGGTGGGTTATTTCGGCTGATAAGAATGTGCTGAGCGCCAATGTTGCTGATGATCTTATCGCGGGTGAAAAGGCTAAAAATACGAGCCGAAATATCTTGGTGAGTACCCTGTACACGACTAAGGCTAAGGACCTTGCGTTTTATGTGACTGAGACGGGTGAGAAGCAGGATATCCGCAAATATTTGAAGTATCTGGGGCGTTTCTCGCTGGCTGTGGAGCATCTGCGTGGGCAGTGGGTGATTGTGGTTGATCGTGACGGCTACAGTAACCGTAACACCTATGAGCCGATCTACCCGCAAGGATTCGGGCAGCTGTAGCTTTCTCCCTGTGGCTTCTTGAGGGACCCCCGCTGGGCAGTACTTTCGGTACTGTGCTGGCGGGGGTTTCGCGCTGGACTTTCCGGGTGGGCTCTTCGCGGTTGGCTAGGGGAGGTGGAAGCAAGGGAGGCGGAATCCGTCCTGCTGGGTTCGTGTGCCGCGGGCGCGTGTGTTACCTTGAAGAATGTGTGATTCTCACTGTCACCGAGTGAGAACACACATGCAACGAATGTGAGCGAGGATGCTCGCTCACTGTCACATCAACTTCCGGAAGTAAATATATGGATAACGTCCACGCTAATACTGAAGCTGTTCCTTTTGACTTTGAGAGCGCCGAGGCTCTCAAAACACATTTGACGCATCTAACTCAAGTAATCGAGCATCAGCTCCCTGCTCGCTATGGCGCCGACGGTACTTGCGGTGCCGCTCAGCTCGCTCTGGAAGGTTTCACCGGCGGTTACGCACGGGTGTATAGAGCAAAGCTCGCTTCGTCATTTGCGCTGTTGCGAGAGTTTAAAGAATGCTTCAGCAATGCAGCTCGTAATATGGAGACTTATATTCGTGCTGCCCGCGAGGAAGAGCGCATCCGCCGAGAGATTACTGCATGGGAGAAGCTCAACAAACGTAAGCAGAACGCGTTTCATAGTAAGCATGCCGGTCCCTGGTATGAACAAACAGGCGAAGATAACCCAGATTCTAAACTGGAAATTCCTCCTCGTCCTATGCCCTCTCACCCCCCGCATTTTGAGGTCTACACGCCCCGCCCTGTAGCAGATTCTCTTACCGGTGGTCAGGGAAGTGCCGTGTCTTCGGGAGCTTCTCAGAGCACTCTTGGTCGTTTTGCGGAGGAAAACTCCTCCGCTCGGGGTACTCAACGTGTGAATACCCGAGCTGCGATTGCCTCTGGTGGATCTACGGTTTCTATCGTGCCGCACAATGCGTATCAGCATCGTCAGGTCACTCTTTCTATGAATGCTGAACTTGACCAGGTGCAGCTTCGCGTAGCGTCCACCTATGCTCAGTTCCGCTCGAATACTTCATGGGGAACTTTTAATGCTGATTCTTTGATTGCAGCATTGCACACCTGGATTGAGGATGTCGATGCAGATGTCCATTGGTTGGGTAAGCTTGCTCAAACGATGTTTGATGTTGCGAGTCGTGGTTACTTGGAAGAACCCGCTATTGAACATCACGAAGAACTTTCAGGACCTGGGGCAAAGGCTCAATTTAGCCTCGATATGAACCTTCTGAATGAGCTGATGCATGATGATATTCCCATGCATCACCTACTGCAGGTTCCTGGAATGAGTATTACCGGTGTAAATATCTCATCTGGCTACGCAAATGACCCCGTCAACGTTGCAACCGGTAACTTCATTGAAAGCGAAGTTGACCTTCGCTCTCGTGTAAACCCTGTGTTGCGTCTTGAGCGCACCTACAACAGTGTTCTCGCTGCCCTCCCGAATACCCCTCATGGCGCTTTTGGTAAGGGCTGGTCAAGCATGCTGGATAGCCGGCTTGAGCAAAACTCTGACAGCATCTCATGGCACACTGCCGACGGTCGTGAACTCGTCTTTGAACGTGATATGAACTCGGCTAGCGGGTATGCACGGACCCCCAACGCCCCCTACTGGTTGGAGAAGGTAACCGAGTCGGTCCTAGACGCGGCACCTACGCATAATGTAGATTCAGCTTCTGCGCCCTTCGAAGAAAATACCGAAGGACAAGGGGCACTTTGGTGCGCCCTGTACTCTGTTGTGAATAAAGCGGTCAAGTCCGCCCATCATCTACTGCCAGCAACTATTGAAGTAACGGAATTATCTGAACCCAGCTACTACTGGTCTGTTACTAACCATTCTGGTAGCCGTTATTTGTATGCTCCTTCGGGCGAATTGGTTGCTTTCATGGAGGGGCACCCAAGCTCAGCTGTGGTTGCTCTGTACAGCCGTGGCCCAAATGCTAATCCCGATGAGGAGTTCGTAGCGCAGCGACCGAGCGCTTTGATTCAGCCTCTTAGCGCGCAGGGCATTGTTGTCAGCTATGATGCACATGATTTTGTATCTGGAGCATCTCTCGTCAACTTCGGTGGAGGCTCCTCTGAAGAACATTCATCAGGACAAGTCGAAAGCCAGCTGAACGACGTGCGCTATATCTACAATTCTGCTGGCGTGCTTTGCGAAGTTCAGCGACCTGATGGTACCCGCCGTTATGAACAGACGGAGGATAACCTTATCCACCGTGTCTGGAATGAAACGGGATATTGCGAGGTTGAGAATAGCTATGACGCTGACGGTCGCATCGTAGCCCAGAAGACCGAGCATGGTCGAAATATTAGCTACCGCTATGAGCACGGTCTAATGACCTTGATTGAAGATTCCGGAACCGGTGAGCACGCTAATATTTGGCGCTCAAACGAACACGGTCAGCTTGTTTCCCTCGTGGCTGGCGACGGAAGCCGCCAGTCCATGCGATACAACTCCTACGGTTACCGCACCTATATCTGCGAGCGTGACGGATCCGTGACGCATCGTAGCTACGATGAACGTGCTCGCCTTGTCTCGGAAAATACTCCGGAAGGTGCAGTCCACCGTTATACGTGGGATGAGTACGACCGTATGATTGCTCACCGAATTATGAATAAGAATCGGCGTGCAGGTACCCTCACCGAAACACGCTATACCTACTCCCAGAACCCGCTGGACCCTAATCCCCTGACTATTACCCGTAACGGAGGCAATACAACTTATCTTGAATGGGACAACGCCGGCCATTGCACCGCCGTCGCTGATGAATCAGGATTCAAGCAGCACTTTACCTACAATGACCGTGGACAGCTTCTGAGTTCCACGGACTCTAGTGGTGCGCAAATGCAGTATTCGTATGATGCTACTGGTAACCTGAGCTCAGTAACTAATCCTCTCGGCAATACCCAGTATTTTGAGTGGGATGCGAGTGGACGACTCAGCACGGTGGTCGACGCGATGGGTGCTCGTTGGGGTTTGTCTTATGCAGAAGCAGCTCAGAACGCTACGCCGACCTCCGAGCAGCACTTGACAGCGCTGACCGACCCTGAAGGTAACATCACTACTTTTGAATACTCAGCTGGTCACCTAAGCGCTGTGATTGACCCTATGGGTAACCGAACCAGCGTCGAACGCGACACCTGGGGCAACGTTATCTCCATGACTGATGCCGCAGGAGCCCGGACCAATTATGAATACGACGAACTCTCGCAGCTCGTCGCTATCGTTGACCCCTGCGGGGCTCGTACCGAGTATGAGTATTCTCTAACTGGCGACTTGAGCCGCATTGTGGACGCTACTGGTGTAGCTTTGAGCATTACCCACTCGCGCTCTCACGGTGAGTACTCGATGCGAGTTGAGGGCGCACCCGGTAACTATGCCGTTGTAACTGATGCCCTGGGACGAATTGTTTCTGCATCAAATTCTCTGATGACTATGGTGCCGGGTCTAGGTCCCGCTGGGTCTTTGCGCTCTAACTCTTCTCTTGCGGGGCTTGCTTCAGCAGGTAAGCAGCCTTCTGAGCGTCCTGCAGGTCCTTGGGCGTCGTGGAGCTTGGTGCAGCCGGAACTTCGTGTTCCCACTATTTTTGGTTCCCGCGATAACGCATCGCCAGGCGATAGCGCCCTTACTGCTGCTCATCTTCCGTCTGTTATGACGATGTTTGAGAACCGCCAGGATATGGCGGCTCTCTTTGGGGTGCCCGTTCCTAAGTTGAGCATTCCGGATGCCTCCGCCCTTCTCAACTCTTCATCTGATAGCTCTGCGCAGGCTGTGTATAACGTTCAAAGCCAGGTCGTTCAGATTAGCTCTGCCGATGGAGGGGTAGTTAGCTTCGAGTACGATGCTCAGGGACGTATGAGTCGTAGCATCAGCGCAGCTGGTCGAGAGACTTTCTTTGAATACGACGCGGCAGGCCGTTGTACCAGCCAGAAAACCCTCAAGAAAACGAGCGAGCTCGATACTGATGAGGGTTACCTGGAGACTATCTTTACTTACGATCTCGCAGGTCGTTTGTTAGAGAAGACCATTCGGGATTCTGCAGATATTTCAGCTGCCCCGTCGCCCCTTGTACAGTACACCTATGATGCTGCTGGCCGACGCATTAAAGAAGATACGGGGGAGAAGGTCACCTGCTACAGCTACACTTCACGTGGACTGATTGCACGTATTGAAGATAGTGTTGAAGGTACTCGTTCTTTCTCATACGATGCAGCAGGTCGCCTTGTGAGCGTTGATGACGCTTTGGGTGGTACCTCCCGCTGTGAGTATGATGCGCTCGCACGTCCTCTGCGCTGGATTACGCCTGCGGGTATCGTAACGAGCTACGAATGGGATGCGGCAGGACGCCTTCTGTGTGAAGAACGCTCGGGTACAAGTTTTACGGTTGAAAGTGCGGCAGACTCTCTCGTACGTACTTTCTCTTACGATGCTGCAGGCCGTCTTCTGACGATGAACGATGGCGAACGTATCCGTTCGTTTGAGTACGATTACGCTCGTGGTGGTGTACTCCGCTCAGTCACGGTTGATGGTGAAGTTCAGGGAACTTTTGAATATTCCTTGATGAATGGACGTGGCTCGCAGCAGGGAACGCTGAAGGTTTCGGTAAATGATGCAAAGGCGGAGCACATCTATGAGTACTCTGCATCTGGCAGGTTGCTGAGCCGTACTCGCGTACCCCATGGTGATATGAGCATGACGCGCATCTCAAGTACGGTGTCTATTGCTGATCACACCACGGGTATTCTTCGCGCCCCAGACGTGAACCAGCGTACTCTGCATGCCTTGCAAGCGTTTAAGCAGCGCGGTGAGTACACGCTGAACTATACCTACGATGCAGATGGTGTTCTGGTAATGAGTAGCAACCCGTACGGTTCGGTCCACTGGATGCGTGACGGAGCCGGACGAGTGCGCCATACCCACTCTAAGGACGCCTTTGCTCGCACCAGGGAGATGGAATTTACCCATGCTTCATGTGGTGCTTTGACCTCGATGAGTACAGAAGACACTCACGCCGTGTGGAAACTCGATCCTGTTAAGAATGTTCCCGTTGGATACAAGGTAGAGCGTACCGGTACCCGTGAGTTGGGAACTGGTACTGCACCTGTCAGTACGTTTGCTGCTCATGTGGAACGTGACGCTTCTTCTCGGGTTGCTGTCTGCACTCTTGAAGGTGCAGAAAATAAGCCTGAGGCACACACTATGAAGTATCGTTATGATGCTTCGGGTGCTCTCATCTCTGTATCGGATGGTATTCAGGAACGAACCTGGATCTACGAAAATGGCATGATGGTCGCCGAGGCACTGTATATGCGCAATTGTGAGCAGGGAGATAACGCCCTGCTGCTGGAACGCGCCTTCAGCCATAATTCAATTGGTCTACTCAGCGCTGTTTCTGAGGTGCAGTATGGTGCCGATGGTACTGTCCAGAATTGTTCTCGAACTGAGTATTTCTATAACGCTGCTGGTGAGCGCGTCCGTGAGGTGACTACGGATGAGCTGACTGGACAGCGCCGTGAGCGTACCCTTGGGTGGGGCAACATGGGGCAGGTGAACGCTATTCGCCAGGGTGGTGAAGAATGGTCATTGCACCATGACATGACTGGTGAGCTTGCCTCCGTGCATACTAGCACCACGGTGGATGCCCCCGGTTCGTCTATGCCTTTGGTATGGGATGCTGTCTCATCCGTACCTATGGTGCTGGGTGTGGGCGGAATGAGTGCTGGTTCTGTACTGGAGAATATGTCTTCTGCAGAGGAACTGGGCTATGGCTTGGGCTGGTCTATGTCTTCTAACCCGTGGGAAAGCGATGTAGTCGCTGTGCCTGCTGTTTCTGGCCTTGGCATGGTTAGTGCTGGTCCGGCAGCTTCCTCAGTCAATATTGCTGGCCTTGATTTCATGGGTTTCCGTGTAGCTGATTCTGGCGTGCGTCGTTTTGCGTCCACTGATGCTTTGAGTTCTGTGCCGGGTATTGTGCACGGTATGGATGTGAACTCTTTTGTGGGCTGGAATCCTATGTCTCTGGTAGACCCGTGGGGTTTGCGCCCAATGTCGGTGAGGGAGTTTAGGGACTATCAGGTTAAGTCAACAGAGTCTAGCAATTCTATTCTTGCTATAGGTGTGACTGCCGCTAAATTGTTAGCTTTTCCGATATTCGCTGTATTAACGGCGCTCTATAATTCAGCATATGGAGTCCTTACCATCAATCAATATAGGGATAACGAGAGACCAAAGATTAGGGACTTGAATGTTCAGCGACAGTATGGGCATAGTGGAGATATCCCCGATGTGCCTCCGAGAGACATTCATGAATTGGCTCAACGTATGAATTCTGTCAATGATAATCCATACGTTAAGGAGATGGAAAAATCTCAAGAAAATGCAGGCTATTCCTCAGTCCAGATTGATGTTTATAAAAATGAAAGTACGGGAGAGAAAGTCGCATACGTATATATCCCAGGGACAGATTTTGATAATATGAGTAAACAAGGTGAGCTTGGGTCTATTGGGAACAATCTTGGTTTGGCTGGTAATAAATCAAATAAATCAATTGATGATTTGTCGCCGTATCATCGAATGGTGGAAGAAGCAATGCGTAAGGCAAAACTGGGTGATATGGATCGTGTTGTAATGGTTGGACATTCTCAGGGTGGTGCTGTAGCGTACTCTTTGGCTAATAATAAGGAATTTAATAGCAAATATAAGGTGTCTAATGTTGTCACCTATGGTGCGCCGACAGCAAATCTTGAGCGTCAACAAGAAGATTTGAAAAATCACTTTAACTATGTTGCTGTGGTGAACAATGTAGATCTTGTCCCCAGCTTGACACCGTTTCGAGGTAGTGACCCCGCAAACCGTGTGCATATTGTAGAAAGCGACAAGGCTGATCCGGGTATGGACTCTCATGGTATGAATATTTATGTCGATGCTACCCAGCGGTACGTTGGTAGTGGCTACGGTGATGATGAGGGAGTGAATATTGACTCCCAGGCATATAGTTCGCAACAAGAAGTTTCAGGGCAAGAAGAAGGGACAGGGATGTATACAGGAAGAAATACATCAAGGAGCACACCTTTTAGTCGAGCATTGCGAGAGAATTGGAGATGGTAACCATATTATTTTTGTAATTTTACCGTTTATGATATCGCAGTATTCAAAATTTAATTATAGATACATAAATCTCGAGAGGAACATGTGGGCGAGAAGACAAATAAGCCGTTTTTCGACGATAAAGATTATCGGCGTGAATACAAGTTGCGTGAGACTGATCTGATTGGGATTTACACCCCAGCAGACCAGCAGCACCCTGCATATTCTGCGCCGCCACCCGACTATGAGAACGCATTCAGTCGAGACATGACATCGCAATATATGAAATATCATTGCGAGTATTATTTCGCATGCCAAAACTATATGCTTTTGGCATCCGATTCGCGTCGCCTCGAATATGCAATGACCGCCGAAGAACTATTCTTCCCCGCCATCCAAGATA
>ERZ773027.629-NODE-629-length-21584-cov-5.637977_pt1 | contig 21584 bp, 23 predicted proteins | sample MGYA00511032_ERZ773027 | MGnify/ENA primary metagenome ERZ773027 (study PRJEB29015, sample SAMEA2738138) | human oral metagenome | biome: human oral; feature: human-associated habitat; material: saliva | place: China | collected 2190 ... | reverse complement strand
GGTTCGGCTGATGGTGGTGCCGCTGGTTCGGCTGGCTCCGGTTCTGCTGCTGGTTCTGAGCGCGCGCCCCGCACCCGCAAGCGCATCCGCCGCCGCAAGAACGCAGAGTGAGACGGCGGCGGTAGCGCGGTTGCGCACTGCGCACTGCCGATACTCAGGGTTGAGGCATAGCCGACCCGTCACCGAGCGCGCTGCGCACCTGATGCACACGCCGGTCGTCGTAACGCTCACGCGGAGATATCACCGCGCTGATACGGCATAAGGAGGGGGCCGAGCCGCAAGGCTTGGGCCCCTCCTCTGTTTGTTTTCCTACGGCGAAGCCCTGCTGCGCCGTTGACGCACGTAGCTCCAGCTCGCGCACACGGGTGTGGTGAGCATTGGAGGCTTCCACGCCCCCACGGCCGCAGCCTGAGTCTGTCACCGACGCACTCCACGCCTGCAGCACGAGGGCCGCACGAGAGGCGCTACACCCGTTCCGTCGCGATGCACCCGATCAGAAGGGGTGTAATGCCTACGGATCGGGTGCGCCGCCGCCCACAACAAGCACAACCGCGAAAACGTTCCGTCTCGCAAGAAGCCGTGCCGGCTGCCCCTCGGCAACCGGCGCGCCTTGCTCTCACAATTCAGCTCTCCAGGTCCTGGTAGACCGGCTGCCACATGGCGCGGCGAACGGCCTCGACGACGTCACCCGGATCCATGTCGCACTGGCCATCTGCGATAGCCTGACGGACGACGGCAACCGCGACAGTCGCCGACGACGCACGCAGGTGGTCCACCGGCGGCAGGAGGGACGCACCCAGCTCGTGGGACGCCACCTGACTGGCCACGGCCTCGGCGGCGGCGAGAATCATCGCATCGGTCACGTGAGGGGCACCGGACACGATCGTTCCCAGCCCCAGGCCCGGGTACAGCAACGAGTTGTTGCCCTGCCCGATGTGGAAGGTCGTCCCCTCGTAGTCGAAGGGCTCGATCGGAATGCCCGTGGCCACCAGCGCACGTCCCTTGGACCAGGCGATGATGTCCTGCGGCATGGCCTCGATCTTCTCCGTCGGATTCGACAGGGGCAGAACAATCGGCCGCTCGCACCCGTCACTCAACGCCTCGATGACATCCTGCGTGAAGGCACCGTGGTCCGTCGACGTTCCGATCAGGATCGTCGGGTGGACGCGGCGAACGGTCTCCAGCAGGCCGATCGCACCATCCTTGCGCTCCCAGTCGGCGACCTCGGAGGCACTGCGCGCGTAAGCCGCCTGGTAATCGGGCAGCCCCTCCATGTCGTCGGTCACCAGCCCGGCGCGGTCAATCAGCCAGATGCGATCCTTCGCCTGCTCGGGGGCCAGTCCCGCGCGCACCATGCCCGCATGGATCTGGTCGGCCATGCCGGTTCCCGCGGTGCCTGCGCCGTAAACAAGGAGGCGCTGGTCTGCGAAGGTCGTGCCGTTGGTCTTCATGCCCGCGATGACAGCGGAGATAACGATCGCTCCGGTGCCCTGCATGTCGTCGTTGAAGATGCGGTACTTGTCCCGGTTGTTGACCAGGATGCGGCGCGCGTTCGAGGCACCGAAGTCCTCGAAATGCAGGAGCGCGTGCGGGTAGAGCTCGGATGCGACCCTCAGATATTCATTGACGAGGGCGTCGTAGCGTTCTCCGCGCACACGGCCATGGTGGTTGCCCAGGTAATAGGAGTCATTGAGCAGTTCCTCGTTGTCGGTGCCGACATCGAGGTTGACCGCGATAACACGCGAGGGGTCGATACCGGCTGCAGCCGTGTAGACGGCGAGCTTGCCGACGGAGATGTCGGTGCCGTTCACGCCCCAGTCGCCGATGCCGAGGATCTGTTCGGCGTCGGAGACGACCAGGAGGTCGACGTCATCGGGGCCAAGGCCGAGGCCTTCAAACGTGGGCCGCACGTCCTCGACTCGATCTACGGACAGGTAGATGGCGCGCGAGCTGCGGTAGTCTGCGGACCACTTCTTGATGGCCTCGCCGATGGTCGGATCGTAGATGACGGGCAGGAGTTCGGCGATATGGTCGATGACGACCTTGTAGTACAGCGTCTCATTGCGGTCGTGCAGCTGTTCAAGGTAGATGTACTTGTCGAGGTCATCGTCGAGTCGACACACCTGCTTGTAGGCGCGTGCGGCCTGTTGTTCGAGCGTTTCAACAGCTGCGGGAAGACGACCCATCAGCCCGAAGCGCTTGCGCTCTTTGATGGTGAAGGCGGTCCCACGGTTAGTCTGGGGGTCGGCGATGATTTGGGGTTTTGCTGGCATCAGCGACTCCTTTCTGGTGGTTACACATAGCGTACCGCTGCAGGCGACCGACTTTGTCTATTGATAGGCATCCTCTCAGCGGGCTTGCAGGAGTTGCCGGTTGTTATTGGTTTGTGCCCATTGGTGTGCGTATTGGTCTGCTTACTCCATGCCAGGACGACGGCGCCCCGCTTTGAGCTCGGAACGTTTCTTTTTGTCTGCCAGGCGGCGCATTTTAGCTGCGCGGCTGGGCTTGGTGGGACGGCGCAGTCGGGGCGGGGCTAGTGAGGCGCGCAGGACTGCCGCTAGTCTTTCGCGCGCGGCCACACGGTTGCGCCGCTGGGAGCGGTATTCGGCGGCAGCAACGGTTAGGACGCTGCCGTTGAGGCGTTCTCCCAGGTGAGTTAGCGCCCGCTGGCGCTGGACATCGTCTAGGGCGCTGGTTGTGGCCAGGTCAAGACTGAGCTGCACGCGCGAATCTGCGGTGTTGACTCCCTGGCCGCCAGGGCCTGAAGCGTGAGAGAAACGCTCCACTAGCTCGCCAGCAGGAACAACCAACCCATGCGGGCAGCCCGGGCCGGGCGCAATACGCAAATCATCCATATCAGCGTTTTTTCTCTTTAGGATCCAGCTCGTCGAGCCAATCGATTAGTTCTGGTAAATCTGTCCATTGGGACGAATTCCACGCATCCGCGCCGATGTCCAGACTTGAGCGTCTTTGACGTGCACAGCTTACCGCTCTATCAGTTGCCTCGATGAGCTCTTAGAGACGCGGGACGCCGCCAAGGCGGCCAGACATATACGCCTTTTGCAGATCCATTCCGTCTCGAACGCCTTCAGCAGAGAAATCTGTCAGGCGGACAAGCTCAGAGTTGTGACCATGCTTTTCAACAAGCCAAATCTCATCCCTGCGTAGCATGTCGCAGTGAAGCAGGTGAACTTCATGAGTAGTGAATATCAGTTGTCGACGCTGATCGTTTCCTGTTGAATTCAAGAAACGCCGCAATAGCTCTTCCGTAAGTTTTGGATGCAGAGAATCTTCCAACTCATCAATTAGGTACACTCCACGGCTATTTTGCTGCCCTGCCTGGTAAAGGATAGGAAGCAGATTTAGGTAGCGGATAGTACCGTCTGACTCCTGATCAAGAGGTAACTTAAACTGTTTGTCACCATCTTTGTGCTTGGTTACAAGCCGTTCGTAGGAGACTTTCTCATTTTTTTCGCGCCGCAGGCGAAAGCTTGTATCCGCTCTGAAAGTATTAATTAAGAAGGCTTCGTTATCATCACCAAGCTGAGACTCAAAGTGCGACAGCATCTCATCAGGCATCGGCACTTTCTCACGCTCAACAGGATCGAACAAAACATCGCAAATGCCTGTGTCCGCCGTCGATAATCCAGAGACCATCTGCTGACGAAAGGTGTCATATTTCGCAATCCCTTGCGACATCATTACAAATGACGTGCCTCGACGGATCACGTTCAGAGAAGCAAACCATTCAATGACTCCAGCGATAAGTCCAATGTTTTTCTGCTCGCTATTAGCTAGTGTTTCTAGCAGCAGCCGGTTTGTCTGGACAGTTAATGCCAGAGCTTTTACAAACTCATTGTCTTCAAGATCCCCGTACAGCTCCACGCCCTGCTCATCGCGAGTAAAGACTGCCTCCTCGTCAACAGAGCGCAAGCGATAAAGCGATTCCGCTACAACCTTTTCGGCAGTGTAGGACACTTCGTAATAGACAATCGCATCCCTTTTAGAGGTTGAATCAGGAACATTAAGAACAATCTCGACGCCGAGCACGGTAGGCTCCCCCACACCATAAAGTTTGTGGGGCTCATAGGGAATACGCCGACCTCGCGCACGAGGCTCAAACACTAACGTCTTGAGCTGCTGCGCTGCATCAAGCAGAGCAGATTTACCAGCAGCATTAGCTCCATAGATGGCAGTGGTAGGCAAAATCCGTGCTTTACCGTCACGGAAAAGGGTCTCACTGTGACGGCTTTCCTTGCCGGCGATCATCGTGAAATCAACTGGCTCATGGAACGATTTCCAGTTTTCCAGGTGAAGGACCCGCAGCATTGCCACCTCCAACGTTTCTAACAAGATGCAAAAATTATACATCTTGCATGAAACAAATTCAACTTTTTCGTTTCACCTAACGGTCACTTTCCCTAGTATTTAAGCCAATCAGCCCGCCACCCACCAGCAGCTTACGTTTGGGTTGTTGCAGATAGCACGACGTCGTCAGCCACCCCCACTCCCCCTCACTAAACGCCACCTCGCCAGCGCCCACCTCTTTAAGCGCCTCCTCGCTTTAAACGCCGCCTCGCTAAACCTCTCCTAGCTAAGCCCCCCTAAAGCAACTCCCCCACGCGCGCCTTGAGCTGAGGCAATACTTCTTCGTCGAACCAGGGGTTTTTCTTCATCCAAATCTGATTGCGCGGCGAGGGATGCACCAGCGGGAAGTACGTGGGCAGATAGTCGCGATAGTTGCGCACCACCTGGGTCAGCGAGGTGGAAGACTTCAGGTGCAGGTAACGCTTGGTGGCATAGCTTCCCACCAGGATGGTTAGCTCCAGGTCAGGCATGAGCTCCAGCAGGCGCGGGTGCCATTTTTCGGCGAATTCTTTGCGCGGCGGCAGGTCCCCGCTTTTGCCGGTGCCAGGGAAGTAGAAATCCATGGGGACAATGGCCAGTTTGCCCGAGTTGTAGAAGGTTTCGCGGCCTATGCCCATCCATTCGCGCAGTCGGTCGCCGCTGCGGTCATTCCAGACGATGCCGCTTTCTTCCGCGACGCGTCCGGGCGCCTGCCCCACGATCATGATTTTGCATTGGGGCCCGGCGTAGAACAGCGGCTCCACCCCGCGCTTGGTGTAGTCGGCGTTGGCTGGGTCTGCCGCAATGGCTTTGGCGATTGCTTGGAACTGAGGGTCGGTAATCTCGGGAGTCATATTTCCACCCTAGACCCGTTTTAATTCGCGCACACCAGTACACAGCGACACAGGCCAACACGCAGCGACACGCAGCGACACGCAGCGCGCTACCTTGCGCCGTTAACTGCCCGCATTGCACTCCCGCCCCGATACACTGTGGTTATTAAGGACGACGGCGCCCGCCCCGGTGCCAGCGTCGTCTCTGGGTGCCGCATTGGCGACGTCGCCCGGGCGCAGCGTTGCTCAGGCTTAGCGTTACCGGCGTCGCCCCCACCACCTGCGCATCCCAGCGACACACCCGCGAAAACTAGCGCAACCAGTAAGGAGCAGCCATGCAAACTGACAAGATCGAAGATGTCATGTCTGAATTTTTGGGTGAGGGCTACCGGATCGTTGGCGACGACGGCGCCCTGTCCCCCGCAATTGAGTGGGTGGATTGGGTTTGCGGCTCTGACGAAGACAACGACGACGACGGCGACGGCGACGAGGATGAAAAGGTTGAGGTTACCTTCCAAGATGGCTCTACCCGCACCTTCGATAAGGGCGTACCCATGCGCCAAATCTGGCACGAATACGCGGGCTAGTCTCTAGTACGCGGGCTAGTCTCTAGCACAAAACAACACCAAACCGCCCTGCTCTAGCCTCCCACTGGGAGGCTAGAGCAGGGCTTTTTCTTCTGCAAAGCCCCCTGATTTTGTTCTGTAAAACCCTCTTGCAACCTTAAGTTAACACTGTTAACCTACTCCCTGGCGCCAAAGTTAACAGTGTTAACCAAGTGGAGGAAACAGTGAACACCACACCGCCAGCCTTACTGGCTCGCGACATTCACAAAACTTACGGATCCAACCAGGTCTTGCGTGGGGTCAGCCTGCGCGTAGAGCCAGGCCAAATCTTGGGTCTACTGGGCCGCAACGGCGCTGGAAAATCAACCTTTATTACCATCGCATGCTCACTGCGCCGCGCCGATTCGGGAAGCGTGGCCATCTGCGGCGTCGACCCCGCCCAAAACAATGTTGGCGAGCTAATCGGCTACGCCCCGCAGGAACTGGGCATTTACCCGGATCTAACCGTCGCGCAAAATCTTGGCTATTTCGGTCGCCTGCACGGGCTGGGCCACCGCGCCGCCAAGGCACGCAGCGAAGAAGTTATGGAAATGCTGGGCCTGACAGGAAAAGCCAATCAAAGCGCCAAGCACCTGTCAGGCGGCCAGCAGCGTCGCCTGCACGCGGGCATGGCTATCATGCATCGCCCGAAACTGATTTTCATGGATGAGCCAACTGTTGGCGCTGACGTGGAAGCACGCAGTCAGATTCTAGACACTGTCAGGCACTTAGCGGCAGAGGGCGCCGCCGTCGTCTACACCTCCCACTACCTGGCCGAATTTGAGGAGCTGGGGGCCGACGTCGCCGTTTTAAACCAGGGCCGCCTGGTAGCCCAGGGCTCGCTGGAGCAGATCGTGGCCACCTACGGTCAGGTTCCCGTGCAGGTGCACGTACCTCAAGCCGATCTGCACAGCGCCTACCTGCAGATCCTCAAGGAGAGCGACACCGAGGGTCTCGCCCACGAGACCCCAGAAACCGTTCCGGCCCCGCAAGAAAACAGTCCCAAGGAGAACGAAAATGAAGCCGCTTAAGCAACTCAAACAACTAAGCGCCGTTGCGGGCCTGAACCTGCGCCTGCAGCTGCGCGACCCGGCGCCTACGCTGGTTTTGACGGTAATTCCGCTGGTGCTGATCCCGTTCATGATGCCAGCTTTTAAGGCGATGCTGCTAAGTGATGGTTACCGGGGCGTTTCCGGGGCCGAGCAGGCAGTGCCGTCAATCGCGGTGCTGTTTTCGTTCCTGGCCGTGCAAAATATTATTGACTCGTTTTTCAATGAGCGCAGTTGGGGTACTTGGCAGCGCCTGGAGGCCTCCCCACTGTCACGCCCCACGGTGCTAACGGGCAAAGCGCTGGTGGCCTACATAATTCAAAGTGCACAGATACTGGTGGTTTTGTCCCTGGGAGCAATTATTTTCGGCTTTGACCCGAAGGGTTCACTGCTGGCGTTGCTGGCAACTTTGCTCAGTTTTTCGGCGGTTTTAGCGGCGTTGGGCGTAGCCATTGCGCTGTGGACACAAAGCCGAGACACGGCCTTGTCACTGTCTAATATTGTGGGGATGCTGGCGGCTGGTATTGGCGGGGCGTTTTGCACGGTTTCGTCTTTTCCCGATTGGGCTCAGCACGCCGCCCGCGTTTCGCCGGCTTACTGGGCGATTGACGCTATCCACAAGGTGAGTTTGGATGGGCAGGGTTTTGCCGATATTTGGCCCAGCTTGGCGGTTTTGTGGGGATTTTTCGCGGCAATTGCAGCCCTGGCCTTGGTACAGTTTCGTTATAGGCAGGAGTAACCACAGCTGAGCGGAGAGTCTATGGCGTCGTCGAAATCTCGTGCGCTTACACGCGACATTATTTTGTCAGCCGCGCTGGAGTTGGTTGACGACGCCGGACTTTCTGCCCTGTCGCTGCGGAGCCTGGGCAAGCGCTTGGGGGTTTCGCAGGCCGCGTTTTATCGCCATTTTCCTGATAAGGCGGCCCTGCTGGAGGGTATTTGCGAGCAGCTTTGGCGGCTAACTTACGAGCGTTTTTTGGCTCTGGTTCAAGGGGCCGACGGCGTTCACGACGACGCCGCACCGGGCGCCCCTGCTACAGCGGCTGCCCCTGCCGCGCCCGCCCCTGCCAGGCCAGATCCAAACCCTGATACCGAGCCTGGCTCAAGCCCGATTATCACTCCACAAACGGCCCCTGACCAGGCCTTGCAGGCGCAGGAATATATTCGCCAGTATGCGAACTGCCTGCGCGCCACTTTGCAGGATCACCCCAACACGGTCATTTTGCTGATGACCCACCCGATTTCCACGCCTGAGCAGCTTTCCCTGCTAGCCGGGGTGCTTGCTTCGCTGGCCCGCAGCGGTTTTACGCCCACTACGGACACGTTGGCGCTGATCACGTCGGTTTCGGTGTACACCACTGGTTTCGTTGCCGCCGAGGTAGTGCCGCCTGCTGGAACAAGCGACGACGCCGTCGCCAAGCCAGGCAGCGCCGCCCCAGCCGCAGCCCCCACTCCAGCCGCGCCCTCTGAAGGGGCCGACGACGCCGTCGCACAAGACCTCACCGCCGTCAGCGCCATGCTTACCCCTGCCGACGCAGCCGCCCTGCAACCACTGATCGGCGAAGTTTTGGCCGGAAAATGGGATTTCAGCGCCCAATTTGAGCGCGGATTGGAAGCTATTTTGCGCGGCTGGTAACGGCTTGTAACCGGGCCGCCCTCAAGACAAAATCGCCAAGCGTAACCGGCAACCAGCCAGCGCCCGCTAACCAGCCAACGCCCGGCAAGCAGAATATTTGAAAAGGAACACGCAAATGGGAAACATCGATAAGTATCGCGGCTGTCTGTTGGGCGGGGCTGCGGGTGACGCACTGGGCTATGCGATCGAGTTTGACCGTGAGGAGGCGATTGCTGCGCGTTATGGTTCGCGCGGTATTCGCAACTACCGGCTAGATAAGCGCGGCTTGGCGCCGTTTTCTGACGACACGCAGATGACCTTATACACCGCTAACAGTCTGCTGTGCTCGCTAGCCGCGCTCTCGGCTCAAGCCTCCGGTGGCTCCCAAGCCTCTGGCGGCGCCCCCGCCCTGGTGTCCCCCACTGCACTTGCCGCTTACGCGCCGGCGCAAATGGCTCAGTTCTATGTGGAGTGGATGTATACGCAGGTCAGCCCTTACCCCCTGGCTGAACCCAAAGCCTGGATTTCCAATCTGCCCGAGCTTTTTGCTTCGCGCGCGCCCGGAATAACCTGCCTAAATGCTTGCGAGGCTATGGCCAGCGGCGCCAAAGTTGTAAACAACTCCAAGGGTTGCGGCGGGATCATGCGCATGGCGCCGGCGGGGTTAATCAACACTTCCCCTGGTTTTTCAGGCGTCGAGCTGCAGCGTCTAGGCGCGCAATTAGCTGGGCTAACCCACCGCCATGAGTTGGGTTGGATGCCGGCCGGAGTGTTTGCCCATATTGTCAGTCTCCTGGCCCGCAACGAATCCTGTTCAGTACGTGAGGCCGCTACGCAGGCACTAAACACTTTGCCTGAAGCTTTCCCAAACGCGCATTATCTTGCTCAGTTGCAGGAGCTACTGGGCTACACGCTGCGTTTGGCTGATAGTGCCATGCCTGATTTGGAGGCAATTCACGCCCTGGGTGAGGGCTGGGTGGCTGAGGAGGCCCTGGCTATTGGCTTGTTGTGTTCGCTGCGCTATGAGAATGATTTTGAGGGAGCCATCACCTCGGCGGTCAATCATGGTGGAGACAGTGATTCCACGGGGGCTATTGCAGGTAATATCGTTGGCGCCCATCTGGGCCTGGCCGGGATTCCGCAGCATTATCTGGAGCATTTGGAGCTACGCGACACGATCAGCAAGATCGCTGATGACCTGTTCGCCGGCCCGCAGGCCTCCCCGGATCTTTACTTTCCGCCTGTCACTTTCCACCCGTCACTTTCCACCCGTCGGCTCCGATAGCGTCTAGCCCCAGCACGCTAAGCTAACTACCCTGCAGGCTCTTCTGATAGTTTTCACCCCACTGGCTCATTGCCTGCAGCACCGGCTGGAGGCTTTGTCCCAGCTCAGTGAGGGAATATTCCACTCGTGGCGGCACCTGGGCGAATACTTCGCGATGCACAATTCCCGCCTCCTCCATAGCGCGTAGATTTGTGGTGAGCACTTTTTGGGAGATTTTGCCGATTGAACGCTGCAGCTCTTTGAAGCGCATGGTTCCGTTAGCGCCCAAATCGCGCAGGATCAGCACCTGCCACTTGTTGCCAATCAGGGTCAATGTTGTCTCTACCGGGCAGGCCGGCAGCTGGTCTAGCTTAACTCCCACCATTTCTCCTTGCATATGGGCAGGTAGCGCCAATAGTTACTTTTAGGTACCTATGGCACAAAATAGTGCCTACTTCCTAAAGTTATGCATTGATTTTACGCTGTTACTCGTAAGGAAGACAAAGCGATTTGCTCGCACATCTACCCAAAGGAAAACTCATGGCTAAGTCAATTGCAGTCGTTGCAGCAAACGGACGCTCCGGTCAGCTCATCGTCAAGGAAGCCCTAGAACGTGGCCACGACGTGACCGTTTTCGTCCGCTCAGAAAACAGGACTCGCGCCCGCAAGGCTGTCATCAAGGACATCATGGAGCTTACCGCTCAGGATCTTGAGGGCTTTGATGCAGTTGTTGATGCCTTCGGCGTTTGGGCTCCGGAAGACCTCCCGCAGCATTCAACAACTCTGGCTCACCTGAGCGACATTCTCTCCGGCAGCGACACTCGCCTGCTAGTTGTGGGTGGGGCCGGCAGCCTCCACCTGAACCCCGAGCACAGCCTGACCGTTGCGCAGGGCCCTGACTTCCCTGAGGAGTTCAAGCCGGTCGCCCACGCAATGGCTAAGGGCTTAGCTGAACTTCGCAAGCGCGACGACGTCCGTTGGACCTACATTTCTCCTGCTTGCGACTTCCAAGCCGACGGCGAGCGCACCGGCCAGTACATTCTGGGCGGCGAAGAGCTGACCGTGAACGAGCGCGGGGAATCCATCATTTCTTACGCTGATTTTGCTATAGCGATGATCGACGAAATCGAGTCCGGCAACCACGTAGGCCAGCGCATCAGCGTTGTCCGTAAGTAATGGTAGGAAAACCCGTAGGAACTTTAATGACTCAGCTAGCTAGCACTGCTATCTCACGCTTAGCAGACACGATTGCCGCCGTAGACGCCGTCGTAGTTGGAGCCGGGGCGGGCCTTTCCACCTCGACGGGATTTACCTACTCCGGTGAGCGCTTCCAGAAGTATTTCGTGGATTTCATTGAGGCCTACGGGTTTTCCGACATGTACTCAGCTGGCTTTTATCCGTTCAAAACCTTGGAGGAACGCTGGGCTTACTGGAGCCGGCACATCTGGTACAACCGCTACATCCCAGCCCCCAAGAACACGTACGCCAAGCTAGCTCAGCTGTTAGCTGGCAAAGATTTCTTTGTGCTCACCACAAATGTGGATCACCAGTTTCAACTGGCCGGTTTCCCTAAAGACCGCTTGTTTTACACCCAGGGTGATTACGGCCTGTGGCAGTGCTCCCAGCCGTGTCACGAGAACACTTACGACAACTATGAGACCGTGAAACTCATGGTTGAAACCCAGCGTGACATGCGCGTTCCCAGCGAGCTTGTGCCGCACTGCCCCAGATGTGGTGAGCCTATGAGCATGAATCTGCGCATCGATCACACTTTCGTTGAGGACGCAGGCTGGCATCAGGCGGCCCAGCGCTACCAGGATTTCATGGCAGCTCACCGCGCTGACAAGGTGCTCTACATGGAATTGGGGGTTGGCGCCAACACTCCCGGCATCATTAAATACCCTTTCTGGCAGCGCACTTACGCCAATCCGTTGGCAACTTACGCCTGCATTAATTTTGGCCAGGCCCAAGCCCCGATTGAGATCAGTGAACGCTCTATTCTTATAGATGGTGACATTCACCAGGTCTTAACGCAGGCGTTAAAGGAGTTAAAGGAGTCAGGCAATGCTGGAAAGTAAAAAGGAGGCACTGTTATCTGAGCTGGTGGCGCAGCTGTGTGCGGAGCGTAATTTTGCTTTCCCCCAGGTGCAGGGCTTTGATGAGCTGTGGCAGCATTTCCGCGCCTTGGTTAACACCCGCCAGCCTGCACCTATCTCCCCTTTTTGGCTGGAAAAACAGGATGAGTTGCTGTCTGGCTTGCTGGCGGAAGGCGGTATTTCTAGTCTCGACGACGCCGCCGTCAGCCCGCTTAATCCTCGGATTCGTCTGTGGCAGGGTGACATTACCCGCCTAGCTGTTGACGGTATTGTTAATGCTGCCAACAGTCAGATGCTGGGGTGCTGGCAGCCGGGACATTTTTGTATTGACAACGCTATCCATACTTTTGCTGGCGTGCAGTTGCGTCTTGAATGCGCGCAGCTGATGCAGGCTCAGGGTCATGAGGAACCCACTGGGCACGCCAAAATCACTGGCGGCTATAACTTACCGGCTAAGCATGTGCTTCACACGGTTGGGCCTATCTATAACCCGGCACTGCCAGACATTGGGAAATATAAGCTGATGAGCAGCTATTTACAGTGTCTAGATATGGCGCAGGAAAACGGTTTGAAGTCGCTGGCTTTTTGCTGCATAAGCACCGGCGTGTTTGGCTACCCCAAGGAGCCTGCGGCAAAGGTTGCGGTTGACACTGTGCAGCGCTGGTTGGAGGCAACCCAGGCGCAGATGGATGTTGTCTTCAACGTCTTTGGCGACGAAGACTTGCAGATTTACCGCAAGCTTTTGGGGTTCTAGGCCTTAGAGCCGCAGCACCACAAAAGACTGAGCGTCTCAGCGCGGACAGAGGCTTGAGCGTCTCAGCGCAGGCCCGCAAATGCAGGCCCGCCTATCGGCGCTGGCCCGCCCCTATCAGTTCTGGTTAGCTGTGGGTATGTACATCATTAGTTCAAGGCTATCCATGATTTGACTCATTGATTTGTTGAACTTTTCGTAGTTAGTGTTTTGGAATTCTTCGTTTGCGCAGGCAACCATAACATTTACATAGTCGGCCTGGTTGTAGAAGGTTACCACCACGGGCACGTCAATAATTGTTAGCACGCCCCGAATAGAAATAGCGTTAGACTCAGGGGTTTGCAATATTTCTTCTGGCTGACCAATCTGGATTGGTAACCCATCCACTAGGATCTCGGTTTTTTTGAAATAGCCATAAACCCCGTGCACCGCTTTTAATAGCTGCTGCCACGAAACCGGGCGGGTGAGCCGGTAGTTGGCGTGAACCCAGCCCTTTTCTTCTTTTTCACCAATTAAAATCATTGCAGTTCTCCATCCACTCTTGGCTCAGCACGAAGGCTTGTGACCAGCTACTATGCGGCGCAGCTCGCGCTGCAACACAGCAAGCTAAGGCCGCAGCACACAAGGCCTGCGCTGTAACGCGACAATCCTGCACCGCAACACACAAGCCCACACCGCAACGCCGCCTACCTACCACCTACCTACCGCCTACCTGCCAGCTTTGAGTTGTTCCTCGGGCATATTCATGGCGATTTCCATATTGTCAATGAATTTGCCAATGAATTTGTTGTAGTGCTCGTAGTCCAGGTTTTTTAGTTCTTCATTGTTGCACTCAACATAGACGTTAATGAAGTGTACTTGGTTGTAGAAAACAATTTCTACATTAGTCCTAGCCACCATTAGCAATCCACGAATTACAATATTGCGGTCTTCAGGGATCTTGAGAATGTCTTCAGGGGTTTTAATTTCAATCGGCTTATGGTCAACCAGGATTTCAACATTAGCGAAGTAATGCCAGGCTTCGTAAACCCCTTGTAGCATCATTTCCCATGAGGCCCGGAAAGTCAGGTTGAAGGTAGATCGTAGCCAGCCGTCGTCCTCACGATGACCCATGAACAGCATGATTCCTCCTAGCCAACCGCGTCGATGGCCGCTTTGGCATCAGCCAAGCCAACCCCGGTGCGGTCTCGGTAAATTTTGATGGCGTTGATTTTTTTGCCCATCCGCACTAAATGGAGTTCTTCTGGGGTTAGTTCCAGCCAGGCAGCGGCCTCGTAACCTGCAGCCCCAGCCCCGACGACGCCGTCGCCAGCCCCGTAGGTACCCTGAGCGTACTTGCTAGCGTCCCCATAGGCGCCCGGCTGGCTGTAATCACTGGTTCCCGACTGTCCGTAACTGCCCCCTAGACGCAACTCAAGACTCCTGACCTGCGCTTTTAACCGGTGGTTTTCCTTGCGCAAGCGCTCAATCTCTGCGGCCTGATCAAACCATTTACCCATACTGTTCCCTTACACACCTATCAAGCGCAGCAGGCTTGGCGCCCGCCGCAATATTTAAAAATTTTCTAGCGCTTTTGAGCTGTCCTTAGCGCCAGTGCAAGCCGGCCTTGCCATCACTCTAAGTTGTCCTTATCATCACTCCAGGCCGGCCTTACCATCACTCTGAGCTGGCCTTAGCGTCACTCTAAGTTGGCCTCACAGCCAACCTATTTGGAGCTTTCTGATTTCTCAGCACCCTGCGGGCGCCCAGAGTCTGGCGCCGGCTCCACCCAGTTGGCCAATATGCCGCCAGCTGGGTCTTTGAAGGCCGCCAGTAGGTCTTTGAATCTCAGGCCGGCCACATGCGAGAACTGGTTGAGCTCGTAGTGGTTAGGGAAGATGGTGCGCAGCTGCATTGGTACGGGCTTGCCGTCTCTGGTCAGGCGTCCGGTGATCAGCGAGAGCTGTTCAAAGCCCCAATGCTGATCCACACTTTGGGCGCTTGCGGGCACCCGGATCGCCTCCCAGCCCTTGTAAAAGCGCGCTTTGCGACCAATGCGCAGCACCGCCCAGTTAAGCATGAGTTCGCTGTAGTCGCTGATCATGGTGGGAACGCGAGTTTCGGCGTACTCGCTTTCGCCGTAAAAAGCTTGGGCGTGTTCGCCGCTGGTGTTCCACACATGCTGCCAGCTGCGCCCACAATCCCAGGTCAGCGATAGTGCGTCAGCGTCACGGAGCCGAATCTGCGCCCCTGCCGTCTCCGCAAAGTGAAACAGCTCAGCAACTTGCCACCACATTATTCTGACCTCCCAGCCAAAATCCCCAGTTCAAGACATTCAATAGCACTCAGCACAATGTCGCCGGCCAGAAACTGCACCTGGCGCGCACCGCCGGGCAGATCAAAGTAGGGCACGTTAATACCGGTGCGGATCGAGCATCCCTGCGGCAGCTGCTTAATTTCGTAGCTGTAGTAGGGGTCGTTTAGGGCGAATATATCCAGTGAGCGATACTCAAAGTAGGTGGGCCGCTCCCCGACGGGCCGGTGCCACAGGTATTTGCCGTCCGGGTAGCCCACGCGATCCACGTACGGCCCATAAAGCTGTAGGTAATCTGCCAGATTATTAAACACCTGCACGGTAGAGCGGTCCATGCGGGCTAGCACCTGGTCACTGTCAGGTAGGAAGCGAATAATCATGTCCCCACGGAAACTGGGGTCATGCACTTTCGGTACGTCCTGGGCACCCATCTTCCCCTCCTTAGGTTTATAACTAGCATAAGTCTATGCCTGCTTTTGCTCACGACGGCGCAGTTCGCCTCGTAAAATGAGCTTTCAGAAGAAACGAGGCCGCCCATGACAAGCCGCAGCATCAGATCTTTGTATAGTCACACTATGGCTAGAACCGACGTCGACAGCGAGCTACGGGAGTTTGCGCACGAACGCGACTGGGAGCAGTTTCATTCCCCGGAAAACCTGGCGAAGTCTATTGCGATAGAGGCTGGGGAGCTGCTTGAATGTTTCCAATGGGGGCAACCAGAAGACGTAAATGCAGTCAAAGAAGAACTTGCAGACGTACTTACCTACTGCCACTTTCTGGCCATGAAACTAGGTGTAAAACCAGATGACCTTATTTCTCAGAAGCTAGTGAAAACCAGGGAAAAATACCCAGTATCGCTCAGCAAGGGGCGGAGCACGAAATATGACCAGCTATGAAATTAAGCGGACTAAATTCGAACCGAATTCAGTGTCCACTCTTGTCAAAACAGATACTCGCCTAAAAAACTGGCCTGTAGTTTATATCCTGACCTCAAGTAAAGAAGTGTATGTAGGTGAAACGCTTGACTACAACAAGCGTATGAGCCAGCACCTTAAAACTGTTGAGAAGAATAAGCTCGACGTTACACATGTTGTCATACATGAAAAATTCAATAAATCTGTATGCCTAGAACTTGAATCTATTCTTATCAACCTTTTCACTGGCGACGGCAAGAAGACAGTTCTTAACGCAAATCACGGCATCGTTGACGCCGACTATTATCAGCGCGATAGCTATCGTGAAATTTTTAATGAAATTTTCGAAAGTCTGCGCTCATCCTACGGCTTATTCAGTCAGTCAAAGCCTGATATTGAAAATTCAGATCTATACAAATACTCTCCGTTCAAGCAATTAAACGAAGAGCAAGAGAATGTAGTTACATCCCTGTCTGAACGAATCATTAGCAGCCTTTCAGACAAGAAGAGTATGTTACAAGAGTTCGTCATCCAAGGCGGAGCAGGAACAGGCAAAACTATTCTTGCAGTCTATTTAATAAAGCTAATCGCCGACTACAGCTCTGAACGGCCTATCACCACCGAGGAAGATGCTCTACCTTTAACACAAGCCGCCACCAAGAGGCCCTTACGAATTGGGATTGTAATCCCCCAAAGTTCACTACGGCAAACTATCAAAAGAGTTTTTAAATCGGTAGATGGACTTAGCAATAAGATGGTTCTGTCACCTTTTGACGTCCCAAAGATAGTTCTGAATGAGAATGCTAAATACGATCTGCTAATAGTCGATGAAGCACATCGCCTTAACCGTTTTTCGACACAGGCAAACGGTAGCGTGTTTAAGATGTATCGCGACAATAATCGCGCTCTTTATGGAGAATCAGATAAAGAGGGCGACCAGCACAATCAGCTGGACTGGATGCGAACCTGCTCAAAGAATCTGGTTTTGCTACTAGACCCCACTCAAGCTGTACGTCCTGCAGACATGAGTTCCAAGGTGTGGGAATCTGTCATAGCAGAGTCAATTACAAACAAATTATATTTTCAGCTACACAGCCAAATGCGTATGAAGCTGTCAGAAATTGATAAATACAAGGCACTTATAGATGCTCTATTTGGAGATCGCCCCATTGAAGAAAGCGATGTCCCTGACTTCAGCGGATACGACTTTAGGATCTTCACTAATTTCAAGGAGATGCACGAAGCGCTAACTAGGCGCGAAGAAGAGTATGGCCTTTCACGCATGGTTGCAGGCTATGCCTGGCCGTGGATCAGTAAAGGTGACAAGTCGGATTCAGCACCCTACGACTTTGAGTTGGACGGGGTAAGTATGCGATGGAATCGCACTGTTGAATCTTGGGTGCACTCCCCTACAGCTTTTCAAGAGGTAGGTTCAATCCACACCATTCAGGGTTATGACCTGAACTATGCCGGCGTAATCATCGGCGCAGATGTTGAACTAGATGAATCTGGGAAATATCGCGTTAACAAAAACAACTATCACGATAAACGCGGCAAGGCAAACAATAAGGTTGCGAACGAAAAAACAACTCCAGAGCGTCTACGCCGTTATGTTGCAAATATTTACAAGGTTTTACTAACTCGCGGTATACGTGGAACCTATATCTACGCAGAGCCTTCCGGCCTTGCTGAGCGTTTCCACCAAGTGCAACAGATTCTTATCAACCGCGAGCAGGCCGCCCATGACAAGCCGCAGCACTGACTGCCCTGGCCGCAGCGACACCGTCGCCGCAAGTAGTGATATCACCGCATGTAGCGATGCTGCCACAAGCCGCAGTGACGCCGTCGGCGCAGATAACGCAGAAACGCAACCCCGAAACTGCACCTACGGAAACCGCACCCCCGCAGAAAAGCTCGCATTTGCCAAGGCGGCTTTGGCCCTGGCAGGCCACGAAGTCACCGACCTGGCGCTGTGCAACATTTTGGAACAGCAGGCCTGTGGCAACCTAACCGGCGAACAGGCACGCGCAGCAATCAGAAAGCACGTGCAAGGCTGATGGCACGCCAAGTTTTTCGCACCTGGGAGGATTACTTCATCCCTGACACCTTGGTGTTACGCAATAAATTCACTACTCCTGGCAACCCATATGGGGAACCTGACGCTGTCAAGCTACGCTTTCTGGAAGAGGGCTACGCTAGCTCCAGAATTTTGGAACTGGCGCAAACGCCGATCAAAGGCAATTTCGATTACGCCCACATGAAGGCAATTCACCACCATATTTTCCAAGATATCTATGAGTGGGCAGGCCAGGAGCGGGTTGCTCCCCTGGGCACATTCATGGTCAAGTCTGGCCCAGACATTGTCCATTACCCGTTGGGAGATCCGACTGCGCCGCAAATGTCTTACCAGTACTATCCAGCAGGCCCAGCCTTAGGGCAGGCAGCCAATGAGCAATACCGCAGGCTCAACAAAATGGATTTGTTGCGCGGTTTGGATCATGAAACTTTCGTGACAGAGCTGGCTGAAATTTGGGGCGAGTTGAACGTTATCCACAGTTTCCGCGAGGGCAATACACGCACGCAGTTCGTGTTTTTCTCCCAGCTGTCTGAGCAAGCCGGTTGGAAGCTTGATCCTGCGCTTTTTGCGCCGAGCACCCCCGTTTGCAATAAACCAGGCACACCCACCAGTAACAGACCAGGTACCCCCGCCTGCAAGGAATTCGTGGCAGCGCGTTTCTACAGTCAGGCAACTGGCAGCAACCAGCGCTTAGCTGCAGCTTTACGCCCCGCCATCGTGCCTTTAACTGCCCCTCTAGAGCAGGCTTAAAAGGGTAAAAAGGACAAACATCTAGAGTTCCCACCCCACGCCCCTACCCAGCTCACTTAGAAGCCAGCAAAAGCACGACGCCGACTGCGCGCTAAAAGCTGCGGCCTGTGTGGGATAATTTCTCTCGCAGGCCGCAGCTGGTTACAACCCTGGTGGCGTCGCGCCTGCTTGGAGGAAAAATGCGCGCTTTCGAAGAGTCCCAGGCGGCGCCGTCGCCAATTACTTCGCAGCGTGCCGCCCTGCAGAGTGCCGCCCGCACCCAAAAACCCCAGACCATTGAGGTGCGCGGGGCTCGCGTGCACAATCTGAAGAACCTAGACGTTGATGTTCCGCTAAATAAAATCGTTGGTATTGCTGGCGTATCTGGCTCAGGTAAATCCTCCCTGGCCCTGGGGGTTCTCTATGCGGAAGGCTCGCGCCGCTACCTGGAGTCACTGTCCACCTACACGCGCCGGCGCATGAGCCAAGCCCAACGCTCTGACGTGAGCGAAGTGCGTTACGTGCCGGCGTCGTTGGCGCTGCGGCAAAGGCCGGGTGTGCCCGGAATCCGCAGTACTTTCGGAACCATGACTGAGCTAGCTAACAGTCTGCGACTGATGTTTTCGCGCCTAGCCCACCACCGCTGCCCTAACGGGCACTATGTTGAGCCCTCATTCGACGTCGCCCGCATGGCTGAAATTACCTGCCCCACCTGCGGCGTAAAATTTTATGGCCCTGGCGCTGAGGACCTGGCGTTTAACTCACGCGGAGCCTGCCAAACTTGCTCGGGCACAGGCCTGACCCGCAGCGTGAATGTTGCGGCGCTGGTGCCGGACCAGAACCTGACCATTGACCAGGGCGCCGTCGTAGTGTGGGGCACGCTGATATGGGCCCTGATGAAAGACGTGTGCCGCGAGATGGGTGTGCGCACCGATGTGCCATTCAAGGAGCTAACTGAGGCGGAGCAGGAGATTGTTTACCACGGCCCGGCGCTAAAAAAGCACATTATTTACGTAAATCCTAAAACTAACCAGTCGGCCGAAATGGATTTCACCTATTACAACGCCATTTATGCGGTCGAAAATGCGCTTTCTAAAGTTAAAGATGAAAAGGGTATGAAGCGCCTGGAGCGTTTCTTACAAGAGGACACTTGCCCTAAGTGTCACGGCACCCGTATGTCTGAAGCCACCCGGGCGCCCCGGTTGCGCGGTATTGGTCTGGACACAGCCTCGCAAATGACCCTGTCTGAGCTGATGGGGTGGGTTGAGGGTGTGCCCGACTCACTGCCGCAGATGCTGCGTCCCATGGCCCAAAATATTTGTGAGGCTTTCTTTGACACCGCCCAACGCTTGCTTGACCTGGGGCTGGGCTACTTGGCGTTGGATCGTGCGGCGTCCACACTTTCTACCGGTGAGCGCCAACGCGTGCAGCTAGCGCGGGCGGTGCGTAACCGTACCACGGGCGTACTGTATGTGCTTGATGAGCCTTCGATTGGCTTACACCCGCATAATCTCAAGGGTTTGACGGGGGTGATGGATGATCTGTTGGCGGATGGCAACTCGGTGATTTTGGTTGACCACGACACTCAGGTGCTCACCCACAGTGATTACCTCATTGAGATGGGGCCCGGCGCTGGTTCCGACGGCGGCACGGTGGTTTGCCAGGGTACGGTTGCGCAGGTCATGGACGATTCTGCGTCAATTATTGGGACGTATCTGAGGCAGCAGAACCAGCCCAAGCCGGCGCGGGCGGATCTTTTTGAGCGCGGCAGTATCCGCCTAGTCACGGACGCGATCCACACGGTGCAGCCACTTGAGGTGGATATTCCTCAGGGACGACTCACAGTGGTGACTGGGGTTTCGGGCTCAGGTAAAACCACCATGGTGCTTGAGAGCCTGATCCCGGCTTTGCAGGCGCGAATTGCCGGTCAGGAGCTGCCGGGGCATGTGCGCTGCCTGGAGGCACCGGGTATTGGCCGGGTTATGCTCATTGACGCCACCCCGATTGGTATTAATGTGCGCTCGACTGTGGCCACCTATGCGGGGGTGCATGATGAGTTGCGTAAGCATTTCGCCAGGTCCGAGGCGGCTAAGCAGTATGGAGCCAAACTTGCCGCTGAGGCCGGCTCGAAACCTGGCCGCCACCGTGGGCTTACGGCTGGCGCGTTTTCTTATAACACTGGTTCTTTGCGTTGCGACACTTGTGACGGCACTGGGCAGATCTCCCTTGATGTGCAGTTTCTTCCCGACGTCGAGATTTGCTGCCCCGATTGTCGCGGATCTCGTTATAGGCGTGCGGCTCACGAAATTAGGTGCTTTTTTGACGACGGCGCCGCCTACAGCCTGCCTGACCTTATGGCTATGAGTATGGATGAGGCTTTGACTGTTTGCGCGGGCCTTAGCCGGGTGAGAAAGAAATTGCAGGTGCTGCACGATTTGGGTTTGGGCTATTTGACACTTGGCGAGCAGACACCGGGGCTTTCTGGTGGCGAGGCGCAGCGGTTAAAGCTTGCCAGTGAGATGGGTCGGGGCCAGGGCGATTCGGTGTTTGTGTTTGATGAACCCACTATTGGCCTGCACCCAAAGGATGTGCAGACTCTAATGGGAGTGTTTGCCAGTTTGATTACTAAAGGCGCCACCGTGGTGGTTATTGAACATGATCTGGACGTAATCCGCAGCGCAGACTATGTGGTGGATATGGGCCCTGGCGGAGGTTTGGCCGGTGGCCGGGTGGTAGCCACCGGCTCCCCCGCTCAAATCAAAGCCTGCCCCACAAGCCTCACCGGCAAATTCATCTAGACACAGCTTCCATCACCCCAACCACTACGCCTTCCCAATTCGAGCTACGCATCCGCCCATAACTGAAGTTTTCTGACGCAATCAGTTTCCAGATGGTTCGGTCGCCAGATTCTAGGGGTGGTTGCAACACCCTTCACGCTGCTAACAACACACCAAAACGGCTCTTCGCATTTGAGGGTGTAGGTGTTGTGGGCGGGGTTGGGCGTGTCGTGG
>ERZ773027.628-NODE-628-length-21618-cov-40.053842_pt1 | contig 21618 bp, 15 predicted proteins | sample MGYA00511032_ERZ773027 | MGnify/ENA primary metagenome ERZ773027 (study PRJEB29015, sample SAMEA2738138) | human oral metagenome | biome: human oral; feature: human-associated habitat; material: saliva | place: China | collected 2190 ... | reverse complement strand
GGCAACAAGGGTGTGGTGGGGAAGATCCTGCCGCAGGAAGACATGCCGTTCCTGCCGGACGGCACTCCGGTGGACATTATTTTGAACACCCACGGTGTGCCGCGTCGTATGAACATCGGCCAGGTGCTGGAAATCCACCTCGGCTGGCTCGCCGCCACCGTCCGCACCGCATGGCGCAGCCACCTGCGCCCGCGCCTTGCCGAACGCATCCGCCACCAGCTACTCGACGCCGCCGCACAGCACGCCACCGAGGTGTTCGCCTCCAACCTGCGCGATATTCTGCTCGCCGCACCCGCCGGCCACAAAACCACCCTCGGCCTGGATCCGGGCCTGCGCCACGGCGTGAAATACGCCGTAGTTGACGGCACCGGTGAGCCGCTGCGCGTGGGCACCGTCTACCCGCACGCCCCGCGCAACCAGTGGGCAGAAGCACTGCGCGAGCTCGCCGCCGCCTGCCGCGAGCACGGCGTGGAACTCATCGCCATCGGCAACGGCACCGCAAGCCGCGAAACCGATAAACTCGCCAGTGAACTCATTCGCGCCCTGCGCGAGGAAGGTGCAGAAGCACCCCAGAAGGTGACCGTCTCCGAGGCGGGCGCCTCCGTCTACTCCGCCTCCGCCCTCGCCGCCGCCGAGCTGCCCGACTACGACGTGACCGTACGCGGCGCCGTCTCCATCGCCCGTCGCCTGCAGGACCCGCTCGCCGAGCTCGTCAAAATCGACCCGCAGTCCATCGGCGTGGGCCAGTACCAGCACGACGTGCCGCCCGCCGCCCTGCGCCGCGCCCTCAACGACACCGTCGAAGACTGCGTGAACGCCGTGGGTGTGAACCTCAACAGCGCCTCCGTGCAGCTGCTCGCTCACGTGGCGGGTGTGGGTACCGCAACTGCCGAACGTATCGTCGCCTACCGCACCGAGCATGGCCCCTTCGCGAACCGTCAGCAGCTGCTGAACGTGCCGCGACTGGGCGCGAAAACCTTCCGCCAGGCGGCAGGATTCATCCGCATCCGCGGCGGTGAGGAGCCGCTGGACGCCTCCGCGGTGCACCCGGAAGCCTACCCGCTCGCGCGCCGCATTATTGCCGACGCGCAGGCACGCAACGGCGCCCACTGGGTTGCCGGCGCCCTGGGCACCTCGGACGGAACTGACCCGCTCGCCGGGCTGAACCCCGCCGACTACGTGCAGGACAGCTGTGAGCAAGACAGGCAGGAGCAGGAGAGCGCGGAGGAAGGCACCGCCGGCGTGTACACGGTCGAAGACATCTTCACCGAACTGCGCCGCCCCGGCCTGGACCCGCGCGGCAGCTTCCGCACCGCCCGCTTCTCCGAATCCGTCTCGCACTTCGAGGACGTACGCCCCGGCATGGTGCTCGAGGGCACCGTCTCAAACGTGGCGGCATTCGGCGCGTTCGTGGATATTGGTGTGCACCAGGACGGCCTCGTACACATCTCGCAGATGAGCCGCGGCTACGTGGCGAACCCGCACGATATTGTGCGCAGCGGCGACATCGTGCAGGTGCGCGTGGTGGAGGTCGACCCGGCGCGCCGCCGCATCTCCCTCTCCCTGCTGGTAGAGGACGAGAACTAGCGGGGGAGAGCGCGAACGTTCGCTGACCTGTTGAGCAATCCGCGAATGAGCATTCTCTAAAACCTTGGCTCCCGCAAGAGCGCATAAAAGCCCCGACAAGCACTATCCGTGCCTGTCGGGGCTTTATGTAGGTGTGTATCGAGCTCTACGCCCGAGCTACACCTTAGAAGTCGATGTTCGCCGGGTCAGCGCCAATACGACCCTCGGGGCTGGACAGCGCATCCACAGCCGCGATGTCCTCGTCGGTCAGCTTCACGTTCACCGACGCCAGGTTCTCCTCTATACGGGAGGGGGTCACGGACTTCGGGATAGCCACGGTGCCCTTAGCCAGGTGCCACGCCAGCACAACCTGTGCGGGGGTTGCGCCGTGGCGCTCCGCAATCTCAGCCAGCACGGGGTTCTGCAGCAGATCGCTGCCGTTACCCAGCGGGCTCCACGCCTGAGTCGCGATGCCGTACTCAGCGTGAACGGCGCGCAGCGCCTCCTGCGAGAAGTAGGGGTGCAGCTCAATCTGGTGGATGACCGGAACCACGCCGGTCTCCTCGATAATCTCGCGTAGCTGCTCCTCGGGGAAGTTCGAAACACCAATCGAACGGACCTTACCCTGCTTCTGCAGCTCAATCAGCGCACGCCAGGAATCCAGGTACAGGCCCTGCTGCGGCTTAGCCCAGTGAATCAGGTACAGGTCAACGTAGTCGGTGCCCAGCTTCTCCAGGGAAGCCTCGAACGCCTCGAACGCGCTCTCGTAACCCTGGTCAGAGTTCCACAGCTTGGTGGTGAGGAAGATGTCCTCGCGAGCTACGTCGGAGTTAGCGATAGCGCGGCCCACGCCCGCCTCGTTGCCGTAGATAGCGGCGGTATCGATGTGGCGGTAGCCGGTCTCCAGCGCGGTGCCCACAACCTTCTCGGCGACCTCGTCCTCAACCTGCCACACGCCGTAGCCCAGCTGCGGAATGGATCGGCCGTCGTGGAACTTTACGTTGGGTACGTTGTAGCTCATGATGCTCCTTTGGAATCTATGGGGAGGCGGCGCCTCCCGAATAGTGGTTTTGGATAGTCGTACCAGGTTACGCCCTAGAGCCCCCGCTGAGAAGAGCCACAGCGGAATCGGGTGTGAATCTAGCCCGAGGCGTAACCACGTGACGAAAAATGACGGGCGCCAGACATATCAGCAGACTTGAAGGCTACCGCTCAGGCTGGAGGGCGGGCTATCGCTCAGATTGGACGGCGGCTATCGCTCAGGCTGGAGGGCGGCTACCGCTCGACAGCCGGCGCAAAGAGCGCACGCACATCCTCAGCCGTCACCGCCGCGGAGGCGAACTCGCCCTCACCGACCACCGCATCGAAGAGCGCGGCTTTCGACTCCTTGAGCTGCATGACCTTCTCCTCAATCGTGCCCTCGGCGACCAGACGGTAGACGTGCACCTCCTTGTCCTGGCCGATGCGGTGAATACGGTCCACCGCCTGCTGCTCGGCGGCGGGGTTCCACCACGGATCCATGATGAACACGTGGTCCGCCTCGGTCAGGTTCAGACCGAAACCGCCAGCCTTGAGCGAAATGAGGAACACCGGCTCCTGACCGCTCGTGAACGCCTCGATGACCTCGGCGCGGTTGCGGGTCGAACCATCCAGGTACAGGTGACCGATGCCCTCCTCCGCCAGGCGCGCCGAAATGCTCTTGAGGTAGCCGGTGAACTGGCTGAACACCAGCACGCGGTGGCCCTTCTCGAGCAGGTCGGGTAGCTGCTGCACCAGGTAGTCGCGCTTGACCGACGACACCCCGGCGTAGGCTTCCGGATCAATCAGCGCGGCATCAAGCGCTAGACGGCGCAGCAGGGTCAGCGACTGGAAGATTGTGAACCGGTTCTTGTCCATGTCCTCCAGCAGACCCAGCACCTTCTGGCGTTCACGCTGCAGGTGCGTGTCATAGATGCGGCGGTGACCGGCAGCCAGCGGCAGGTTCACGCGCGTATCGTTCTTCGCCGGAAGCTCCGCCGCCACCAGCTCCTTGGTACGGCGCAGCATGAGTGGGCGGATGCGCCGACGCAGACGAGCAGCCGTCGCCGCGGCGTGCGCCGGGTCCTCACCGGACTCCGCCGGGCGAGCGTACAGGTCACGGAACGCGCGGGCGGAAGGGAACAGACCGTCCGCCACAATTGCTAGCAGTGCCCACAGCTCCATGAGGTTGTTCTCAATGGGCGTGCCGGTCATCGCAATCTTGGCGCGGGCGGGCATCGCGCGGGCGATGGACCAGGCGCGGGTGCCCGTGTTTTTGACGAATTGCGCCTCGTCCAGCAGGAGCGCCCCCCAGCCTTCGGGAGCGGAGAGTTCGCCCGTGGATTCGTCAACGGTGCGGCCCAGCGTGCGGGCGTAGCCGGTGTACGCGTCCTCGTCCATGCGCAGCAGCGTGTAGCTGGTCAGCACCAGGTGAGCCCCCGCGATGCGCTCAGCCAGAGGGGTTTTACCGGCGGTAGTTTCGGTAACGGTCACGACCTTCGCCTCGGGCAGGAAGCGCTCAGCTTCCGCCGCCCAATTGGTGATGACGGAGGTCGGCGCAACCACGAGGAAAGGCGCAAACGGTTCGACGCTCTCACCGCGCTCGGTGGCACGTTCGGAGGCAGCGCGATGCTCCTCAATCGCGTGGGCGAGCAGGGCGAGAGCCTGCACGGTCTTACCCAGGCCCATATCATCGGCGAGAATACCGCCCAGACGCTGCTCGTACAGGAACGACAGCCACTGGAAACCCTCCACCTGGTAGGGGCGCAGGGTCGCCTGCAGTCCGGTGGGTACCGGGCGCTGCGCGATAACCCGACGGGAGGTCTTCTGAGGGGCGGGGGAACCCTGAGCACCCTTGTCAGATGCTTTTTCAGTACCCTTTTCGGTGCTCTCTTCGGCATCCTCCAGACCCTCAACCAGCTCCAACAGCGAACGCACCTGAGCGTCCCACCGCGCGGTCGTATGCACGCTCGCTGCCAGCGACTCCAGCTCAGAGAATAGCCCCGCCTGGTGACGGTTAATGCGCAGCTCGCCGCCCGCATCGTCGAGTTCGCGAGCCTCCGCGATGAGGGTGCGCAGGGTCTTAAACTCGGGGCGTCGCAGCGAGAAGTAGGTGCCGTTACCGAGCAGAATACGGTCCGCCCCGCGATCTAGCGCCTCAAAAATCTGTGCGAACGGCACGGTCCAATTATTGACCTTCACCGCAATACCCAGACCGAACCAGTCACGAGAATTGCCCTCTCTCACGGTGATCTCAATGAGTGCGTCGGTCGCCTCCACGAACTGCGGCGGAGTGCCGTTAAAACGCACCTGAACAGCGGAAACACGGCGAAGCTTCGGCAGAATCGCGCTGAGCAGCTCGCGGGTCTCCCAGCCTTCGATGCGGCGCTCCTCCAGCCCGGAAAGCGTCGGGTGGGCGGCAAGAATAGCGCGCACCGAACGCAGTACGCGCGCCTCAAAACGCTCATCGCGAACCTCGCCGCCCTCTTCACCGGGGTAGCCGAAAACCGGCAGGGAGTACACATCGGAGCCGGTCGCAGGATTCTGGATGCGCGCCTCCTTAGCGCTCGCCTCATCAGTGCTGTCCTCCTCCACGCTGTCCTCCTCCACGCTGTCCTCCGCGAAGGGGTTCAGCGGGTACTCCCAATGCCAGCTCAGCTGCGCGTCGTGGCGTACCTGCTCGTCAAAGCTGATGTCAAGCACCAGATGCGGCGGCTTCACGCGCGGTAGCGCCAGCGCCGGGTCGGGGGTCAGCGAGGGAATGGAGCGGCTGAGCGCGGGCAGGTATTCCTTCTGGAACGTGGCGCGTTCCGCGGCGGGAATGTGCACGGTTCCGGCGCTAATGAGCGATTCAGAGGCGGCATCGAGCGGCTCAACCAGGGGGATGAGCGCCAGCTCCACGCCCTCGGGCAGTTCGGGTACGGCGGGGGAGTAGCGCACCCGTTCACCCTGCACGTGGTTATTCTGTGCAGGGTTGATGGTCGGGGCAGAGGGCTCAGCAGGTACCTCCCGTGCGTCCTTTTGGGCAGTCTTGTGCACGAAAGATTCGCGGCCCACTTCATCCAGCGCGCCGGGGCGCACGGTTTTCCAGTGCACCGCTTTTGCCGCCTGCTCGTACTCCTGCTGAGCGAGCCCGCCCAGGGCAAAGAAGCCAGTACGCGGGGTGCCGATGGGATGGCAGTGCGCGGCGGGCAGCCAGAGCTGGCGCAGTAATTCGCCTTCGCGTCCTTCCCAGCTGAGCGCGGCTTGAAGCTGCAGGCCGGCGCCTTCTCCGGGTGTATCTTCTGCGGCGGTGGCGTGCAGGCGCACCTGCGCGGGGCTCAGCACGGCGTAGTTCACCTCGCGACCGTTGACGAGCAGGGGCAGGCTAATATCCTCCGCGCGGGCGAGTACATCCCAGAGCAGAGTGGAGGCAGATGCGCTAATCGAGATCCAGTCGCGGTGCGAGGAATACATGTTCTGCCAGGGGCGGGCAATCGAGTAGAGCTCTGCGAAGAATCGTTCGTGTTCGGGGTAGATTTCGTGCCGCCCGACGGGTCCGCCCACGCTGGAGGCGAAAGTTTCCCAGCTGAGTCCGCCCTTGATCCAGCGCCCGGTTTTGGATGCCATGAGCGGGCGGGCGAGCAGGTTAATGCTGGGGGTTGCGCCGGGCATATTGCGGCCGCGCGCGTAGGATCCGGAGACGCTCAGCGAGAAATCCAGGGCACCGCTCACGCGCATCGAATCAATGCCCGCAAGGTCCTGACGTGCGGAAAGAACGGATGAGAGGTCGCGCCGCCAGGCAGAAATTTTGGAGGCGGCACCATCGAGCGCTGTGGGGTCGAGCACGGTGGGGGAAGAGCCTAGCTCGTTGAGCGCAAAGCTTCCCTGGGGGTTTTCGGGCTCGGTAGCTACTGCACCGGGTGCGGGCAGTTTCGCCGCGGTGGTGAGTGCACCGGAGGCGCGCAGCGCCGCGAGCGGGTCAGCGGCCTTCTTCGCCTCGGCAACATCCGCGCTCTTTGAACCTGCGGATCCCTTTGCCTCTGCCGCACCCTTCGCCGCGGCAGAGGGGGCAGAGGAGGCAGAGGGTACGCCGACCGGTCCGGGGTGTTCGCTGAGTGCCTTTTTCGCTACGGAGGCGCGGTCGAGCGCGGTGAGCATGAGCGCTACGGCGTGCTTGCAATCGGTGAGCACGGGGCAGGTGCAGCGGGCGGTGAAGGTTGCGGAGCCGCTGACGGCGGGGAAGAAGCGAATGGTCACTTCGTAGGGGATGATGGTGCTTCCGTTGACAAGCCCGGTGAGGGTGCTGTTGTCTTCGTCGTAGCTGTAGCGGATGACTTCGCGGTTGCGCTGGTAGGCGACACCGCGCTGGTAGGTGCGGTGCCCGACCTGGCGAATGATCTGCGGTACGGTGACGGGAATTTCGGGGAAGGGGTTGTTGGCGCTCACCAGCTCATTATCGCGTATCGTGCGGGTTTGCGCCTTGTCGCCGGTCATGCGCTGGCGGCTGTCGGGCAGGCTACCGGGCTGGCTGCCGAGCTGGTTGCCGAGGCGACTATTGAGCGGTGGTTTGGGGCGTATTTCGTATTTTTGTCGGGGGAGTTTTAATGCATAAAAACATCGGTATTCACATAAGACATTCTGTGCAGTATCAAAAATCCCGCCATTTAAAACGTTTCCACAAGCCAAAATGCCAATAATCTAAATCTCTTTCAGAAAACGCTTTACTTAACTTGAGAAAATGCTGTAAGCTAAACCCAGCTTCAAGAGTTTCGACTGATAAGCTCCGACTATGGTCGAACGCCAACCCCATGTTCACGGGTGGCTCGGATGACGAAGCGGTTTGTATTCACCACCGGAATAACCGGTGGTAATTGGTACAGACAAGAGCAACGCGAAAGGATCGCGCCACTCACGGCGCAGGTTGTCACATGTACAACGGCTCTGCAACCGAAGCAGCAATCTCTCTGAACCCCTCCCGCTCCTACCAGGAAAGCCTGCGTGCCGCAGCTGTCCCCGCGCGAGGTGGATACACCGCAGTCAGCATTGACGATTACTCCCGCATTTCTTCTAAGCGCGACGAGTTCCTGAACTTCCTTCTTCTGCCCAACCCCGAGGGCATCCCCGCTATTGAGTACGCTGGCCTGCGCGTAGCGTAGCATTAGGGGTATGAATTTCTCCGGTATGCTCCTGGACTCCGATGTTCTTGCGGAGATCCGTAAGGCGGATCCTGACCCCGCCGTGGTCGCTTTTCTGCGCCGCCGCTCGTTCCGACACATGTACATTTCTGTGCTGAGTATTGGTGAGCTGAAGGGCCTGTACCCCTACCCGGAAACTGATCGTTGGATTACCGAACTTCTTGAGCGCTTTGGCGACCACGTTATTAATGTGGACGCGCGTGTGAGCCTCGAGTGGGCTGGTCGTCAGGCGCCGCGCGGCGTGCATGCCGTGGGTCGTGATGATGCCGGTCCGCTGCCTACCGCTGCCCTGGAGGGTCTGATGGCGGCGAGCGCGAGTGCCTATGATTTGGAGCTGATTTCTTCTAAGGCGCAGGTGTACCGCGCCTGGGGTGTTCAGGCTTCCAACCCGTGGACTGAGGATTAAAACTTTGCCGGATGCGCCTCCACGCGTGCGCGTCTGTGTGCATCCCTGTGTGAATAGTTGTGAGAACCCGCTTTCGAGTGTTAATCGGAGGCGGGTTTCGTCGTTAATTCGTGGCATGATTGAAGGACGATGAAAAGCACCTCACCTATCTCTCGTTATTCCATGCCCATGCCTCTGTGGCTTCAGGGTGTTGTTGAGCTAATTGTTACTGCCCTGTTCTCTGCTATTGCAGTGTTTGCGGCGATGTCTGCCGTGTGGGCGACCAAGGGTTTTGGCGACATGGAGTTCTCCTCCGTGGCCGCCATGTCGGCGCACCTGTGGCTTCTGATTCACGGTGTTCCCCTGGATCTTGCGGCTGCTTTTGGTGCTTCTGCCGGCACGATGACGCTGGTGCCGCTGGGTTTGAGTGTTCTGCCGCTGCTGCTCTGTTATCGTTCGGGTCGTCGCCTGGCGCGTGCCTCGTATGAGGGTGAGTTTTTGATTCCGGTGCTGTCCGGTTCGGTGACCTATGCGCTGATTAGTTCGGCGATGTACGGTTGGGCGAGCCCGCATCCGCAGCCTCTTCAGGCGTTGAATGCTGCCCTGGTGCCTTTGGGTATTGTGGTGGCTGGTCTGATGTGGGGTGGCTACCGTGAGGCGCGTTCGCTCTCGCGCATGGTGGGTGTTGATACTGCGGAGCAGATTTCGCAGATGAGTCAGTATTCGCGTTGGGCGGGTTCGTACGCCTGGGCTGTGGTGCGTGCTGCGGTGGTTGCTTTTGTGGCGCTGATTGGTCTGGGTGCGGTGCTTTTGGGTATCGGTATTTTGGCGGGCTGGTCGCAGATTGTTGCCACCTACCAGGAGCTGCATGCGGGCGCTGTGGGTGATACCGCGGTGACTCTGCTGCAGCTGGGTTTCTTGCCGAACCTGGTGATTTATGCGATTGCGTGGTCGACCGGTGCCGGTTTCTCCTTTGGTGCGGGTACCTCTGTTGGTTTGACCAGTAGCGATGTTGGTACTTTGCCGATGCTTCCGATTCTGGGTGCTGTGCCCGAGTCGATGGGCACGGCCGGTCTGTTGGGTCTGCTGGTGCCGCTGGGTGCCGGTGCGATTGCTGGCTGGTGGTTCTTGCGTGAGGGCGAGGACCACCTGGATGAGTGGGTTGCTTTGAAGGTTCCGTTCCGCCCGCTGTCTGCGCTGATTTCTGCCGTGGTGCTGGGCGTGATGACCGGTATTCTGACGTCGTTTGGCGCCCTGTGGCTGGGCTGGATTTCGTACGGCTCCCTGGGTATTGGTCGTTTTACGGAGGTTGGCGCTGAGCCGCTGACTTTTGCGGCGCATACCGCGTTGACGGTGGGTGCCGGCGTGACTTTTGGTATGTTGCTGAGCCGCGCCCTGGTGCCGGATAGCAGCCGTGAGCTGCCTCGTTTTGCGGATGAGCGCCCGAACCTGGGTGAGCGTCTGATGAGTTTTACTGCCTCGATCCGTGAGCGTTTTGCGCAGGGCCGTGAGCGTTTTGCGGAGCGTCGTGAGCAGCGTGCCCAGGAGCGTGCGGAGCGTATGGAGCGTGAGGCTGAGGAAGCTGCGGCACGTGAGGCGGCTGAGCGTGAAGCTGCCGAGCGTGAGGCTGAGGAGGCGGCACGCGCGCAGGATTCCGAGAACGTTGTTGAGGCCGAGCAGTCCGTGGCGTCTGAGCAGTCTGTTGTGTCTGAGGTGGCGACCGGTCATGTCCCGGTGCATCCGCAGGAGCCTGTGGTTGCCGTCCCGGTGGAGGTGACCGAGCAGCTGGCGCAGCGTGCGGCGGCGGACGCTTTCGCTGAGATTGTTGCAGAGCGCGAAGTGTCGGCTGAAAAGCCTGTAGCAGCGGAACCCTCTGTGGACGCCGCTCAGGAGGCTGTCTCCGAAGAGGTTGCTACTGAAGAGAGTCCTGTTGAAGAGAGCCCCGCTGAGGAGTATGAGCCGATTGAGGCCGTTCAGCAGGTCGATTACCTGCACTCTGCCCACGCTGACTCTGCGCAGATTGAGGATGTTGCCGAGCCTGCCTCCAGCGAGCACGCCACGTACGAACACGCTGCGTATGAGCCCGCCGCGTACGCTCATGACCCCTCCGATGAGGAGACCCGCGAGCTGATTCAGGAGCCCGTCTACGAGGCTGCTGAACCTGTGGCAGCTGAGCGCGCCGTCGAAGAGCCCACGGAGCAGGCGCCGCGTTTGAAGGGCCGCGCGAGCCGCATCATGGCGTACTTCGGTTTTGGTCTTGAGCAGCCCGCCGCAGTACAGGGTGACTCAGGGCAGGATGACGCAGCGCAGGACGGCTCAGCTGATGCCGCCTACGCCGCATCCGCCGCGCAGGATTCCGCTCAGAGCCGTGCCAGCGACCGTGCGCATGAGCGTGAGCAGAAGCGCGAGGCGAAGCGGGCGGCTAAGGCGGCACGCAAGAAGCAGAAGAAGGATTCAGAGCGCGACTTTGTGGACCGCGAGCTGGATGTCCTCTCCGCTGATCAGGCGATGAAGCGCATCTTTGAGGTTCGTAGCCAGACTGGCGTGCTTCCGCTGGTGACCGATGAGGCCTCTACCGTGGAGCTGCCCCCGCTGGATGTCAGCTCCTCGAAGTCCCATGGTTCTAGTGCGCAGGGTTCTACCGCGCGCACGAAGAACTAGCGCGTAGAATCCCCCCAGCGCGCCGAAGAACTAACGCGCGGATGAAGAGCTAGAGCTGGACGCGCCGGTGAGCTTGTCCATCGTGCCCTGGAACTTCTGGTCGCAGGTGTACATGTCGGTCTGAGTCAGTGCAGCGGCGCGGCACTCACGGTACTCCTGCGCGCCGGGCATGAAGGCAAGACCGATGCCGCCGAGCAGGGTCATTGCGCCGTAGATAATGCTGACGCCCGCAGCAATGTAGAAGAACCAGGGGCCGCGGTAGACTGCGGTGCGCACGATCGCAATAATGCTCAGGGTGATGCCGGCGAGCGCGAAGAGGAAGAGCGCCAAGAAAAGCGGCATCGTGGAGAGCACGAAGGAAGAGGCCGCAAAAATGACCAGCGCGGCAACGATCAGCATGAGCGAGGTGCGAATATTCGCTTTCTGCTGTTCGATGGGGTCGATGGTCTTGCGCGGCTTCTTGCCCTGAGGTCCCCGATGCTGCGGCATCATGTTCTGCGGTGCCTGCTGCGGCGCTCGCGGCGGAACCTGCTGGTTCTGCGGTGCGCCGTTGTTCGGGGTGGGCTGCTGCGGCATGTTGTTCGGGTTGTTCTGCGGGGGAGTAGACATACCTATAAGGGTACCGTCCCGTGCGCCCGCGACCTATTGAGTATGCAGCCTATTGAGCTCGCGACCTGTTGAGTTTGCGTCCAGTAAACCCCAGCGACCCCCCCATGAACTCCAGTGAACCCCAGTGAGGATTCATCCCGCCGGGGTTTCTTTGTGCTCACCTTTGGGCTTTGGGGGCGTTGTGAACCTCTTACCCCCCTTTGGATAAGGGTGTGAGACGGGTTATACTAGTCGGGTGCGAATTGTGGTTATGGTATCCGGCTCCGGAACGAATCTTCAGTCCATCCTCGACGCTGTAGCAGCGGGCGAGCTTCCCCTCGACATTGCGGCAGTGGGCGCCGACAAGCCCTGTCTGGGTATTGAACGTGCCCAGGCGGCTGGTGTACCCACCTTCCTGGTGCAGCCCGGCGACTACGCCGACCGCCCCTCCTGGAACCGCGCGCTGGAAGAAAAGATCGCTTCCTACGACCCCGATTACATTGTGTTCGCCGGCTTCATGCGCATTGTTGACGCGCAGCTGGTCGAGCGTTTCAGCAACCGCATTATTAACACCCACCCCGCCCTGCTTCCCTCTTTCCCGGGCGCGCACGGCGTGCGTGATGCCCTGGCGCACGGTGTGAAGATTACCGGCCTGACCGTCCACTTTGTGGATGCGGGCGTTGACACCGGCCCCATCCTCGCCCAGGCGGCAGTGCCCGTTCTGGACGACGACACCGAAGAGACCCTGCACGAACGCATTAAGGTGCAGGAGCGCTGCCTGCTCGTGCAGACCATCGCATCCCTGGCTGAATCTCACGGCGCTACATCTGGCAGCTAATTCCGCCCACTAGATTTTCGCGGCGGAATGAGCCGAGCTCACACCCCGCCGCCCACACACGTTCCGTTGTGGCACCCGAGTACCCCTGAGGGGAAGGTGCCCAGCGGCGGGGAATACCCCCACACATATCCTGTCGAACCTGGCAGGCTACGTCCATCCACCAGCTGTGCCGCCGAGAGCCGGCGTGCACGTCTAAAGCATCGGAGTATTTGTGTCTCTCATTGAGCTCGATCGCGTGCCCCTGCGCCGCGCCCTCATTTCCGTCTACGACAAGACCGGTCTGGAGGAGTTCGCCCGCGGCCTGCACGAGGCTGGCGTCGCGCTGGTCTCCACCGGCTCCACCGCATCCACCATCGCGGCAGCAGGCGTACCCGTCACCGAGGTGACCGAAGTGACCGGTTTCCCCGAGTGCCTTGAAGGCCGCGTGAAGACCCTGCACCCGCGCATCCACGCCGGTATTTTGGCTGATCGCCGCAAGCAGGAGCACATCGACACCCTCGGCGAGCTAGATGTCGAGCCCTTCGACCTGGTGGTTGTGAACCTGTACCCCTTCGTTGAGACCGTTGCGTCCGGCGCCGATCAGGACGCCATCATCGAGAAGATCGACATTGGTGGCCCCTCCATGGTTCGCGCTGCCGCGAAGAACCACGACGCCGTCGCAATTGTTGTGGACCCCGCCGACTACGCACGCACTGTTGAGGCCGCTAAGAACGGTGGCTTCTCCCTGGATGAGCGCCGCCGCCTTGCTGCTGGCGCGTTCGCCCACACCGCCGCGTACGATACCGCTGTGGCTACCTGGACCGCATCCCAGTTCCTGCAGGATGAGGACGCTAACTTCTGGCCCCCGTACGCAGGCCTGGGCTTTGAGCGTAGCGAGACCCTGCGTTACGGCGAGAACCCGCACCAGCGCGCCGCCCTGTACGCTGACCCCGCCGCAGCCCCCGGCATTGCTCAGGCGGAGCAGCTGCACGGTAAGGCGATGAGCTACAACAACTACGTTGATGCTGACGCCGCTCTGCGTGCCGCTTACGACTTCGACGAGCCGGCTGTTGCCGTTATCAAGCACAACAACCCCTGCGGTATTGCTGTGGCAACCCCCGGCGCGGCTGACCCGATTGCGGATGCTCACGCGAAGGCGCACGCTTGCGATCCGCTGTCCGCATACGGTGGCGTGATTGCCGCTAACCGTCCGGTGACCGCCGCTATGGCTCAGACCGTCAAGGGCATCTTCACCGAGGTGATTGTGGCTCCCGGCTTCGAGCCCGAGGCGCTGGAGATCCTGCGCGAGAAGAAGAACCTGCGTCTGCTGGTTCTGCCCGAGGGCTTTGCCCGCGAGGCTATCGAGTACCGCCCCATTTCCGGTGGCGCACTCTTCCAGGAGGCTGACCGCCTGCAGGCTGAGGGTGATAACCCGAAGAACTGGACCCTGGTCGCCGGTGAGGCAGCTGACGAGGCGACCCTGCGCGACCTCGAGTTCGCGTGGCGTGCACTGCGTTCGCCCAAGTCCAACGCTATTCTGCTTGCCGATAACGGTGCCGCTGTGGGTATCGGCATGGGCCAGGTGAACCGCGTGGATTCCTGCAAGCTCTCGGTCGAGCGTGCGAACACTCTCGGCGGTGAAGGCAACGAGCGTGCCCGCGGTGCGGTTGCCGCATCCGATGCGTTCTTCCCCTTCGCCGACGGCCTGCAGGTGCTGCTGGACGCCGGCGTGCGTGCCGTCGTGCACCCGGGCGGTTCGATCCGCGACGAGGAAGTTATCGAGGCGGCTAAGGCTGCTGGCGTGACCATGTACCTGACCGGTACCCGCCACTTCTTCCACTAGAACGTGTAGCGGGCTCAGCCTGCGCTGAGCTACCCGCTGTGAGCGGGGCATTCTGGGGTGAACCTTTGGGTGAGCCTGGGATGCCCCGCTTTTTCGTGCTCTCTACCTGAAACATCCGTGCTGGGACGTCTGCATTGGGACATCGGTGCTGGGGCATCTGCATGAGGATACCCGCGCGGAGACATTCACGTTGGGCATCCGTATTGTGGGCAGCCGTATTTATAGAATTTTTGCTCTATTTTGCGCCGAATTTGCGCACGAGGGCGCGTCAACGGCGACCGGGATGCGCACGGATGGGCTAAAAGTTCGCTAGGATTAGGATGTGCCTAAAGTCAGCGAAGAATACAAAAAGAACAGGCGTTCTCAGATTGTAGAGACCGCCCGCGAATGCTTCATCAAGCACGGTTATCAGAAGGCTTCGATGAGCGACATTATTGCGGCCACCGGCCTGTCCGCTGGAGCGATCTATAACCACTTCTCTTCCAAGGATGAGATTATTCTGGCGGCAGCCCGCATGGACATGGCGCCTTTCGACCGCATCCGCGCCGAACAGCCCTGGGACTACGTGTTCGGGTGCCTGAAGGTGCTGGACACCCCCAAGATTCGCCGTCACCTGCTCGTCACCTGGGGCGAGGCTGTGGCAATGCCGCAGCTGGCGACCGTGGTGTCTGAACAGCTGAGCTACCTGCGCGATCAGTCCCTGGAGCGCTACCGCGCCTGGGGTGCCGCTGAGCTGGACTTCACCGAAGAGGAGCTTGAAGAGTGGCTGACCGTTATCGGTGCCGCGGTGCTGTCGGTGCTGACCGGTTACGTGGTGCAGACCCAGCTGGTCGCTGGCGGTAAGAAGGAGAGCGCTCGCGAGGCGTACCTGGAGTATGCTTCCGCTATCCTGCGTCAGGCGTAGGGTTTGTAGACCCGCTTGGATGCCGCCGATAAGCCTAAAGGGCGGTTTATATGCCCTGCGGTGGCGGTGTAAAACTTCATCGTGATGCTTTGTAAAGCCCGTTTTCCTTCTCGAAGGAAAGCGGGCTTTACGGTATTATGAGGTGTAGCTCATATTTTTTCATTCAGGGTTTTCAGCCGGAGGCGCGCGCCGCCTCCTGAAGACCGCCCGGCGTACGCCGCGGCAACCCCGATGATGAGCGACCGAAGATAACGCAAAAACACTCCCAGGAGCGTAATGTCCGAGCAGAAGATCCTCGAGATGCCCCTCGCCGACCTTGACCCCGAGGTTGCAGAAGCCATTGAGCTGGAGCGCAAGCGCCAGCAGAACACCCTCGAGATGATTGCATCCGAGAACTTCGTCCCCCGTGCCGTCCTCGAAAGCCAGGGCTCGGTACTGACCAACAAGTACGCTGAGGGTTACCCCGGCCGCCGCTACTACGGCGGCTGCGAATTCGTTGACATCGTTGAGTCCCTCGCTATTTCCCGCGTGAAGGAACTCTTTGGTGCCGAGCACGCCAACGTTCAGCCCCACTCCGGTGCGCAGGCGAACAACGCCGTCATGCACGCGCTGCTGAACCCCGGCGACACCATCATGGGTCTGTCCCTGGCACACGGCGGCCACCTGACCCACGGCATGAAGCTGAACGTCTCCGGCAAGCTGTACAACGTTGTGGCGTACAGCGTGGACGAGTCTGGCCGCGTTGACATGGAGCAGGTGCGTGAACTGGCTCTTGCTGAGCGCCCCAAGCTGATTATTGCCGGCTGGTCCGCGTACCCCCGTCAGCTGGACTTCGCTGCGTTCCGCGCGATTGCTGACGAAATCGGCGCATACCTGTGGGTGGATATGGCTCACTTCGCGGGTCTGGTGGCTGCGGGTCTGCACCCGAACCCCGTCCCGCACGCGCACGTGGTTTCCTCGACCGTGCACAAGACTCTGGGCGGTCCCCGTTCCGGCTTCATCCTCTGCACCGAGGAGCTGAAGAAGAAGATTGACTCCGCAGTGTTCCCCGGTCAGCAGGGCGGCCCGCTCATGCACGTGATTGCTGCGAAGGCTACCGCGTTCAAGGTTGCCGCATCTGAGGCGTTCAAGGACCGTCAGAAGCGCACCGTTGAGGGTGCACAGATTCTGGCGAACCGCCTGCTGCAGCAGGACGTGAAGGACGCCGGCGTGTCGATCGCCTCCGGCGGTACCGACGTTCACCTGGTGCTCGTTGACCTGCGCAACCACGCCCTCAATGGCAAGGAAGCAGAGGACCTGCTGCACGCCGCTGGCATTACCGTCAACCGTAACGCCGTGCCGAACGATCCGCGCCCGCCGATGGTGACCTCCGGCCTGCGTATCGGTACCCCCGCGCTGGCGACCCGCGGCTTCGACGCTGAGGGCTTCACCGAGGTGGCCGACATTATCGCTTCCGTACTGCTGCCGAACCCGGACATCGCTGCGTTGCGTGCCCGCGTTGAGGCGCTGTGCGCCAAGTACCCCCTCTACCAGGGTAGCGAGAACTGGTAGACCCATGAATGACCCCGTTCGCTCACCATCCCCCGCGGGTGCTGAGCGGGCGGGGTTATTTCGCCCTGATACTTTTACCGCCCCTGCCCGCTACACCCGTTACGGGACGTAGCGGGGGAGTGGTACCTGCTAGGCACACACCCTAGAACTCAACACACAGACCGTCCGTTTCGGCGAACCCCGCCGCAACCTATGGAAGGAAAAACAATGCCCCAGATTCTAGACGGTAACGCAACCGCCGCAGCCATCAAGGAAGAGCTGAAGGAGCGCGTCGAGGCGCTCAAGGCTAAGGGTATTACCCCCGGCCTGGGTACCGTCCTGGTCGGTGACGACCCCGCATCCCGCTCGTACGTGGGCGCTAAGCACCGCGACTGCGCAGAGATCGGTATTAACTCCATTCGCGTGGACCTGCCCGGTGACATCACTCAGGAAGAGCTCGACGCAGAGATCGACAAGCTGAACAACGACCCGGCGTGCACCAGCTACATTGTGCAGCTACCCCTGCCCAAGCACCTGGACACCAACCGCGTGCTGGAGCGCATCGCCCCCGAGAAGGACGCTGACGGCCTGCACCCGACCAACCTCGGCAAGCTCGTGCTGAACGTTTCTGAGCCGCTGGATTCCCCGCTGCCCTGCACCCCCAACGGTGTCATTGAGCTGGTCAAGCGCCACGGTATCGACTGGAACGGTAAGAACGTTGTGGTACTCGGCCGCGGCATTACCGTGGGCCGCCCGCTGGGTCTGCTGCTGACCCGCCGCGAGGTGAACGCGACCGCAACCCTGGCGCACACCGGTACCGAGAACCTGGACGAGGTGCTGCGCGAGGCTGACGTCATTGTTGCCGCTGTGGGTGTTCCGCACGTGCTGAAGGCTCACCAGGTCAAGGACGGTGCAATCCTGCTGGACGTTGGTGTGTCCCGCGCTGAGGACCCGGAGACCGGTAAGAAGAAGCTCTTCGGTGACGTCTCCCCGGAGGCTGCGCAGAAGGCGTCCTGGGTTTCCCCGAACCCCGGCGGTGTGGGCCCGATGACCCGCGCGGAGCTGCTGGTGAACGTGGTGGAGACTGCGGAGCGTCAGGCGGCATAAGGCCCGCAGCGTTTCAGAGCTGATTCAGAGCTGATAACTCAAAAGGGCGGTGCCCCGGTAGAACAATCTACCGGGGCACCGCCCTTCACACTGTCATCACACGAGAGAAGGCAGATGCTAGAGAATCATCTCGTAGAAGTAGGCGTCGGCAAGGTACAGGGTCTCTGAGTACTCGACCGGGCTACCTTCTTCGGTGTAACCGGTCGCGCAGACCTTGAATGCCGCCTCGCCCACGGGAACCTGGTGGTTGAACGCCTCGGCGTCGGCGTCGGTGAAGAGCGCTGCGCTGGTGCGTACGCGGGCGTGCTTAATGGCGTTGGGGGTGTCGGCAAGCTGGTCGAAGGAGCTCGAAGCGCCGGACATCTCCGCCATCATGGCGTCCAGGATGCTGCTTGCGGCGGCTTTCACAAAGTAGGAACGCTCAAAGCCAATGACTTCGTGGTCGGCAAGACGCAGACGGCGAACGAACAGCACCTGCTCGCCCACCGGCACGGACAGGTGGGTGGAGATCTCTTCGGTGGCGTCCATCCAGCGGGTCGCAATCATGCGGGTGGAGCCCTCAAAACCGCGGCGGCGCATATCGTCAACGAAGGTGTCCACGCGCGGAATGTAGGTGGCGTCGGTGCGCTCGGCAACGTAGGTGCCCGAGCCCTGCACGTTGTAGAGCAGGCCGCGTTCAATCAGAACCTTCAGGGCGCTACGAACCGTCTGGCGGCTCACCCCAAAGTTCTGCTGAATCATGCGCTCGGTGGGTAGCTTATCGCCGGGCTTGCCGGGAATAATGTAGCGCTGCTCAATGTAGTGGATAACCTGCTCATACTTCGGGCCGGGAATCGGGGGTAGCTCGTAGCGGCTCTCAGCGTTGTGAGCGGTACTTTCGGATGCGGTGGTGCCCGCAGAAGGTGAGGGGGCACCGTGGTCGGTGGTCTGTGAGGAGTGTGAATTCATCACCCAATAGTTTACCGTTCAGCCAGAGAAAAAACGCGCACGAGTGAAAATTTCTCTTCCCTCAAACTGGCATAATTAAGACTATGCATTTTTCTAACACCCCTGCACCGCGCCCGAGCGGTCTGCTTCGCGTGGCGAGCGTGAATGTGAACGGTATCCGAGCCGCCTACAAGAAGGATATGGCGGCGTGGCTGGCGAGCCGTGACATCGACATTCTCTGCCTGCAGGAGGTGCGCGCCCCCGACGCTATCGTGCGTGAGTTGCTGGACGGATCCCAGTGGCATATTCTGCACGCGGAGGCTGCCGCGAAGGGCCGCGCCGGCGTGCTGGTGGCGACCCGCCGCACCCCGAACTCAGCCGGTGAAGTCCTGGAGAACCAGCCGGTAGCGACCCGCTCGAACATTGGCGAAGAGTACTTTGACGATTCGGGCCGCTGGGTTGAGGCGGACTACGTTCTGCCCAACGGTAAGACCCTGACCGTGGTCAGCGCCTACGTTCACTCCGGTGAGGTCGGCACCCAGAAGCAGGACGATAAGTACCGCTTCCTGGAGCGCATGCTGGTGCGCATGCCTGAGCTGGCAAAGCACTCGGATCACGTGCTCATTGTGGGCGATTTGAATGTGGGCCACACCGAGCTGGACATTAAGAACTGGAAGGCTAACCAGAAGCGTGCCGGCTTCCTGCCGGAGGAACGCGCCTACTTTGACCGCTTCTTCGGCGATATCGGCTACCGCGATGTGGCTCGTGAGCTGGCGGGTCAGGTGCCCGGCCCCTACACCTGGTGGTCTTACCGCGGTAAGGCGTTCGATAATGACGCAGGCTGGCGTATCGACTACCACATGGCGACCCCGGCGCTCGCCGAAAGCGCCGTGGAGGCGGTCGTGGACCGCGCGGCAAGCTACGATGAGCGTTTCAGTGATCACGCGCCGCTGGTGGTTGACTACCGCATCGGTGAGTAAGACGCGGACTGCGCGTACAGATAAGTTTTTGAAGATGTGCTGCACCGTTCGCAGCACCGCACAGGAAGAACTGCACAGGAAATAACTATGGCAGACGAAAAGAAGCAGGATAAGTCCCTCATCCCTAACGCCTCTCAGCAGAAGGCACGTATCTACTCGGGTGCGCAGCCGTCGGCTGATTCGATGCACCTGGGTAACTACATTGGTGCTGTGAACAACTGGGTGGCGTTGCAGGAGGACCCGAATAACGAATGCCTGTTCTTTATCCCGGATATGCACGCCATCACCGTTCCTCAGGACCCCGAGGAGCTGCGTGAGCGTACCCGCCTGACCGCGGCACAGTACATCGCCTCCGGTATTGACCCGACCCGCACCCCGCTGTTCGTGCAGTCGCACGTGCCCGAGCACGCCCAGCTGGCGTGGGTTCTGAACTGCTTCACCGGCTTTGGTGAGGCCTCCCGTATGACCCAGTTCAAGGACAAGTCCCAGAAGCAGGGCGCTGAGAACGCCTCCGTGGGTCTGTTCACCTACCCGATTCTGATGGCTGCCGACATTCTGCTCTACCAGGTGGACGGCGTGCCCGTGGGCGAGGATCAGCGTCAGCACCTGGAGCTGACCCGTAACCTGGCTCAGCGCTTCAACTCCCGTTTCGGTGAGACCTTCGTGGTGCCCGAGCCGGTGATTCTGAAGGAAACCGCTAAGATTTACGACCTGCAGGACCCGACCTCGAAGATGTCCAAGTCTGCAGCCACCGACAAGGGCCTGATCAAGCTTCTGGACACCCCCAAGGCAACCCAGAAGAAGATTAAGTCCGCCGTGACCGATGACGGCTCTGTCATCGCCTACGACCGTGAGGCTAAGCCCGGCGTCTCCAACCTGCTCTCCATCTACTCGGCAATGACCGGCGAGAGCATCGACGAGATCGTGGCACGCTACGAGGGCAAGATGTACGGCCACCTGAAGGTTGACCTTGCCGATATCGTGGTGGAGCGCCTCACCCCGGTGCGTGAGCGTACCCTCGAGCTGATGGACGACCCCGCCGAGCTGGACCGCCTGCTGGCTGTGGGCGCATCCGCTGCCCGCGAGATCGCTACGGTCACCATTGAGAACGTGTACAAGAAGGTTGGCTTCCTGCCTGCCGCCGCAATCTAGCGTGCTGTTCAGCCAGTTCGGCTGAGGCGCCGCATTACCTGCACGATTGAGATGACAGCACAAGAGAACTCTTCGAGCCCTACGACGGCTCCTGTATCCCCGACCTTGAAACCTGGCCGCCGCTACCTGAGCGTTATTGCGCACGTGAGCGGTGAGAATGTTCAGCGCCTGGAAGAGTGGAAGCGCGCGGTAGCCGGTGGTGCGGTGGCGCCTATCAGCACCCACGTGACCGTGTACCTGACGGAGCTGACCGAGTCTCTCCTGTCTGCGGTGCAGTCCCCCCAGTTCCGCGAGGTGCTGGACACGCCGCGTTTTGAGGCACGCTGGGGTTCGGTACGCTCCTTCCGCCCGGTCACCGAGGTGGAGTACCTGAACCTGGAGGCGGGCAAGGCCGAGTTCGAGCAGATTCACCATAAGCTGGTTGAGCTATTCGGTGCCGGTGCGGCGTCCTTCCCCTATGTGCCGCACGTGACTTTGGGCCAGGGGCTCACGCAGGAGCAGGTTGATCACGCCCGTGAGGTGTTTGACGCTCTGCCCGCCGAGCAGCGTACCTTCACCGTGGATCACCTGCACTGCTACTCCTATGACGGGCAGGACTGGGAAGAGATGAGGGTCCTGCCGCTGCGTTAGTAGCTGGCGTATAAACCTGCAGATACAAAGAGAGATGCGACCGATAACTTATCGGTCGCATCTCTCTTTGCGTTTTTCGCTAGGTTTATCTCAGAGAGGTTTATCTCAGCGTGAGAGTCCTAGTGGGAGTGGCCCTCGCCGGACTCGTGCGCATTAGCCGAAGCCGAGGAGGAAGCAGAGCCGTGCGCCTCAGCCTCAACCGGTGCAGCGTTCGAGGAAGAGACACCCAGAATCTCGTTCGGGGTCTTCGGAAGCTCCACGCTCATCAGCTCCTTCGGCGCTGCCGGGTTCGACAGGGACACCGCAATGAGCTTCTTGGTCGCCGGGTCGGTCA